>ERZ839767.5254-NODE-5254-length-11855-cov-4.160339_pt1 | contig 11855 bp, 9 predicted proteins | sample MGYA00519879_ERZ839767 | MGnify/ENA primary metagenome ERZ839767 (study PRJEB31850, sample SAMEA3708852) | human gut metagenome | biome: human gut; feature: human-associated habitat; material: faeces | place: China | collected 2014 ...
TGTTTCCGTCCAGCCCTGCCCGCTCCAATCCTGTTCTGGGTCAAAAGTGGGTCAGAGGCTGTAATATCCGGAGGGGATTGGTGAGATGCAACCCTGCACTACGGTCCACGTTATCCATCGGGTGAAACTTTCCGATATTAAGAAAACGCCGGCCAATCGTCCGGCGTTTTCCTAAGTCATTTTGTAAGCGTCAGCTTGAAATCCTCTCCAACGGTATCAACCGCTACCTGATAGCCTTGTGTCCCGGCATAGCGGGTGATATTTTCAACGGCAACCTTGGCATCAGATAATACTTCCAGCTTTGAGGGAGCACCGTTTTTCACCGCTTTTTGTAAAGCAACGTTTTTTTACATTTCAAAGCGAGCCTGAAATCGCATCTCCCCGGAGGAACATGTGTCTCCGTGCTGCACCGCAAAAACGAACTTCCGATACGGTTTGAGATGCAAATTAAGCCGGCGTTAGTACTGAGGGGATGATCAGTGTGGGCCGTGCCTTCTGTGTTCCCGCAGGGCGGTACTCAGTTCCTGTTTGAGGTAGGGGTTACTCACGCGGACGGATTTTCCCTTTGCACCGTGCACTTGGGTCTGGATCACACCGGCGCTTTCAAGTTTTTTCAGTGCGCTTGTAACGATCGACTGCGTGACGTAAGCCTTTGCGGCGATCAGATTGAAGAAGACATGTCCTTCCTCGCCCTCCAGTTCCTGCATGACCGTATTGGCGGCCTGAAGCTCACTGAATGAGAGGGCCTTGGAAGCCAGCTGTGCGGACTCCATTTCTGCCACGCGCTGTTGGTTTTCAATTTGCTTTTCGTGCATCAGCCAGAGGGAGACGATGGCACTGGCATACTCGCACAGGACCGTGTCGGACGGAACGAAGTTGCTTCCGTAGCGGATCAGCAGCATGCCGGCTGATTTGACATTGTTGGAATAGATGGGATAGAGGGAATAGTAGCGTCTGCGGAACAGGCACTTTTCGACATCTGCGTAGGTGCAGCCGGGAATATCCTCATACCGGCTGAAAATCGTGGTGTCGCAGGAGTGGAACAGATCTAAGTAATACGCCGGAAGCAGCGTGTTTTTGAACAAGTTCGCGTCCGAATATGGACAGACAAATTTCCTGGCGATCGCATAGGCGATGATCAGGCCGTCCGGCGTGAAAACATAAATGTTGCATTCAATGATGTCACTGAGTTCCTTGCAGAGCGCATCGAGCGGCAGAAATTCCGTTGTCGATTTTTCAAATATGCTGTTAAGCTGTCTGATTTTTGTAATTAGGTCATTCGCAAAATTACGTTCCATCGCGGGTCAGTATCTCCTTTGCGTTGAGCTACATACTTATACAAAGTATATTGTATCCGAAGGTATATCAAATCGCAAGCATTTAGAAAGCTCCAAATATGTTTTGGGCGATTCGCACAATTTTATGAATCGCTTTTTGTGAAAAACGGAGTTTTTCTGCCGCTTGCAATATTCTGAATACTGCGCGAACCATTGTTTCACCCAGGGGAACCTGCTATACTCAAAAAGAATAAACTCAAATATTGTATAATTTGAAAGGTATCATCATGAATTCTGTCACGCTGAACGAGCGTTCCCGGCAGCTTTTCGGCGGCTGCAGTGAAGAACTTTTAACCGAAACTGTACATGCACTTTCTGCATTCCACCGCATTCAGGCAACCGACGGTTACCGCCTTGCCGCGAAGGAAGCGGCCCGGCGGCTTGCGTGTGTCGGCCTGCCCGCAGATATCCGCACATATCCCGCGGACTTTCAAACCACATACCTGACACAGGGCATGTTCCGTGGCTGGCGGTGCAGTGAAGGATGGCTGGAAATTACGACCCCGTTCTGCGAGCGTGCGGCCGATTACAGCGTGCAGGAGATGTCTCTGATTCAGAGAAGCGCAAGTCTGGACGCAGCCCAGCGGGAGCTTCCGATTTTCTACGCCCCCGAAGGTGTGCAGCCGGAGACGTTCTGCGAGGATATGCACGGCGGACTCCTGTTCGTGGAAAACAACTTCGATGCATGGCTGGGCCGCGCAGCAGCGCTTGGCGCCTGCGGCATTATCACGTGTTCCATTCCGGAGATCGCACCTGTCCGCGTTGATCTGGCGAACGACCCGCAGCTTAAGGATGCACACGGAAATCTGAGCTTTCATGCTTTCTCTGAGACACAGGAAACTGCGCTTGCAGGCTTTGCCATCACTCCTGCCTGTGCACGGCGCCTGAGAGAGGCCTGTATCGCACTGGCGCAGACGCACGAGCGTCCAACGGCGAGAGCGTGTGTCAAATCGGAGTTTTACGATTCTACGGTCGAAAATGTCATGACCTTCCTTCCCGGACAGACTGAGGAGGAGGTGCTCATCACCGCACATCTGTGCCATCCTCGTTCGAGCGTTAATGACAATGTATCCGGTGTGGCCTGCGCTATGGAGGCGATGCGTGTGCTGCATGAGCAGATCACGGGGGGGATGCTTCCCACACCGCGGCGCGGCATTCGTTTGCTGCTGATCCCGGAGTTCACCGGAACTTACGCGTATCTTGCCTCTGAGCCGGAGCGGGCAGCCCGTACTATCGCGGCCATCAATGCCGACATGGTCGGTGCGCGGCAGGACGGACGCACGGGCCCGGTGGTCATGGTCGATACGCCGGACGCGGCACATGCTTTCCTGGGCGATTTGATGGAATGCGTAATGGATGGCATTGCACAGGAGTGCCGATTTGGAAGCGGCTTTGTTCCGCTGCACCTGCAAAAACGCGTTCCGTTTACACCGGGCAGCGACCATGAGATTTTTTCCGATCCGTCGGTCGGAATCCCGTCCATCGCAATGACGCAGTGGCCTGACCGCACTTATCACACCAGTGCGGACGATGCTGCACATTTGGATCCGGCGATTTTGCGGCGTGTCGCCGCGATGATCGCCTCCGGCGCTTACACCGCCGCCAGCTTCTGCCGCCAGGATGCGGAACAGATTCTTCCCTATACGGCACGCAGATTTTTTGCGAGAGCGGATGCGCTTCGCCGCAGTTCAGCAGAAAACAGCCGCACGGCCATGTATTTCCTGTTGGAGACATGGCGCAAGACGTTGGAGGGCATGCATCGCACGCTTCCTCAGCAGGAGCAGGAGAATGCCAAGCTGCTCTTTGCGCCGGAATATGCCCTTGCCGCGCAGCTTCTGCAAAGCGCTGAAACGCCGCTTGCACCAAAGACAGAGTCTCTGCGGCGTGTCCCGCAGCGTCTGTTCCGCGCGCCGCTGGCTATGCGCCCCTTTGAAAACGGACTTTCGGACGCACTTCGGGAAGAGCTTTCCTCTATTCGCAAGTCCTTCCCAGGTCTGATGGGGCTTACGAACCGGATTCTCTACGCCGTGGACGGAAGCCGCAGCATCGGATTGATCGCTTCGTTTGTGGAAGCGGAGACAGGTGTTTCCTGCGAGCGTTTTTGCGAGTCTTGGCTGGAATTCCTGGCACAGGCCGGTCTCGTGCAATTTTAAGAGTAATTTAAGCGTAAGAGGTATCAACAATGATTACGGACAAGATGATTCCTGCGTTTCAGCAGACACAGGGCGGTCTTTTCTCAAAGGTAGAAAAGGCGGATGTCGGTGACATCGCCGAAAAGCTGTCCAGCGGCATCGCTTTTTTATCATGGGCGGACCCCTTCTATCCCAATGCCTCCACACCTGCACATGTCGCTCAGGCCATGATCGATTCCATCAATGACGGTTCAGCAGGCCATTATACCATGCCAATTGGCAATCCGGAGCTCAAGCGTGAGCTGGCAAAAAAACTCAAGCGGTTCAATGGCCTGGATGTCGTCCCTGAGCGCAACATCCTTGTTACCCCCGGTTCGGACTCCGCACTTTTCTATGCGATGCTGCCGTTTATCCACGATGGCGACGAGGTCATGATCATTGACCCCAGTTACCCGAATAACTTCCAGAACACCGAGATCCTCGGCGGCAAGGTTGTCCGTATTCCGGTTTATGAGGAAGATGGCTATCAGTTCAACATTGAAGCCTTTGAATCCCGACTGACGCCGAAGACGAAAATGGTTGTTCTTACGAACCCCAACAACCCCACCACCGTCAGCTATCGCCGCCGTAACATGGAGCAGCTTGCGGAGTTCATCGTCCGTAACGATTTGGTGCTGGTTGTCGATCAGGCATTTGAGGAACCGGTGTTCGACGGCGTGGAGATGGTAACCGCTGCGGCACTGCCCGGTATGTGGGAACGGACGGTCAGTGTATTTTCCATCTCCAAGGTGCTGGGACTCAGCGGCCTCCGTGTAGGCTACATCGTGGCAGATGACCACATTATCGATAAACTCTACGGTGCGGCTGTGACCGTGCTTGGCGCAACCAACACCGCAGCACAGCTCGGCGCTGTTGCCGCCCTGCAGGATCCGGCATTTTCTGAGGATTTCTACAAGCATTTTGATAAGCGCCGTCATCTTGTCTATGACTATCTGCACGATATTCCCGGCGTTTCGATGCGTCTCTCTGAGTCCGGTTTCCTGTCATGGCTCGATGTGTCTGAGCTCGGCACAGAACAGGAGGTTTCCGACTATCTTCTGAAGAATGCGAAGGTCGCACTCAACATCGGAACCCCCTATGGCCACGAAGGCCGTGGTCATCTGCGCATTGTTCAGGGTGCCATCGGCAGCGACGAGGAAATCGAAAATGTCCTTGCCCGTATGCGCGGCGCACTTCTGGAACTCTCAAAATCACGCGGCCTTTGCTGAGTCGCTGATGCAACAGAATTAAAGAGGAGGAATTATCTTGTATAAGTACATCTTGAAGCGTCTTCTGATGATGATTCCGGTTCTGCTTGGCGTTATGATCGCAGTTTTTACGATCACATATTTCACGCCCGGCGACCCGGCGCGTCTTCTGCTGGGCGACGGCGCAACCAAAGAAGCCGTTGAGCAGGTACACGAAGAGCTAGGTATTGACGATCCGTATATTGAGCAGCTTGGCCGCTATATCGGAAAAATCGTCTTCCACTTTGACTTCGGCACATCCTATATCAGCAAAAAGCCCGTCACGCAGGAAATCCTTCAGCGTTTCCCCACCACGCTGAAGCTGGCATCGTACAGTGTCGCCATTTCTGTCATTGTGGGCGTACTCATGGGTATTGTCTCCGCCACGAGGCAGTATTCGATTTTTGACCGTCTGGCAACGTCGTTTGCGCTTATCGGCGTCTCTATGCCGACCTTCTGGGCGGGCCTGATGGCAATCATCGTCTTCTCGGTCACTCTGGGATGGCTGCCGCCATCCGGCTCCTACGGTCCGAAGTATTGGATCATGCCGGCGGCGATCCTGGGTCTCCACGGTGCGGCGACGATCATGCGTATGACCCGTTCGAGTATGCTGGAAGTCATCCGTCAGGACTACATCCGCACGGCGCGGGCCAAGGGCCAGAGTGAGCGGATCGTCATTATGTACCACGCGCTGAAAAACGCCATGATCCCTATTGTTACGGTCATCGGTATGCAGTTCGGCGTCCTGCTGGGCGGCTCGGTTCTGGTAGAATCCGTTTTCGCCCTGCCCGGCCTCGGCAAGTACATTATCGACAGCATCAACATGCGTGATAACCCGGTGGTTCAGGGCAGCGTCCTGTTCCTGGCGCTTTCGTTCAGCTTCGTTAATCTGGCGGTGGATATCCTCTACGGCTTCCTTGATCCCAGAATCAAGTCTCAGTACAAGCAGTCCATTAAGGCAAAGGCGGTGAAGAAACATGCAGAAACAGAAGAATAATGCCACGAAAGAGACACGCATCAAGTCCAGCTTCTGGGGCGACGCCTGGCGGCGTTTGAAGCAGGATCGCGCGGCGGTGGTGGCGCTGTGTGTGCTCGTGCTGCTGATTCTCTGCGGCATCTTCGCCTCCTATATCGCGCCCTATCCCTATGACCTGCAGGATACGACCGCAACATTCCAGCTTCCCAATGCGCAGCACCTGCTGGGTACGGATAACTTCGGCCGTGACATTTTGAGCCGTATCATCTATGGCAGCCGGGTATCCTTGATCGTTGGCTTCTCCTCAATCATCGTGGCTATCATTGTCGGCGGTCTGCTGGGTGCTATCTCCGGCTACTACGGCGGTAAAGTCGATAACATCCTGATGCGCCTGATGGATATTCTCATGGCCATTCCGGGCATGCTGCTGGCCATCTCGCTGGCGGCGGTGCTGAAGCCGGGCCTTATGAATCTGGTCATCGCCATCGCCATCGCGGATGTCCCGGGCTACGCCCGCGTGGTCCGAGCTTCCGTTCTGACGATCAAGGATCAGGAATATATCGAGGCAGCCACCTGTATCGGCGCCTCTGACCGGCGGATCATCCTGCGCCACATCATTCCCAACTGTATGGCGCCTATCATCGTTCAGGCAACGCTGGGTGTTGCCGGCGCAATCCTGTCCGCGGCGTCCCTGAGCTTTCTCGGCCTCGGCATCCAGCCGCCCACGCCGGAGTGGGGCTCCATGCTCTCCTCGGCCCGTCAGTTCATCCGTCAGTACTGGCATATGACGACCTTCCCGGGCCTTGCCATCATGATCACAATTTTCGCCCTGAACGTCCTCGGCGACGGCCTGCGCGATGCATTGGATCCGCGTATGAAGAATTGAGGTAGACAAAATGGAACAAACGAAACCGATTCTCGAGATTAAGGATCTTTCCATTGAATACTGTGCAAACAAACGTGTCGTCAAGGCGGTCAACCATCTTGACCTGTGCATTGAGAAGGGTGAGAGCGTCGGCCTCGTCGGTGAAACCGGCGCAGGCAAGACGACTACGGCGCTGGGCGTCATGGGTCTGATCCCGAACCCTCCCGGTGTTATCCGCAGTGGTGAGATCCTCTTTGAAGGCGAGGACCTGCTGAAGCTGAGTGCAAAGAAAATGCGCCAGATTCGCAGCAAGAAGATCGCCATGATCTTCCAGGACCCCATGACGAGCCTGAACCCGGTGATGACCGTCGGCGATCAGATCGCGGAGAGCTATCGTATTCATGATAAGCTCAGCCGTGCCGAAGCCGCTGTCAAGGCCAAGGATATGCTCGAGCTCGTCGGTATCCCCGCCGAACGCTACGGCGAATATCCCCACCAGTTCTCCGGCGGCATGAAGCAGCGTGTTGTCATTGCTATCGCTCTTTCCTGCAACCCTGAACTTCTTCTGGCGGATGAGCCTACCACCGCCCTGGATGTTACCATCCAGGCGCAGGTGCTGGACTTGATTGTCAAGCTCAAAAAAGAGCGTAATACATCCATGGTGCTGATTACCCACGATTTGGGCGTCGTGGCGGAGGTTTGCGATAAGGTTGCCATCATGTATGCCGGCGAAGTTGTGGAGTTCGGCACACTGGACCAGATCTATAACCACACCATGCACCCGTATACCGAGGGCCTGTTCGGCTCCATCCCGGATCTGGATTCCAAGGCCAAGCGCCTCAAGCCCATTCCCGGCTTGATGCCCGATCCTGCAAATCTCCCTGAGGGATGCAGTTTCTGCCCTCGCTGCCCCTATGCGACCGAGCAGTGCAAGACACAGAATCCCAATATCACGGAAGTTGAGCCCGGCCATCTGGTCCGCTGCTTCCACCACATTGGAAAGGAGGAGACAAACCGTGGCTGATTATTTGCGTATCGAAAACCTGAAAAAGTATTTCAAAACGGCAAAGGGCACTGTCCACGCAGTCGATGACGTTTCGTTTTCTATCGAGCGCGGCAAGACTCTGGGCGTTGTCGGTGAGTCCGGCTGCGGCAAATCAACGCTTGGCCGCTGCATCATTCATCTGTTGGAGCCGACCAGCGGCAAGATATTCTTTGACGGTGCGGATATCACCAAGCCCACCCCGGAGGAGCAGAAGGCTCTGCGTCAGAGAATGCAGATGATCTTCCAGGACCCCTTCTCCTCGCTGAACCCCAGAATGACCGTTGCCGACAGCATCCTTGAGCCGATGGAGATTCACCATATGTATGACGGCGACAAGGACCGTCAGCGTGAGGAAGTTGCCCGGATCATGGACACCGTGGGCCTGGCCCGCCGTTTGGCGGATTCCTACCCCCACGAGCTTGACGGCGGCCGCCGTCAGCGTGTCGGCATTGCCCGCGCACTGGCACTGCAGCCGGATTTCATCGTCTGTGACGAACCGGTTTCAGCTCTGGATGTGTCCATTCAGGCACAGATCCTGAACCTCATGCAGGACCTTCAGGAGCAGAGCGGACTGACCTACATTTTCATTACCCACGACCTTTCCGTCGTTAAGCACATCTCCGACGAGATCTGCGTCATGTACCTTGGAAACCTCGTGGAAAAGTGTCCGTCCGACAAGCTGTTTGAAAAGCAGCTGCATCCCTATTCTCAGGCGCTTCTGTCCGCGATCCCTGTGGCAAAGACAGACGCTGTCCGCAACCGCATCATCCTCAAGGGTGAAATTTCTTCCCCGATCGATCCTGCCCCCGGCTGCCGCTTTGCTTCCAGATGCCTGTATGCAAAGCCGGAATGCTTCAAGACACAGCCGGAATTCAAAGAGGTGGAGCCCGAGCACTTCGTGGCCTGCCACCTGTTTGACTGACCATCTTCCCTTGGTTCGCAGAGCATCCGCTCTTCGAAATAAAAAACAAAGAAAGGCTGACCTACAATGAAAAAGCTAATTGCATTGCTCCTTAGCCTCTGCACGATGCTGACCGTTGTTGGCTGCTCGAACAAAGCAGACACTGCGGATAACGGAGCAAAGGACACCCTTGTCGTAGCACAGGGGTCCGACCCCACCTCCCTCGACCCCTATGGCACTACTGACTCCCCGGCCATCCGTGTCGCACACTGTGTCTTTGAGACGCTCGTTACCCGCGATGACGAAGGCAACATCGCTCCGATGCTGGCAGAGTCCTGGGATATCGAGGACGACTGCACCTACATCTTCCCCCTCCGCAAGGGCGTGAAGTTCCACAACGGCGAAGAACTGAAGGCCAGCGACGTTGCGTTCTCCTTCTCCAAGATCGCCGAGTCTCCGCACGCCAGTTCTATCCGTGCTACCATCGACTTTGAGAACAGCAAGGCACTGGATGATTATACCTTCGAGATGAAGCTGACCGAGCCCTTTGGCCCGATTCTGAACCACCTCGGTCACGCTGTCATGGCGATCGTCAACGAAAAGGCCTACACTGAAGCCGGCGATCAGGTTAACGAAAAGCCCTGCGGCACCGGCCCGTACAAGTTCGTTGCCTGGTATCCTGCTGACCGCATCGAGATGGTCGCGTTTGACGACTACTGGGGTGAAAAAGCCGCCATCACCAACCTGACCTGGCGTACCATCCCCGAGATCGCCAGCCGCTCCATCGAGGTCGAGGCCGGTACGGTTGACGTTGCTATCGACATTCAGGCTTCCGAGCTTGCTCGCCTGGAGAAGGTAGAGAAGGTTACCACCTTCAAGGAAGAGCGTTCTTCCATCAACTTCATCTGCCTGAACAACCTGATTGCTCCCTTTGACAATGTCAAGGTCCGTCAGGCCATCAATATGGCCATCGATGTGGACGCCATCTGCAATGTTGTCTATCAGGGTACCGGCGCTGTTGCCCGGGCTCCGATGAGCAAGTCTGTCTGGGCTTACAACGATAATCTTCCCCCGCATGAGCGCAACGTTGAGAAGGCCAAGGAACTTCTGGCTGAGGCCGGTTATCCCGACGGATTTACCTGCACGATGACCTGTGACCAGAACCAGCAGCGTCTGGATACGGCTGAGATGGTGCAGATGCAGCTGGCTGAGATCGGCATTACCATGAAGATCGCCAGCATGGAGCGCGGCACATTCATCGACAACGTTATCTCCGGCAATCTTGAAATGTTCGGCCTTGGCTGGACCGCGGATACCGGGGACCCGGACTACGCTCTGTTTGCCAGCTTCCATTCCTCCATGCACGGCGAGGGCGGCAACATGTCCTTCTATACGAACCCCGAGGTTGACAGACTGCTCGATCTCGGCCGTTCTTCCACCGATCCTGAGGTCCGCAAGGATGCTTATTACAAGGTGCAGGAGATCGTCTGGAACGAAGTGCCCTGCGTCTTCCTGCAGTGCCCTGAGGATCTGTACGCCTACAATTCCAATCTCAAGAACTTCGCAACCAACGCTGATGGCAGCATCAAGTTTGCCCAGCTGTCCTGGAACTGATCCACATGTCTATCTGCCGGCGGGGAAAACCCCGCCGGCAGACTGAGAGAAAGACACGATTATGCAGACAACATATTCCCGCGTCGCACGGCTCCAGGCTTACCTTAAGCAGGAATCGCTCGACGCTGCTTTTGTTTTTGACTCCGACAACCGGCGTTATCTCTCCGGCTTCCGCGGAAGTACCGGTTATGTCGTTGTCACTCAGAAAAACGCACTGTTTTTCACAGATTTCCGCTATACACAGCAGGCGGGGGAGCAGTGCCCCGGACTGGAGATTGTGTCCATCCGCTCAGAAGCGGATGTGATCTCCTATCTCGCTTCCCACACACTGCGGAGACTGGGCCTTGTCGAGGCTGAGACTTCCGTGCGCCTTTATAAGGCGTTGAAAACCGGTATTGAGCACCTCGAAACAGCCGCCATAGACAGCGAACTTCTTCGCCTGCGCATGGTAAAGGACGCACAGGAGTGTGCATCCATCCGCAAGGCCTGTGAAATCACGGATCTGGCCTTTTCGGCTATGTGCAAGATGATCCGCCCCGGTATGACCGAGGCGGAGGTCGACCGCTTTCTGCAAGATTATATGCGTGGATTCCTCGAAGTTGAGCGTATGGCGGAGCGGTTTATCGTTGCGTCTGGTCCAAGAGGCAGCATGCCGCACGGGCTTGCCTCCGGCCGTACCATCTGCGACCATGAGTTCGTGACGGTCGATTTTGGCTGCAACTGCGGCGGCTATTGGTCGGACGCTACGAGAACGGTCTGCGTTGGCGAGCCGGATGCAAAACAGCGCGAGATCTATGAGACAGTACTTGCTGCTCAGAATGCTGCTATTTTACTGGCTGCACCCGGAAAAACGGGGCGGGAGCTTGATCATGCGGCACGGACACTCATCGCTGACGCCGGTTACGGCGAGTATTTCGGCCATAATCTCGGCCACAGTTTTGGCCTCAACATCCATGAGGCGCCTCAGTGCGCCCGCAACCAGAACGGCGACATTCCGCTGCAGCCCGGCATGATCGTTACGATCGAACCCGGCATTTATATCCCGCAGTTCGGCGGCGTTCGGATCGAGGACGATATTCTTATCACAGAAAACGGCTGTGAAAATCTGACGCGGGCCGATAAGCAGCTCATCATATTGTAAAGGACAAAGACTATGACGTATGAAGAATTGATCCTCAAGCTGAAAGATCGCCTCGCAGCCGATGGCGCATATCCCATCCAGGCTCAGGCGGTGCTCAGCACGCAGATCCTCAAGGACAAACTGGAGCTTGTTCTCCCGTGGGCAATGGAGGCCTCCGGCTTTGATTTCTGGCTTGTCCTTTCCAGAGAGAATAACGACGATCCCATCCACAGCACGCTTGTTACTTGGGATATGCTGGAAGCGCGCCGTGTGAGCATTCTGGCTTTCCATCGTGACAGCAAGACGGGCGCGGTACGCAGAATGTGCGTCGGCTCTCAGTCCCCGGAGATGGACGGCCTGTATGAAAATGTCCAGCAGCGCGGTGAGAGCGTCTGGAAAGCGACCGCACGCATTTTGCGGGAGTGCGACCCATCCCGCATTGCCGTCAACCGTAGCATTAATTCCGGCTACTGTGACGGCCTGACTGCCACGCTCTTTGAACAGCTCAAGGATGCCATCGATCCATGCTACCGCGAACGTATCGAGGACGGTGAGGCACTGAGCGTGCGCTGGCTCGAG
>ERZ839767.5259-NODE-5259-length-11837-cov-42.209472_pt1 | contig 11837 bp, 8 predicted proteins | sample MGYA00519879_ERZ839767 | MGnify/ENA primary metagenome ERZ839767 (study PRJEB31850, sample SAMEA3708852) | human gut metagenome | biome: human gut; feature: human-associated habitat; material: faeces | place: China | collected 2014 ...
GGGAGTAGCCGACAGCCCGAAAGAGGCGGCAACAAAACTTAATAAAAAAGATAACGATTATGAAAACGCTTGCAAACATCAACGACAATATTAACATCAAATTTAATAAAACTATGACTACAATTTCAGAAAATGCGGAATCGCAGCAGGTAGCTGGGAACCGCGCAGAGGAGATGATGGCCTCGGCAATCGCACACGAGGCAAAGATGGCGGAAATCAAAGCCGCCGAGGAGCAGGAGGAGAAAACGAACCTCCGAGTAATTAAAATCAAGCCCGCAGGGAACGCCAAAATGTTCCGCACGCTGGCGAAAGCGATTGCGGCAGGGGCTACCACCCTGATCGTGACCACCCGTGTAGACGTGGCTGGATGCGGCTACGTGTGGTTCGGAATCCGTAAGGGGTACACAGAACTGGACGGCAAACTCCTGCTGAACGCCCAAATCTGGAACTACCTGATGGCGTTCCTGATGGGCAAGGAGCTGCCCGAAGTGACGGAGTTTGAACCCGACCGTGAAATCTGCTGTCAGTCCGAGTGGCTGGCAGAGGTGGCCGCCGAGGTGGAGAAACAGACCTCCGTCACCTCCGAGGAGTACAACGAGAGCGAGGAGGGCATCGGCTATCTCGCCAAAAAGTACCACTTTCCCAACGGCAAAGTCGTGATGCCTGCCGAGGCGATGGAGGACATCACCGACCTGCTGAACTAAACTGCTGAACGAGGGGAGCGGGTTTCACCGCTCGCTCCCCAAGTTTTTTTTAATTACAAATCAAACAATTAGATGAAGATTGAATATATCACAATAGATGCAGGCCAGCGGTTCGACGCCGTGATGCCCGAAATACCTACCAACTCGATCATCAACAAGACCGTCACGGGATGCGGTGCGACCTATGCCGAAATCAATGCGCCCCGACACTCCGTCATCATCGAGCCGAATGTTCCCGTTATCGAGGGCAAGATGAAAAAACACCCGCAGATACTCGGCGTGTTCGAGGGCGTAACGACCGAGGACATCATCGACTTTCTGAACACGAACTACAACGACGGCTACCTGAAAATCATGACCACGCCCGAAAGTTTCCCCAAAGTCCGCTCGGCAATGGTACAGACGCATACGGATATGCACGGTGAATGGTTCATGCTGTTCGACGAATGCGAGCGCACGATACAGGATGCAGGCTACCGCGGCTCTATCACGCTCCCGATGGATGATTTTTTCCGATGCAAACAAAAGGCGATGGTTTCCGCGACGCCGATCATCCCGTCCGACCCGCGTTTCGAACAGCAGGGCTTTACGATGAAGATACTCCGCCCGACCTATGACCACAAGCCGAAAATGTTGCTCATACACACGAACAACACCGTCGGCTGGGTGCGTACCCTTATGGGACAGGTAAAAGGCAAAGGGCATCCGCTCTGCATCTTTCTGAACTCGACCGATACGATCCACCGCATGATCTGCACCTATAAGATCGAGAAACGGTGCAAGGTCTTTTGCAGTTACGAGAGTGTGAAGAAACTCCGCAAACGGGATTTTTCGCGGGCTTACTCCTCGCTCGAAGAACTGGACGAAATCAACTTTTTCACGAGCCGTTTCTTTTCGGCGGTGGACATCGAACTGCCGACAACAGCCTGCGTGCTGATCGTAACCGACCTTTCGTTTGCGACGCACACCGTCATCGACCCCACGACCGAAGCCGTGCAGATCGTCGGACGCTTCCGCAACGGCGTGGAGGATGCCGCGCATATTTTCAGCACCAACAAGGAGATGCCCTGCAAATCGCGGGAGGAGATCGCCGCGAGATTGGAGGAGTGCGAAGCGGTCTACAAACAAGTCCTGCAAATCGAAGCGTCGGGGGCGGGTTGCGATACCCGTGCGCAGGCGTTGGAGGGAATGGACTACAAACGGTTCATGAACGCCGACGGAACGCGCAACTGGTTCATGTGGGACAACGCCTACGACGACGAGCGGATCAAGCGGTACTACACCGACGCCGAACTGGTGCGGGAGGAGTACGCGAAAGCATTTCACACGGATTGCGCCGAACATATCTATCCGTTGTCGGACTGCGACCGACTGCAACGCATAAATCCCCGACTGAAAATGAAAGAGCTGTTCCGCGAAATCGTGCGGCAGTTGGAGGTACTGGAACAAAACCGAACGTGGAATGAATACTACTTTCTGCGCGAGGAGATTCAAAGCCAAGTGCCGATGATGGTGGATGCCTACTACGCCCTCGGAGCGGCAGAGATCGAACGGCACAACTACAACATGAACGCAATCGGCAAACAGATACAGGAAAACGAAAGCCAACAACTGCTGACCTCGGAAAAAGTTTGCGGGGAGGTGTACGCCCAGTTGAAAACGGGCGACAGGCTACCCGTGTGCGTCGTCAACCGTTTTATGAACGACCTGATTATGCGGCTCGGCATCCCCTACCGCAAAAAAGTGACGGCAAAGATGATCGGGATATATTTCGAGTACAGGGATGTGCGCACCAACAAACAACGGTTCATCGAATTGGGAAAGCGGATCATATAGCCCGTAACGGGTGAAAACAGATCGGTGACAAACTTTTGAAAAAGGGTCTATAAAAGTACCTTTTTAGGGATTCCCGTCACTCGATCACCCACTCTCCGCGGCGTGCAGACCCCACCCTTTTAAGCCTGCCCGACTTGGCGAGTTTCTGCAAATGATATTTCACGCCGTCGGGTGAGATTCCGACAACCTCGGCCAACTCCGCCCGTGTAATGCTGGGATTACGGGCGATGGCTTCCAAAATAATTTCTTGGGTAGTCTTTCGGGTAGTTTCTTGGGTAGTGAGCGTTTCGGCGATTACCCCCAAAATAAACTCGACGAAAGGCGTGCAACCCGCTTTACCTCCACTTACGGCAATCGCCTTATAATATTCCTTTTGATACTTATATACAATGTTTTCGATCGGCAGGTTTTTGAAGATAGGCCGCCACCTGCTCAAAATCAAGGTCTGCCACAATCGCCCCGTGCGACCGTTACCGTCCGCGAACGGATGGATAAACTCGAATTCATAATGAAAGACACAACTTGCGATCAACGGGTGTTCATCCGTGGTGCGCAGCCACTCGAACAGATCGTTTACGAGAAACGGCACACGTTCGGCATCGGGCGCATAATGGATAACCGTTTTTCCCGACACCACACCCGCACCGCCTTTGCGGAAACAACCGATTTCGTCGATCAATCCCGCTTCCATCGTGGCATGCGCCTTTAACAGATCATCGACTTTACAGGGGTCGAGCATATCGAGCAACTCATACGCTTTAAGGGCGTTGCGCACTTCCTGCACCTCGTTAATAGGAGCAACGACGGGTTTTCCCTCCAATACCGCCGTAACTTGCTCCGTCGAAAGCGTGTTGCCCTCAATAGCCAGCGTCCCGTGAATCGTTTTGATTCGATTGACACGATGCAAACGCAGATTTTCATGCGCATAGTAGCTGCCGATTGCTTCGCTGATTTGTGCAACCAAATTCGTGATCTTCGGCGTAATGGTGTAAGGCGGTTTATAAGACATGGTACACTTGCTTTTCGGCAAAGATAGCGATTCTTTCTGTTATAGGGTAGTTTTGGGTAAACCTATTTATCATCCATTCCACATATCGTGCGATTTATGCCGAAATTGTCCCGCAACAAAAAGGTGACAAACTTTGTGAAAGGGTCTATAAAATATCCTTTTCTGAAAAGGTTGTCACTCGCAGACAAACGAGACCTAAATACCCCGACCGAGCGGACAATCCCTATTTTTCACCCCTCCCCCTTTTCGGATGGGAAACCGAATTTTTATCCCTCCCATTTAATAGGATTCCACATAATACAAGCCGCCCCTATCTGCGTTCAGAACATCGACACAACGAAAAATTATTGATATTACATGAAGTTGGATTACTACTAATAACCGAAGAATAAAACTTAATCGCTATGTACGAAACACAAGAGAGAGCCAAACGGATTACGGACATTCATGTTTTATGGGGACAAAGCACGGTTATCGAGGAGCTGATCCAAGCGGGGAAAATCGACGAGGAATACCTCTATCCCTTTAACGGGGACGAGGTGTTGGAATGGTGGCTCGTTACTCCGTGGTTGGCTGAACGACTGAAAGAGCAGGGCGAAATCATCATCAAGGAATTAGGGTGTCGCTGGTGGGGACGGCTGACGAGTGGGCAGGCGATTTACATGGACGGCGTAATACAAGAAATCTGCGGAGAAGATTAACCCAACTTACAACTAACAAAGTTTCGATTCCATAGCGTAATCTATTGGATAGAAACTTTGTTTTCAAGAACTTTGCACAATAAAAGCGCAGCAAATTTCCATAGAGTGTTCTGTCTTTTAGAAACATTTTCTATCTTTGTGTCGTTACCGAATAGGTAACTGACATATTAGTAACGTGAAAGTGTTTCGCGTTTACTCTCACATAGAAATCTGACAGTTTCAATAGGTACGGGAGTAAGCAAGACAGACACTCTTCATTTGTGTAGCTATATATCATCCCGATATATACTGCCAAGTGTGGAGATTTGCTTATTTGTACCAAGGTTTTGTCAGAACCTCTATGTGGATAAGCGAACAACTCCACACTTTCTTTTTGCATATAACCCACCGCAGCAGGAGTTGATACGGTAAGATTTGAAACACTTGTTTAACTTAAATAAAAAACGATCGCCCCGGATTCCGGATAATAAACTGCTGGATATAGGATAATTACAGCGTTCCGGAACGCATTTCCCGAGAAATGCCTAATAGTTTGGTATTAAGCGTGTAAGATATACGGACGACACCTCCGTGCGTCCGGGTTGTGTTACCAGATAGTTACCGGACAAGAAGGGTTAAACCGTGCCGTATAAGCTATTTGGTCCAATTGATATACCGTTTGGCAGTAACTTTATCATTACCTTTATCGCGGTTTGTTTATTGTTTAAAAAAGGTTAGGAAGGGAATGAGAAACACGTTCAAAGTACTGTTTTACATCAAGAAGAATGCGCCTTTACGCAATGGAAACACGCCGATCATGGGACGCATTACGATCAACGGACAGCGAACGCAGCTGTCCACGCAACTATCCGTGAATCCGAATCTCTGGGATGTGAGTATGGGACGGGCGGCAGGGCGCAGCGCGGTTGCCTCACGTGTCAACGAACAACTCTCGCAGATTCGTTTCCACATCGAAAGATGTTATAACACGCTGTTTTACGAGCATGCCCTGGTCTCTCCGAAAATGGTCAAGGAGATGTATTTCGGCAACGACCAGCGCAACGAAACGCTGCTGGCCTTCTTCAGGCATCACAACGAGGAGTTCAGCCGGATGGTGGGCATCAGCCGCAGCAAAACGACCTACTATAAATATAGGTGTGTTTACAAGCATCTCGAAAACTACGTCAACGACAAATTCAACCGCAAGGATTTGCTGTTCAAAGAACTCGACAAAGAGTTCCTGACGGGGTTCCACCACTACATCGCACAGGAGTGCGGACACAAGAAAAACACGACGTGGATCTACATGATCGCGTTCAAGCACATCCTCATGCTGGCCCGCAGCCGGGGCCACATGGCCAAGGACCTCTTCGCGAATTACAAACTGCGCAGCGAATTCGTCGCGCGAAACTACCTGTCCATGACCGAAATCCGCAAGCTGATCCGTCTGGACCTCGACGACATGACCTTACAGTTGGTACGCGATGCATTTTTGTTCAGTTGCTTCACGGGACTCTCCTACATCGACCTCTGCACGCTGACCCCGCAGCATATCCAGCAGGACGGCAAACAGCTGTGGATCAGCACCACCCGCCGCAAAACAGGATCTGCGGTCAACGTGCGCATCTTCGCGATCCCGTACACCATTCTGCTGAAATACAAACCGATGCAGCGGAATGCGCGGATATTCCGCCTGCCGAGCAACGGCTGGTGCAACATCTGCCTCGAACGCATCATGTCTCTGGCGGGCATTCCCCGGCACATCACGTTCCATTCGGCCCGGCACACCTTCGCCACGACGATCACGCTTTCGCAGGGAATGGCGATCGAAACGATCAGCAAGCTGCTGGGACATAAGAACATACGGACTACGCAGATTTATGCGACCATCACCCACTCGAAACTCGACGGTGACATGGAGCGGCTCTCGAAACGCCTCGATACGCTGTACCGCGATACCGACCTGGAAAAAGTCCGGGAGCGCCTTTGAGGACCGATTCACATATACGCAGAAGTTCACGCAGCTAACACATTCGCTCAAAACACCCGAAAACACCCGAAAAAGGGGATTACAATTTGTAACCCTCTTGAGATGATATTTCCAAAATCGTAACCGTTATCGACCAATTTTCTACACATATGTTATATTGGTAGATTATTTTAATAATTTATTTGTAAACGAGTTAGCAATTTCATACCTTTGCTTGTGAACTTTTTATTTAAAAAAAACTATTAGATTAACGCTTATGGTAAGAAAAATTCTACTATCGTTAATTGCTTTATTGGGGGGGGGAATATTACTCTCGCTGGCCCAGAGTAAGCAAATTTCCGGAACAGTCACCGGTCCCGACGGGAAACCGGTCGCCGGAGCAACGGTTATGGTCGACGGCTCGCATGTCGGCACGACCTCAAACGGAGACGGTAGCTTCACCATCACGGCTCCCGGAAACGGATCGCTGGTCGTATCCTTCATCGGCTATGAAACCCAGAAGGTGGCCATCGGAGGCAAGACCCGAATCAACATCTCGCTCAAAGAAGACGCACAGGCCATCGACGACGTGATCGTAGTGGCCTTCGGTACAGCCAAGAAAGACGCCTTCACCGGAGCGGCGAAGGTGATCAAATCCGACGATCTGATAAAAACGCAGTCTTCGAACGTCGGGGATGCCCTCGTCGGCAAAATCGCCGGCGTGCAGTTCTCCTCCGCCTCGGGCCGTCCGGGTTCCGGTCAGAAGATTTACGTGCGCGGCTACGGTTCGATGAATGCCAAAAACGACCCGCTCTGGGTTGTAGACGGCGTGCCCTACGAAGGTGACATCAACAACATCAACGCTGCCGACATCGAGTCGATCAGCGTCCTCAAGGACGCCGCGTCGAACGCCCTGTACGGCTCCCGCGGCGCGAACGGCGTAATCATGGTCACAACCAAGCGTGCGAAGGCCGGCGAGGCCACCGTGACTTTCGACGGCAAGTGGGGCATCAACACCCGTGCATTGCAGACCTACGACATCGTGGAGGATGCGGGCGAATACTACGAGATGCACTACAAGTCGCTGTACAACTATTACACGCTCGACCAGAAGTACACTCCCCTGGCCGCCAACATCGCCGCCAACAAGCTGCTGACGTCGAACGATCCCGGCGGTCTGGGTTACAACGTCTTCACCGTGCCCGACGGCCAGAACCTCATCGGCGAAAACGGCCGTCTCAATCCGCGTGCGAAGCAGGGCCGCCTGGTAACCGACGCCAAGGGCCAGCAGTTCTACCTGCAACCCGACAACTGGCTCGACGAAATCTACAAATCGTCGTCGTTCCGTCAGGAGTACAACGTCAGCGTTTCCGGCGCGACGGACCGCGCCAATTTCTTCGCATCGCTCGGCTATCTGGACAACACGGGTATCGTCGACGGTTCGAGCAACGAGCGCTACACCGCCCGTCTGCGCGCGGACTACCAGGCCAAAAAGTGGCTGAAAGTCGGCGGTAACATGTCCTACACCCATTTCGTCTGGAACAACGGCAACAAAACCAACGACGACGGCGACGGTCAGGGCGAAGGCAACGCCGACGGCGGAAACGCATTCGCCACGGCGATCCGCATGGCGCCGATCTATCCGGTCTACATGCGCGACGGCAACGGCAACATTATGATCGACGAGTACGGATTCAAGATGTACGATACCGGCGACGGCCGCAACGGCGGCGCACTGCGCACCAACGGCGGGAAGAGCAACGACCTGCAGGACATTCAGCTCAACAAATACATCAACGAGGGCAATGCCTTCATGGCCAACGGTTTTGCCGATTTCTCCCTGTACAAGGGCCTGAAACTGACCCTCAACGGAAGCGTGTCACTCGACGAAACCCGCGGTACGCAGGTGTCGAACCCCTACTACGGACAGTTCGCCGAATCGGGCGGCGCCGTTTTCAAGAGCCACAGTCGGGAGATCGCCTACAACATGCAGCAGTTCCTGACCTACACCAACACCTTCGCCGACGTCCACAACCTCGACCTGCTCTTCGGCCATGAAATGTACAACCGCAAATCCTACGGTCTGTACGGCTCGAAGACCATGATGTTCTCGCCGGACAACACCGAACTCAGCGGCGCCGTCGTCGACTCGTCGCGGTCGGGTTCGTCGGTTCTGGAGTACAACAACGAGGGCTACTTCTTCCGCGGACAGTACGACTACGACAACCGCATCTATTTCTCGGGATCGTACCGCCGCGACGCATCGTCGCGCTTCCACCCCGACCACCGCTGGGGCAACTTCTGGTCGCTCGGCGCAGCCTGGATCATCAACCGCGAGAGCTGGTTCAACGCTTCGTGGGTCAACATGCTGAAGGTCAAAGCATCGTACGGTTCGCAGGGTAACGACAACCTCGGATCGAAAGCGGAATCCTACTACCGCTATACCGACTACCGCGAAATCCTGAGCAGCGGCGACGGCGTTACGAGCGTACTCTACCAGAAAGGCAACCCCGACATCACCTGGGAGACCAACGCCAACCTCAATGTCGGCGTAGAGTTCGGCCTCTGGGACAACCGTCTGTCGGGTAGCATCGATGTCTTCAACCGCAAGACCACCGACATGCTGTTCGAGCTGGCCACTCCGATCGAGTCGGGTTACACGACCATTTTCACCAACATCGGCGACATGGTCAACCGCGGTCTCGAAATCGAACTGAACGCAGACCTGATCCGGACCAAAAACCTCGTGTGGGACTTCTCGCTCAACATGACCCACTACAAGAACAAGGTGACCCACCTGCCGGAGCAGTTCAAAAACAACACGACGGCCGACGGCAAACACGTGGGCCGCTGGCAGGACACCAAATTCCTCACTGAAGGGGAATCCGTCTTCTCGTTCTACGTTCCGACCTACGCGGGAGTAGACCCCGAGACCGGAAAATCGCTGTGGTACACCTACAAGACCGATGATGCCGGCAACAAGGAGCGCATCAAGACCTCCGATTACTCGGTGGCCTCGCAGGAGGGCCGCGAAATGCACGGAGACGCCCTGCCGGACGTTTACGGCGGTTTCGGCACGTCGCTGCGCTTCTACGGCGTCGATTTCTCGATCGGCTTCACCTACCAGCTCGGCGGACAGGTTCTCGACCAGGGCTACAGGTTCTACATGAACTCCCCGGCAGGAACGTCGACCGGAAACAACTACCACCACGACCTGCTCAATTCGTGGACTCCCGAGAACTCCGGTTCGAACATTCCGCGTTTTGCTTACAACGACTCGAATCAGGCAGCCGTCTCGGACCGTTTCCTCACCAGCGCATCGTACCTGAACATCCAGAACATCACGCTCGGATATACGCTGCCCAAGCGTATCACGCGCAAGTTCCTCGTCGAGAATCTGCGTATCTACCTCGCCTGCGACAATGTATGGTACTGGTCCAAGCGTCAGGGTCTCGACCCGCGTCAGTCCATCAACGGAATCACGAACCCGTACTACTACGCCCCGATTCGCACCTTCTCGGGCGGTGTAACCGTAACGTTCTAATTTGTTAAACGACGAATATTATGAAAATGAACAACATACTGAAAACAACGGCGCTGCTTCTCGGTTCATCCGTGCTTCTTTCGGGCTGTATCAAGGAGACCTTCCCCGAAAGCGGATACGCCACCAGCGAGCAGACTGCCGAATCTCCGTTCGCAAAGGAGGGTCTTATCACTGCGATGCCGACGGTGCTCATCACCAACTATATAGACCTCGGCGAGCACATCGACTTCGGCTACCCGGGCATCTTCGGCGCCACCGACCGCATGGTCGGCGAGGTGTTCCCCGTCAGCGGCAACCTGCCGGGCGGCAACCAGTACTACGACCGCTGGCAGGCATGGCTCTATCCGGGCAACTCGACCGGATTGGCAGCGAACGGCAAGATGTCCCCGTTCTTCTACACCAACTATTACAAGTTCATCTTCACGGCCAATGAGGCCATCGACATCGCAAACCAGAGCGAAGGCGCAGAGGAGATGATGGGCATTGCCAAGACTTTCCGCGCGCTCTGCTACCTCGACCTGGCCCGTCTCTACGACGCGCTGCCGGCCAAGGCTCCCGAACGTCCCGCCTACGAGACCGAGCTGGAAGCCGTCAAGGGGCTGACCGTTCCCATCGTCCGGGAAGATACGAGCATGGAGGAACTGGAAAACAACCCGCGCGTATCGCGTGAGGAGATGTTCAAGTTCATCTTCGAGGACCTCAACACCGCCGAGACCCTGCTGGCCAACTATACGCCGGCAACGAAAAACCTGCCCTCGCTGGCCGTGATCTACGGACTCAAGGCCCGCGCCTACCTCTGGCTGGGCGGATTCACCGAATCGTATGCGGAAGTTCCGACCGGCGACGCCGCTTACCGTCTGGCCGCCGAATACGCCCGCAAGGCCATCGACGCTTCGGGCTGCACGATTATGACCGAAAGCCAGTGGCTCGACCCGAAGACCGGGTTCAACACGGTCAATTCGTCGTGGATGTGGGCCATGATCCAGACCACCGACACCGTGCTCAACAACCTGCTGTCGTGGTCGGCCCACATGGCGACCGAGGCTATCTGGGGTTACGGCTACGGAGCGCAGCCGGGTATCTCGGTATTCAGCTACAACCGCATTTCGTCGGGCGACTTCCGCAAAAAGAGCTTTGTCGGAGCCGACCGCTCGTTCGACGCCATCGCACCCTATACGACCCTGACCGAGGAGGAGTTCGCAACGATAGCCCCCTACGCATCGTTTAAGTTCCACGCGGCCAACGGCGAAAAACGAAACTATTCCACGGGTAACGTGACGAGCATCCCGATGATGCGTGTCGAGGAGATGTACCTGATCGAGGCCGAGGCTACGGCGCACTACGACGCCACCACCGGCAAGTCGCTGTTGCAGTCGTTCATGGCCAACCGCGATCCGGCCTATACGGTTCCGGCGGCCAACGACCTGATCGACGAGATCATTTTCCAGAAGCGGATCGAGTTCTGGGGCGAGGGCGTCATCTTCTACGACCTGAAGCGTCTGAACATCGGCATGCACAACGGCGACACCGGCACGAACGCTCCCCCGATGGCCCAGCTTTCCACGGACGGACGCGCCCCCTGGTGGAACTGCGTGTTCCCGCTGAACGCCGTACAGCAGAATAAGGCGCTTGCGGGCAAGAACAACCCCAACCCGACCCAAACGGTCAAGTCTGTTAAATAAAAAACATCGCTATTTATGAAAAGTATAAAAATATTCTTTCTGGCGACTGTCGCCATCGTCGCGGGGCTGTTCACGGCCTGCAGCGACGATGACTTCAAAGCAGGTCCCGAGGTCGACGGCGCACAGGTCTACTTCCCCGAGAATGTGACCACCCAGCATAGCATCAGCGACGACGTCTCCTCCATCGCCATCCCGGTAAAACGCATCGCCAAGGACGAGGCGCTGACCGTAGCGGTTCTCGCCAGCGACGAGTCGGGTCTGTTCACCATTCCGTCGTCGGTATCGTTCGCAGCCGGCAAGGAGACTTCCGAACTGCTGATCACCTTCGACCGCACCAAACTCGAAGACGGCAAGGAATACCCCCTTTCGTTCCTGATCAACGACGAGGACAACACGACGCCCTACGGCAACCG
>ERZ839767.5273-NODE-5273-length-11815-cov-3.181803_pt1 | contig 11815 bp, 14 predicted proteins | sample MGYA00519879_ERZ839767 | MGnify/ENA primary metagenome ERZ839767 (study PRJEB31850, sample SAMEA3708852) | human gut metagenome | biome: human gut; feature: human-associated habitat; material: faeces | place: China | collected 2014 ...
CAAGATATATATATATATAAATACATGCTTGCACCGTGCACTAAATGGTGTGTCAGCCAAACGTTATGGCAAATGTCTAATGCACTAAATATGCTTTTCTATACATTACGTTAGGACTGGCATCTCGTAAACCCTCCTTGATTTTTTATCGATGCCATGAGGTACAGGTATCTGCACAAAAACGCGAAGACCTTTCGGTCACGGATGTTGCCTGTCGCTTGGATTTCAACACTACCAATTACTCCACTCGATGTGTGAAGCGCGTACTTGGCATGACGTCAAGACAGTATAAGACAAAGTTCAACGTAAAGAAATAAAAGAAAACCATAAACATCGCTATTTCTGTTTTCTACCTTATTCGACAAAACTTCAGAAAAAGCGGCTCTTATTCGACAAAATTTCTGTCATGAGGGTATTCTTACTGTCCTTATTGACTGAAACACATGATTGATGGTATTTCTTATTCGACAAAACTTCAGAAAAAGCGGCTCTTATTCGACAAAATTTCAAAATTCTTTTTGTTATCCGACGAAATTGCCTAACTTTGCAGAAAAACGGAAGTCCATGACCAATAAACTAATAACAAACAATATCACTGAGATATTGATGGGTACTCGGGATAAAGGCAAGTCAGCAGAAATGAGTTCCATGATGAAGGCTGGATTGCTGAGAAAGATTGCGCCCAAGGTTTACACCACCAATATGGAGGACACACCGGAGGAAATCATAAGGCATAACATCTTTTTCATTCTCGGTCAGCTCTATCCTCAGGCGGTTATCAGCCACAGGTCAGCTTTTGAGTTGAAGCCGACGTCCGAAGGGGATATCTATCTGACTTACAATTACACGAAGAATGTTACTTTGCCCGGTATAAAGGTGCATCTGATGGAAGGGCCGAAAGGAACGGAATACGACATGCCCTTCATCGAGAATCTCTATATATCAAGTGCGGAACGCAGAACACTGGAAAACCTTCAGAAAGGACGAACGAGGGGAGGTTCTTCCAAATGCCTTCCCCGTACCAGTATTGAGGACTACCTGGAGCGTATTCTGCAAGTGAACGGTGAGAAGGGCTTGAACTCTTTTCGTGACAAGGCACGTGAGATTGCCGGGAGTTTGGGCATGGAGGCCGAGTTCGAAACACTCAATACCATCATAAGTGCTTTGTTGAGCACGAAGCCGTCCAAGGTTCTCACCTCACCGGCAGCACTGGCAAGAGCCCAAGGAGAGCCATACGATGCCAACAGGATAAAGCTCTTTGGCATTCTGTTCGATGCCCTGCACAACGAGCCATTCCCTTTGATTGATGAGCCCAACGTGGAAACCTCTGCCTTCCGTAATTTTGCTTTCTTTGAAAGCTATTTCTCCAACTATATTGAAGGTACGGAGTTTGAGATTGAGGATGCCCGCCAGATTGTTGAGACGGGACAGCCTATGCCAGCCCGTAACGCCGACTCCCATGATGTGCTGGGCACCTTTCAGATTGTTGCGAGCCGCAGGGAGATGCGCCGTACTCCCTCATCGGCCGATGATCTGATAGATATTCTGCAAGACCGGCACCGCGTGATGATGGCAGCACGGCCGGACAGAAATCCGGGAATGTTCAAGATGCAGAACAATCATGCAGGAGACACTCATTTTGTAGACTGCACATTGGTCAGAGGTACGCTGCGCAAGGGATTTGAGTATTATCAGGCATTGGAACACCCATTTGCCAAAGCTATGTTCATGCTTTTCATGATAAGTGAGGTGCATCCATTCACTGACGGCAACGGACGTATCTCTCGAATCATGATGAACGCTGAACTTGTAGCGGCTGACCAGTCAAAGATCATTGTCCCCACTGTATTCCGGGAGGACTATCTCAATGCCTTGAGGCGTCTAACCCGCAGAAATGACCCCAGCGTGTTGCTGCGTGCCATGACGCGCGTGAGAAATTTCAGTGCCAACATCACGGGCGACAATTTTGAAGAAACGCGTCATTATCTTGAAAGATGCAATGCATTCAAGGAGGGAGACGGATATATTCTGAGGTTTTAATCGGCCTGTCCTGTGTTCAGCATACAATGTCTTTGGTGAATTTCTAAAGTTCTTTCTTAAGTCCGTAATGCCCGTAAGGAATAACCTATAGTGTAGTCATCCTTCAAGTGCAGGAGCTGCGCTATAGGTTTTCTATCATCGTAAGCGTCTCGGCATTACCGTATTTCAGCCTCGCTTAAAAGTCTGTACCTTTGCGCGCACAAATTATTATGAATATGGCAGGCAAAGACAATTACAAGAGTCTCCTTGAGCGGTACAAGCAGGCTCTCATCAAAAACCCCAAGCTGAACCTATCGGCTTATTGCCGGTTAAACGGTGTCAGCGTCTCCGGCATGCATCATTACATTGAGGATATCGGTCAGTCGGTCAAGTCCATCCGGGATGCTGTTCTAAAGGCTGCTGAACATCAGGATTGCGAAGCGTTTGTACCATTTACGGCAGACAGCCCACATTCCGACGTCGACCGTGCGGACGTCGCAATCCAACTATCCAACGGAACTTTGGTGTCGGTTTCCCATTGTGATGCCGGCATCATCACGGCAGTGTTGAACGCATTAAAGTAACTGCCTATGTTCGGACTTTCAGAATCAACAGTGTATTACATGTGCCAGCATCCGGTGGACATGCGCAAAGGGATCAACGGGCTGTACAAACTTGTGCGCTCAGAAATGAAGATGTCGCCCCTTACGGGCAGCGTTTTCATCTTTTATGGCAAGAACCATCAGAGCGTCAAGCTGCTTCGCTGGGACACCGACGGCTTTGTCCTTTACCAGAAACACCTTGAGAAGGGCACCTTCGAGATACCCAAGTTCGACGAGGCCGCCGGGGGCTACAGGATGCCCTGGAAGACGTTCTCTCTGATCATGCAGGGTGTTTCGCTCCGGTCTGCGAGATACCGCAAGAGATTCAGGATTGAAGTTTAGGGCAAATCTAACTGTTTGATATACAGTAAAATAATCTGTAAAATAATCGCCAAAACATACTTGATTGTCAGATAGATTTAGTACCTTTGTACTATGACAAAGGACGAAATCATAGCATCGTTGATGGACCAGCTGAAGGATGCCAACAACCAGGTAAACGCTCTTACAGGGCGGGTTAATGAGCTGCTGACCAAGGCCGCCGAACTGACGGCCATCATCAAAGCCCTGCAGGAAGCGGGAGACGAGAAAGAGAAGGACCTCAAGAAGGCCGACAACAAAATCAAGGGCATGGGCAAGCTCCTTGACAAGGAGAGCGAGCAGCAGGTGGAGAAGCCGCAACTTACAGAGGAGGAAAAGAAAGTCCTTGACGAGGCCGGGAGCATCCGCCGGAAGGCCCGTGGCAACAACGGTGCCAAGGGAGACATCCATGAGGAGTGCGAGGTGGAATACAAGGACGTTTATCCGGATGATCCATCCTTCGACAGGCTCAAGGCACATCCACTGGAAAAGATGAAGGGAGACGGCATTCCGGACTATCAGACCTGTACGAGATACGTCTATGTACCGGGGCACTTCAAGAAAGTAATCTACAGGCTCCACCGCTTCACACAGGACGGCAAGGTGTTTGAGCCGAAGACCCCGCCGGCTGTATTTATGAACTCCAGTTACACCTCGTCCTTTGTCGCCGGACTTCTTCAGTTGCGCTATATGTACGCCATGCCGGCGGAGCGGATTATCCATTATTTTGAAGACCAGGGCTTCAACCTCAAGAAACCGACAGCCGGCTTTCTGTTGGGCAGGGCGGCGGAGACGTTGGAAAACTTCTACAAGGCCATACGCAAGGCGGTGCTCAGCGACGACTACATCGCTTCGGACGAGACCTACTTCAAGATACTCGTCCCGGAGAAGAACTCCAAGGGAAAGGGAGTGAAGAAAGGCTACTTCTGGGTCATCGTGGGCCGGGAGAGCGGGCTGCTGTATGCCGTCTGCCGCGACGGCTCGCGCGCCGGAGATGTCATCTACGATGAGCTTCACGACTACCACGGCACCATGCACAGCGATGCGGCAAGCTTCTACAGAAAGATACAGTGCGACGATTTCCCGAATATAACAAGGATAGCATGTCTGCAGCACATCAAGAGGAAGTTCATTGACTGCATGGACACCGAGCCGGAAGCCAAGGAGATGGTCAAACTCATCAACAAGCTCTACCATGAAAATCACAAGCACAAGATAGGAGAAAACAGTTGGACGGTGGAGGACAACTTCAAATGGCGACAACAGTACGCCCCCGCCATACTGGCAGAGATAAAGGACAAGCTCAATGAAATACTGAAAAAGCCGGACCTGCTTCCAGACAGCGAGCTGTCCGATGCCGCCAGCTACTTCAACAACGAATGGGAGGCGGTAGTCGACATCTTCAAGAGAGGCGACACCGCACTTGACAACAATCTCGTCGAACGGATGAATCGCTACTTCTCCATGTCCAGAAGGAGCTCACTCTTCTTCGGTTCTCATAAGGGAGCCGAAAGGGCAGCTGTGCTCTATACGCTCGCATTGTCTGCCAAGATGAACCATCTCAACCTTTTTGACTACCTCGCCGACATCCTTGACAGAACGGCCAAATGGCAACCAAATACGCCATTGGAGAAATACAGAAATCTATTACCTGACCGTTGGCAACCATCCACAGAAGACTAAAGAAACAGAGCAAGCCTCCTCTCTTGCTCTGTTTTTTTGTAACAATACGTGAATGCCGATACGCTTACCTTGCTAATTGACTCCGCCAATTTTAATGTTACCGTTAATTTGTTAAAATCTTCTCTTGTTACAGGTGAAAGTTACAAAACTCACGGCTGCAAAGTTAGACATAATATTTTGAATCACAGTGAATTACACATAGTCTTGACGTGCTCTGTACATAGTCTGTGTTACAATTTTGATTTTTGGCGTTTTGCTGTAACACCAGTGTAACAAAAACAGACTATTTTGAGACTATGCAGCCTCTTTTTTCGTAGTCTGAGAAAGCGAATCGGGAAATAAAAATCGCCGTAACTCATTGGAATTACGGCGATTAGCTATATTTTCTGCATAGTCTTCAGATAGTCTGAAAAAATGCAAAGCGGAGAGAGAGGAACCCCCACCTTTTCCGCTAATATCTTAATATTCAATTGCTTATAATTCAAGGAAATCTTTCTGTACCGTATCTGTACCGCTTTTCAAACCATCTACAGACCCTATAGAAACCACTTCCTAAACCTGCAAGACTTGACTGAACCACCCGAAAGCAGTATTTCAAGCCGAATTTAAAGATCTCTTTTTATTTGGGTTCAAAGTTAGCAAAAAATGAACTAACTACCAAATATTTGAGAAACAATTTTTTATCTTGCGTTTTGGTACACATGCAGTGCAGGGTGCGAGGTCCTATATATATTATAGTGACCTTGCACCCTGCACTGCATGTGTACCGGGGCAAGCTCGTGGTTTGACTTGTTCTTCATCCTCAATGTTTTATAAAGATGAGTAATTTACCTCAAGATAATAAATGAGCAGTCTTTGAGAATGAGAGTTCCTGTGAAATGCTTTATGCTACGTGAAAAAGATGTTTTTTGGATGTTTGTTTTCGTTTTCTAGAAATAAATCATTAAATTTGTGGCGGATTATAAAAGAGAATTCCTATGTTGCAACATATACATCTTGAAAACTTTCGATGCTTTGAGCATTATGACATCGACTTCACGTCTGGCGTCAACCTGCTTATTGGCGATAATGGCAGTGGAAAGACTTCCATTATCAAGGCCGTCATCCTTACACTTAATTCTTTTTTCAAAGGGTTCAGTGACGAGAATACCACTTGCACTGGAATTGGCATTGACGATTTCAATCATACTGTCAACGATGGAGCAAAGAGCATGACGTTGCCTGTCAGCATCTCTTTTGACACGAAGACTTTTTCGGGGGGTCACCATTAATAGAACCACGGAAAAAGCAGGGACAACATACATGGGTGCTAAGGAATTTAACAAGGCCAATAACTTACTGCAAAGTACGGTCGCAAACGAAAGCCGTGGGGATAGGAAGACAGCCTTGCCCCTTTTTGCTTATTTTGCAACGGATGATATCCATGGCAACGTAAAAACCAATTCTAAGGCCTATAAGGAATATTTCGTAACATTCTCATTTGGCTACTACCAGACTCTTAGGGGTGGCTACTTTCTTAAGAACTGGATAGACAGATTGCTGGCATTAAAAGAAGGCGCCAAAGGAGAAGAGGAACTTGAAATTGTGAGGAAAGCCGTCATTAAATGTCTTGGTCAAGCTGGCTGTAGAATTATCAAAAACATGAGCGTCCGTCCAATTCAGGGACATGTATATTTTGACTATATGGATGGCCGGGAGGCTCGTTTTGAGGATTTGTCAGATGGCTATCGCCATCTGGTCAACATCGTCTTGGACCTGGCTTTCCGTTGTTGTGCCCTCAACAGAACGCTATTTCACGACAAGTGCTGTGAGGAGACATGTGGCGTAGTCTGTATAGATGAACTTGACGACCATCTGCACCCCGTATTGCAGTCTACTGTCATCAGGGCTCTACAGCAGACATTCCCGAAACTGCAGTTCATTATATCTACGCACGCTCCACTCATCATGACGAGTGTCCAGGATGTACCTGCAAATCAGGTTATTCAACTTGGCTACCATCATGGAGAATACACTCATGAAGTCATCAATACTTACGGATTGGATGTCAGCACTATCATAAAGGAGTACCTTCATGTTCCTGACAGAGACAAGAAGGTGGCAGAGGAACTTGTCAGGTTGGAAAATCTGATTGACGAGGAGAAAGTGGACGAAGCAAAGGTGCTGTTATCTACTCTTAGGGATAAGTATTCAGACCGGATTTCAGAGTTGTCCAATGCGGAGGCCATGCTTTCATTTTATGAGTAAGACGGTATGAGGAAGATTACTAAGAACACCGAGCCTAAAGCTTGGACGCAATATCGTCTTACTCCAGGAGCTGCCTTTAAGCCCATCCCTGAGCTGGTGAACTCTCTGTTGGATGAGCAGGGGTACATCTGCACGTACTGTGAGCGGCGCATCCCCTGTAAAGATGCTGTGGAAGGGACTCCGGGCGCAGAAAACCATAGGATTGAGCACCTCCGCACACAAAGTACGTCAAAGAAAACGGGGATCAGTACCGACCTTGACTATTCCAACATGGTTGTTTGTTGCCCTGTAAATATCGCCCGCGATGGTGCTGCGAATTATCATTGCGACAAGAGGAAGGGTGATGTCGATTTAAGAATTTCACCACTCGACGACACAATGATGTCTACTATTCTGTTTACACCCAGCGGACTCATCAAGTCAACAGACAGTCAACTTGATAGAGAGATAAACGAGAATCTCAATCTCAACCAGCAACTGCTTCGGTCAAACAGAAAAGAGACTTGGCTTGGCATAGCAAGAGGCCTAAAGGCTAAGGACTGGAACGTCAGTAATATTCGTCATCTTATTGATGTTTGGGAAAGTAAGCATAAGGAAAATATCAACGGGCATATGGTTCTTGCATACAAACCATATTGCAGCATGGTACTTTACATGCTGAACAAAAAACTTAACCAGAATAAAATATGAAGAAAAGATATTATTTAGGAACATTTGTCTATTATTACAATATTCTAAATTACGTTATAAGCGATATGCTTTCCCCAATAGGCGCAAAGATAACATTTGGCAAAAACATATTAGGGAATTATGATAAAAAACGATTAAGACGTGATTCGCTATGGGTGGCTAACAATCATTCAACCGCTATAATTGGTATTCTTTCTGCACCTATAGCCTTGTTGTTTATTGTTATAGTTAGCCTCTTTCTAGGACACAAAATAATGGTCTGCTATATTGTATTGATATTATTTTGTTTGTCGCTTTATATTATGTCCATATCAAAATATGACCATTGCTATTTTGAGTACTTCGAAAGCATACGTGACATCAATATTAAAAAATGGCGTTATCAATGCTTGTTGTTTGCGATTGCTGACATGATAGTGGGGGCGGTGCTTGTATGTGTTTTAATTCATATATGATCCCCCATAAAAAATGCGGGGACGATTTATATGCGAACAAGAACACCCTCAAAATTTATGAAAAATAATTTTGGTCGTAAAAATCTGGGCTAAAAGAATTGAAACGAAAACAATTTGGTATAAGCGTAATTTATTAATGCTAACGGCTATCATAAGATCAACCTGTGGATATAGTTCTGCTCTGTAAACCATTATACCACCATCCACAATATCTGATACATGTTTGCGCTACTTGTCCGAAATGAGATGAGACAAGACAGGGGTATTCTTTATCCTTTGAATCTCTGAATCTCTGAATCAACAAGCGACAGTATTTCTTTTTTTACCTTACGATAGTTGGCTTCGATGGTCTCTTTGAGATTTTCGGAGCCAACTTTGTCTTGAAACGCATTGATTTCTGGTATGGGCTTTCTGTATTTATCCCTCATTGTCGTTTAATTCTTTTGGAACTGTTATTGAGTATTTCTTTTTGAGCACGCCGTTCTTCACCAGTTGCAGCTTCCCGGCTCCCAAGTCTATCTTATCCGTGTCTAATTCTTCGAACCAGTAGTGCCCTGCTTTCTCAGCCATGTAGAGGAACATCCGTTTTACTCTGATGTTGGATGTACCCTCCAGCAAACGCTGTGCGCCCTCAGACCGCAATGTTGTCAGTCGCTTCATGATATAATAGAGGTCCATATAGAAATGTCGTTTAGGTGCCAGGGTGAGGCATTCCAGAAAGGCCAGTCCCTGCGGGGATACGTACAGTGTGCTGCTCTTGGTATCATGCTTAGTTACCTCTATATTGCTTTATTGGGCTAGAAATCCACATTCTCACTGTAGCGTACATATCCTAACTGGTTGCAAGTGCAAAGTGTCTTTCCTATTCTTCTTTCGATGTTCCTGTGCGAGTGTCCGTATATCCAATAATCGATATTGCTTTGAGCGATATAGTCTGCGAGCTCCACGGTGAAGGCACCGTTGATACGGCTCCCTATGAATTCCTTGGACATCAACTGGTACGAGGGTACATGATGGGTAACGACTATTTTTGTTAGAGCCTTTGACATTGCTACTGCATTCTTGATGAATTTCAGACAATGTTCATGCTCTTGGTTGAAGTCATTGACCGTCAGAAGATGGTTGCCATAAATGATTCGATAAAAGTCGGCTACCCCGCGTTGGGTGATATAGGCATCCTTCTTATCAATATGAGACCATAGCGTAGAGACAATAATGTCCGTGTCTCCAAGGTTTACCACACTATTATTGTAATAGTGGATGTTAGGACGGATGGAGATGATTTGTCCGTCTTTTAGCGAGGTCAAATCAAAATAATTGTAAAACTCATGATTGCCTGGGCATACGATGACCTGCTCAAAATGATCAGCTGCCCAGTCCCAAAACGGATGGGCAACATAGCGTTCGTCGCCAAAATAGCATGAATCTCCGGCAAGTACGAGTATGTCGCCAATAGGAACAAGCGGGTGGGCCTTCAGATAATTCCAATTATCTGCAAACTCTAAATGAAGGTCAGAAGCATATTGAATCTTAGTCATGATGGAAGCTGTTTCTTAGTTGGTTGATAATGTCCTCTGCCTTGATTCCCTGTAAGCCTGCAGAACGAAAGAAATCGTCATTGGGCTTGTCGTCGGAAGCCATGGTTATAAAATGGTCGATGTCATCCATAATTTTAACTGGAATGTTAAACTTGTCTGCCGGGGCTAGCATGGCAGACAGTCGGAATACATCCTTCTTGTGCTTTTGGATATTACGGCTGTCCACTTGTTCTCCACGTTGCCTGCGTTCCGACAAATCAACGAACGCTTTGCATTTGAGGCAGATAAGACTCTCGATAGCAGCGATATGGACATTGTCTTCCAGGACGCTGTGCTCGATGGTGAACCTGTAGTAATCGTCATCCATAAGAATGGCGGAGAGGCTTGACAGGTCTTCCTCCGTGGGGACAGGCATTATTCTTGCATCCTTAGGGAAATTCAAAAGGTCAAGCTTACGGGAGAAAAGCTCTACCTGATAGGGGAAGGACAGGTTCTCCGGCTTCATGAACCTATAATACTCGTGTCACGGCTGTTCTCCTTCTACCGTACCCTTATGCCGTTGCTGGTATCTGCCATTCTTGACAAACTCCCAGAATCTGTAGACAAAGCTGTCTGTCAGTGCCTCGACAACAAGTATGATATCAATGTCCTTCGTCGCCCTCGGTGTTTGGGCGAAGGCTTCCTCGTGTATTTCACAAGCAGTGCCGCCAATGATGATGTAATTGTCTGCGAAATCCTTGAAGAAATCCTTGAACTTTTCTATACCTCTAACCATTGCATGTTATCAATTAAATGTTCCAATTCTATTTGTATACGCTCATCTTCACTGTCCTTGAGAGAAAGGTAGAGTGACAGCCTATCGACAACACCGTCCTTTGCCAAAAGTTCAGGGGCATATTTCCAAATTTCAATGGTGTTCTCTCCATATTCTTCATATGAATGCTTGCCGATATCATCATAAGCATCACGGCTGATAGCATAGCAGCCACCCTGCGACGGATTGATCATGGTGAACTTAGACAAGGCGTTGACACCACAGACAAGCCCTCCTTTGGGTTTGATGTTCGTCTTTATTGTTTTCATGACAGGGGAAACAAGATGAGGGAGAGCTTTCTGCCAAAGAGCTTGACCATGAAGTATAAATGACAATCTTTTTTCTTTGCCCTTTGTGGTTGTCGCCAATTCTTTTTCCGTAAGCCATCTTACAGCACGGTTGGCTGTGGCGTAGGAGACATTGAACTTCTGGCTAACTTCTTTGGTTGTAAGTCCATCCAAACATTCTGCCTCAAGATGGAAGAGCAGCAGCATTTGGGTGAAAGGATATATATCCACAGTGTCTGTTCCAGATATTACTGGCTTCTTGATGTCAATCAACAAAGAGGGAATGAACATTTGCTTCCCAGGAACGATGAAGTTAACATGATGACTTGACAGTCTGTTTGCATTGTAAGCAAGCATATCTTCTGTTACATAAACAGCATGGTGTCCTGTAGAATGCTTAATAATGTCCATATGCTTGCCAATTTGAGACGGTGTCAAGCGATTACCATCTTTTTCCCTGGCAAACACCACGGGCACGCCCATAATCATTCCTCCATGAAGGTCATATACGCCAGTCACAAGAAGAGGAAGCTTGTCTTTCTCTTTAGTGGCAAGCGGGTACACTTCGGTTTGAATACCGGTTATATCTGTGATGTAATCTGTGAGATTTCTAACGTAATCATTGTTGTTGCTCATAATCATTAACCTATGATTTTGTGCAAAATTAATGATTATATTCTGATTCCACAAATATTTTATGAAGAAAGTGCAAATAGGTTTGGATGATTCTCTTGTTCTTAATCAAGGCCATTAACGAGTTGCTTTTATATGGCAAATATCGATAAGCAGAATTCAATTAGTAATGCAAATTTTCGAAATCTTTCGGCTTCTAAAGAAGTAAGATAATCTTTTTATTGACGAAGAGCCTCTTGTTTAAAATCTATATAGCTCATTGAACAGGTACAAAACAATTAACCTCGCCTAACTTGTTTTTCATAACGAGCGTATCCTTGCGAAATGAAATGTGTTGTACGATTGTTTCTCCCCAATATTCGAAGGATATACTGTCGCCCGAAAACTTGTAAGATATCGCCACAATAGGATCTTCATCGATATAATACAAACTAGAGTGTCAAGTTTTTGACTACAAATCATTAAGCTTTTCGGAGGATATCCCTTC
>ERZ839767.5277-NODE-5277-length-11798-cov-9.768458_pt1 | contig 11798 bp, 23 predicted proteins | sample MGYA00519879_ERZ839767 | MGnify/ENA primary metagenome ERZ839767 (study PRJEB31850, sample SAMEA3708852) | human gut metagenome | biome: human gut; feature: human-associated habitat; material: faeces | place: China | collected 2014 ...
GCCTCGCGGACGGCGGCTTCCCATTGCCCCTGAAAGTCAATAACCGTCAGGTTGTATTCGCCTGCGCTGCTCGTGATCTCCGTCGCGGTTTTCTCTGCAACCTCGACATCGGACAGCAGCCCGCGCTTGAGGCCGATCAGGCTCTCTATATTGCGCAGGTACTCGGTTTTCCGCGCGAGGAAATTTTGTTCTCGCAGGGCAGGAGAGAATGGGGTAATTGTGCTTTTTCCGTCCACGTCAGGCGGTGCACCGACAAATACATGCGCATCCAGCCCGCGCGTGCCGTCCGGTCGCCTCCGCAGCATTGTATCCGGCACGATCAGGCGGCTTTCTCCGTTTTCAAACTCAACGTTGAGCTGCGCCTCGTTACGGTTGATGTTGTGGATTAGCCCAACCGCAGCAGCATAAACAGATACCGCATCCGGAGACCCGTCCACGCAGTTTTCCGCCGGACTGCGCAGCGGGATAAGGCCTACAGAGCCGACCGGCTCACTGTACCGCAGCTCCGGCACAAGCTCCGCGTACTTATCTAGCGTCGCAAGCGGAACCTGCGTGCCGAGGATGCCCCGGCTCTCCGAGCGGAACAGGCGGCTCTCAATTGTGAGATATCCGCGTGCGTCCAAAGACCGGCGCTCGAGCAGCGTATATATCGTCTTCCCGACTTCGGTGATCTCCGCCGTTCCGATGTCGGTGATGTTCCCGTGCGCATCTCTGGCCAGCGGAATATAATTCTGCCGGTTGACGATGCCGAAGGTAATCCCCCCGTCGTCAATAACCGGCTTGAGGAAACACTGCCCGCCGGTCAGCATCTGCTGCGTTGCGGCTTTGCGCTGTGCAGACAGCTCGTCCAAGAGGGAAAGTATGAACTCGTCCTTCGCCTGCGTTGCATACTCGCCAAACATGGCCTTGTAAATCTTGGACACAATCGCAACGGGGAGCCGCTGGCATGGATCCTCTTTATCGTTTGGTGCGCTGTTGTAATACAGCGCATACCAATCGACGATGGCTGCACGCATCTCCGGCGTGGTCAGGTCTTTCGCGCCGAACGCCTGTTCAAAATTGTGGATTTTATTTGCGTCAAAGATTGCGCTCATGATCCCCATGCGCGTCACCTCCGTTAATGATGATTCTAGGCTGGCGGCATAGAGCATCCTGCAAGCCGTCAATGTATGCGTTCAGACGGTCAATCAATGCCGCCTGTTTCTCTATCTTTTCCGCGAGCCTCCGGTTCTCGTCTATCAGCTCCGACCGGCACCACGCCGGGAGAAATTTATTGATCATCCACCGTTTCCAGCGCATCACGGTAATCCCTCATCTCATAAAAAAGTTTTTGCCGCAGAACGGTAAATGAAAAATAGCGGATGTCGTCCATGCAGTTATGAACAATTGCACCGCCATTAACGGAAAAGCAATGTGTCCCGTCGACCTCCATATTGAAAACAGGCTCACGCCCTGCTGGCTTTATGCCTTTTATCCCAACGTAGCAAAGCGGCACACCTTCCCGAACAGGAAGTTGCGCCGCTGTACCGATTCGTTGTGAACTTTTTCCCGCAATATTGGCATTGCCTTTCTTCATTATCAATCCCGCTTTCTCTCCTCGCCGCTGTTTTGCAGGCGTTAGAACAGAATTTTTTCTCCATCCCGACCGGCAGCGCCTTGAATGTTCGGCCACACCTTTGGCAAGCATACTCTTTCTTCTCCAACCTTGCCATTGTTTCCCGCATATGATCAGCGTGCCATGCTTTCCCTTCGGGGCTGCCGTGCCATTCTTTCGCCGCCGGGACGGCGTTGTCGCGTACAATCTGCGACATGCGCTCATGATTTTTATCCCACAATTCTTTCCCGTGGAATGAAACGTGCGAAATCCCCGGCATAGCTGCCAGATTGTTAATTTCGTTGTTCCGCTTGTTTCCGTCCACGTGGTGGACATGGTATCCGTCCGGGATGCTACCATTAGCCTTTCTCCAAACGTAGACATGCAGGCGCTCACGTTTGCCCGCATCCGTTTTCTTTGTGCAGAGATAGTACCCTGTATTCGGGTCGCGCCTGAATTTGTACCCATCATAGATTGCAATTTCGCCATCCGCTGAATACTGGATCATATTTCATTCTCCTATATATGCAATTTTGTCGCTTTCAGTGAGGTCTTTAAGCCTCACCCATCCGCGCAGTGTAAGAATTGGATGATCTGCCGTTGCCTTGATTTTCTTCCCGTTTTCAAGCTGAATCTCAAATACTTCCGCAGCGACGGATGTCATTCTGACATCATGGTAACGCCCGACGCAGGCTTTCTCCCCGTCCGTCGTGTAGATTTCTCCATTCGTTCCGACCATATCGCGGATGCGTTTCTGCCCGTCTGGCGTATCGACCAACGTATCCCCCGTAAGGCAATGGTCATTCTCTTTGATGACTTTGTCCTCCTGCGACTTGTCATCCCAGCTATACAATCCGAATTCCCGGATTGCGTCCTTGCAGCAGCTTCCGATTTTCAGCCGCCCGGCCTGTAAAAGCGCCGCAGTGTAACTAATGCCGGGCAGCACGTTATTATTGGCCTTGCGGACGGTGTACTTCCCGCGCCGGATAATCTCGGTAATCATGGACGCTGCCGATGGGTCAATGATGATGCACTCTATTGGAAGTTCTCCCGCCAGCTTTTCCAGCTCCGTGTAATATTCGCTATCCGTCTTCTGCCGGTTCGTCTCGCGCCCGGAATAGTAATACTCCCGGATGCGCGTTGCAACCCCATTTTTAAGGCACCACAAGCCCGCAGAAAAGGGATTCAGCGTGCCGTAGTCCACGGATATATAATAGCGACCATCGGTCGGTAGATCGCTCGTGACGTGCTTTTCAGGGTCAAATATCTGGTATACAAGTCCCTCGGCGATGCACCATTCACCCAGCACATACCGGCGGTAAAAAACGCCGGAGTACATGGATTCATAGCGGGCAAGGATTTTCTCGCTCAGTGATGGGTTGTCCCGCATCTCAAAATGTAGGTATAGCGCATTCCGATCTTTGTGCTTTTCTACCCACTCAGTATAAAACCAATGTTGCGGGCTTGCCGGGTTGCAGGAGAACCACAACCGCGATCCGTCGACCGAACAGCGTCCTAGCGCCTGCTCCACGAAAGAACGCGGCATCAACACAACCTCATCCAGAAGCACGCCTGCAAGTGTGCGACCCTGAATCAGTGTATAGCTTGCCTCGTCTTTGCCACCGAACACTTCAAAGTAATTGGTCACAGCGCCTCGCCGGACTTCCATCACCTTATCCCCGCGACGCCAGCGGATAATATATTTTTGTCGTGCCAGCGACATGGCTGTAAAAGGAACGATGATATTTTTTGTGCAGCTATCCACCGTGCGGCCACAGACGCCAAAACGCTGCCCACTGAAATTATCCATGGCCCACTTGACAAAAGCCCACATCATGATTGAGGTCTTGCCGGAGCGGATCGCACCGTCGCAGATCAGCGCATCGTACTCGGTGTACGGGAACGCGAGGATTTTCTTTTGCTTCGGGCTAATCACTTTTGATTCCCTCCGCTAATTCCTGCAAACTCTTGCTCAACGCATCCTCTCGGTCATCTGCGGCGGGTGCGCCGCTGACGATGGCCCATTTATCGATCAGAGTGCCGAGCGCCGTCGTGATCTGGGATAACGTCGCATTCTTCATCTTCTCTGGGTCGAGCATGGTGGAAAGCCCAAGCTCGATGATATCGCAAACAACGCTTTTTTTGCTCTCCATGTAGGATAGAATATCCTTGGAAATCTCTTCCTTTTTTTTGTTGCATTTTTCTGCAAAATCTGAATTTCCGAACTCCTTTACTACGTTCTTTACCGTGTTGTTGGAAACATCATTCAGCTTTGCTGCGGCGGCATAGGTGCCGCATTGCGCATAATCCGCATAGATTTTCTTTTTCCGTTTTTCTGTAAGCCTTGCACCCATGTCACCACCTCTCAATAGCAAAGGCACCGAAGATTCCTCCGGTGCCATGCGCAATTATTTACGATACCATTGTAACACAGATTCTTTCTGATTTCTTCCGGTTTTTTTCCGGATTTTAGAGCGCTGCCGGGTATAGTGCTTTCCGGAAATGGAAGAAGGCCTTGCTTTTTCGCTCGTAAACTGCGGATTGCTCGATTCCTAGCTCCTCCATTAGCCTGAAAAGGCTGTCTTTGTGTCGATTGATGTAGAACCTGTTTAGGATCAGCCGCTCTTCGTCATCCAGCATCGCAAGTGCCCGCTCCACTCTGGAAACATCCGATTCCGCAGATTTCAACGCCCCGGCGAGCTTGTCCCGCATATGGATGTTAGACAGCATCCGATCCTCACGCGTGGAGCCGCCGCCCTGCACCGGCGTTGCATCTGCTGTCGCGCTCCGAATCTGTCCGGCCTCATCCTCCAAGTTTTTAATCTGCTCCCGAAGGTTGATAATTGCGGCCTTGTTTGCAGCATAGTTGCGAAGATCATTTTCGGCCATTTTATAGCCCATGTCGCAGCCATAATACACGCTAACTCGCCTCCTCTACAAATTTGAAGCACTCCGACAGCGTCTGACCGCCCATTTTGTACTCCACGCGGATCCAGCGGTGCGCATAATGCACATGACGGACGACGCATCTATGCGACACCGGAGGATCGTTGTGACCAGTTCCGTTGACGGGAAGCGTCAGCCGCAGACCGGGGACAAGCTCACGCAGCGGAACTCGCGCGTCACACACGCCGTTTCCGTCGCCTTTGCGGGGGTTGATAAGTACCATCGTTTCTTTCACATTTCCGCCTCCTCAAAATACTTACACACCGTTCCGTCTTTTACGGTATCGCACCGGCAGAGATAAAGGATCGTCGGCGCATTGATGTGCTGCTTGCAGCCTGTGCAGGATCGCGGAGCCTCGCACAACTCGTCAGAGTACCGGCAGCGCTCACACAGGTCTGGGGACTTGATCTGGTTATCTGTCATGGGTGACCTCCTTTTTCAAAGTCTTTGATTGTTACCAAGTGTTCACACCACTTGATTGCCGCTCTTGTCAGCTCCGGCTCCCGGAAGAACCAGCGATTTTTCGCCATTCTAGCGTGTACCTTCTGCGGGACGCAAACCATGTTCTCCGGGACAACGTTGAGCGGGTTTGCGTCCAGAAAAACGATAATATGCCCTTTTGGCACTTCGCCGAAAACGAGTTTCGTTTTTGTGACCCAGTCCCGCTTGCGGTCTCCGGTATTGCTCACCTTTACGAGCACGGTTCGCCCTTTTTGCACAACCTCTGTCCCTATCGCAGCGGTGTTGTATGGTACGTTCCCGGCCTTAAATCCGAAATTGTCGGCTTTCCCAACGCCGAGCTTCGTCCGGCAATACTCACACAGCGTTTCGGCCCTTACCTTCCGCCCGGAAAACACTTGCAGCATTCCAGCAAGCTCTCCATAGGAGTGGCGCGGCGCGTTTTCGCGCAGCCACGCCTTTTCCTCCTCTGTGTACGGCGCGTTCATTCCAACGTCTTGCCTTCAAGCGCGCCGTCCGGTGCTTTTTTCAGGAGCATATACCCGCCGTTTACCATGTCCATGATGTTGGAATCTCCGAGCTTCCGCTCACTGAACATCTTTTCCGCGCGAAGTACGACGTCAGCATTGTTTATCATCTGCTTTGCAAGCGAAGATACCACCGTTGCGATATCAGCAATCTTTTTTTTGCTCTCAAATGGGACGCGCGGGTCGGTCAGATCGTCGATCTGCTTGCCGAGCTTTTCCTGTAACTCAATCAGTGTCATTGTTTTTCTCCTTCCGTTCTCCGTAGCTGCAAAAATCGTCCAAGTAAAAATTCAAACTGTACGATGCTCCCCCTTCGTGATCGGTTGAAACAGCCTCATTTTCACATTCCATGTGCTCAAAATTGAAATGCTTGCAATCTTTACACCGCACAACCGGCACGGCGGCGACATCCCGCTCCCACCTGACCTGATCGTATACCGCGCGGGACACAACATCAGCGGCGGGCATATCCGCGATTTCCCGCTTTGCATCCGTCATTGTGGCCAGCCTGTTGGTCACTTCCACCTTGGTCAGGCGTGCTATCGCCATGTCTCGGCTTATGTAATCACCCATTGTCTACCTCCATTTCCGCACCGCACACATCGCAGTATGCGGCTCTGTACTCGTCCCACTCGTGCTCTTCGCCGCACTCCGAGCAGATTTGTCAGCCATCCCTTACCATCCTTTCCAGCCAGTCGATGATTTGCTCCTCGACCTGAACGCGCCCTTTGTAAAACCCCATCGGCATGATACTGTTCACGCTTTCGGCCATAATGTAGTTTTCATCATCGTTCTGACGCTGCCTTTTTAGATGCCCAAGCTCGAACTTCAGCGCAGCATTTTTCGCTTCCAGCTTTTTGTTCCCGTATTGCCTCGGGCCGATGTCCGGCGCTCTGTTTATGGTGTTCTCGATTACTTGCAGCACCCGCAGAATCGTGTCGGGATCGCAGACCTCGTTGTTCCACGTTTTGAGGTTTTTGTATTCGCTCAGCTCTTTCATCAGCCACTCGCGGCTTATGTAACGGTCAGCCATTTCCCGTCCTCCCATTTTACTTTTGCGCCGAAGTACGTGCGCAGTTTCGGCTTGATGTCGTCCGGCACGTCCGGTTTTAGAATGTTTGCCCACGACAACACCCGCCAGAACGGATTGTTCTCACCGAGGCTGCTAAAATACCGTCTTTCGGCATCGTACCAATCGCCGTCCATTTCGACGTCCCCGGCGCTGGCAAGCAGCTCGTTGGTATCCGGATCGCGGATATCCTGCTGCGCCTCAAGGATCACGTAATACTCGCCGCTCTCCGGCGGCGCGATCTTGCCGTTAATCCAGTTTACTTTTGCCATTCTGCACCTCCGTTGCTTCTCTCCGTTTTTTGGACTTGGCCTCATGTCCGAGCTTACTCAGGCCTCGCTCTTTTGCCTGCTCGCTGAGCCGTCGCTTCCTGCACTTCGGGCACAACAATGCATTCGGCCCCGCGTTAAACACCTTCCCGCAGTCGCAGCACATTTCTTTAACCATTCTTACACGCCCAGCCTTTCCGCAATCGACCGCAGCACCTCATCAATCTCACCCATGCGTTTCAAGTGCATTGCACAGATGTCGCGGAAGCAGCGCGGCTCCTCCTCTTTTTCTTCTTTTGGCGTGCAGCCAAATAGATTGTTTTCCATTCGGCGCAAGGTTTCAGCAATTCGCTTTTCGATGTCGTGTGATTTCCCGATCAGCTCCATGACGCTCTCCGGCTCTCTGACCGCTGCTTCGCCAACACACGGTGCATTTGCCTCTCTGAAATTCATTTTTCAGCCCTCCTGTAATTCTCAATTGTAGTGATGCCATACTCAACGGCACATTCGTGTTCGATTCTGCATCCTCGTGCGGCTTCCCAGCCATCGGCAAAGTAGGCAACATCCGCGCCGGACAGCAGCTTCAGCGATTCGCCGAGGAACCACAGCGGCCTTGATAAAACTGTCGATGGAACCACAGCGTCCTTGAAAAAGCTGTCGATCACCTCGACTTCCTCCCCCAGTACTCGCTCCGCACTCTGTATCGCCTGCGCACGCACCGCCAGAATCTCCTCGTCTGTCTTTCCCCACATGGGCTGCGAAATAAATAGCTTTTTCATTGTTTTACCTCCTGTATTTTTGTTCCTTACTGAAAGGGTATCGCTGCTTGAATGGCTGCAATTCTTCTCCAAATCGGAAGCAATCTCTTCTAGTCGGTCAAGCCGAATCCCCATTGCCCTATACGCCTTGTTTTCTTCGACGAGGCTATAAATTTGCGCCATTTCGTGCGCCGTAAGAACGTCCTCGGGTGCCATCCCCGTGTCCTCGTATTCGGCCAGTCTTACCAGCAGCTCGCGGACTCCTTGCGGGCTAACCTCGGCGGGTATGTCTCCGCCCTCGTACTGTTTGTATCCCCCGGTGTAAACCACAGTGCCTCCCGCACGTTTTGTCAGTCGTCCCATCATTGTTTCCTCCCGTATTTTTGCTCTTTGATGTACGGATATCTTTCCGCAAACGGCTGCAAATCCCCGCCAAAAACGTCCTTCAGCGCCCGGTCAAGCCTGTCCTGCTGGTAATCCTGCTCCGGGCCGGGAGACCATGCATCCGCAAACTCATGCACAATCTCCTGTACCCGCTGGCACACGGTCTTGACCTTTGCCGGGCCGAGGACGCCTTTCGTGCCCATGACCGCCGGATCGCGCAAGGCCAGTGCCAGCGCGTCGAAGACCTGCTGCTGCCCGACCTCCGTCCCAATTTTCAGCAGGCGATCCTGCACATCCGCCTGCCGTTTCAGATATCCGCTCTGTTTCATATATCTACCGTCGCCCAATCCTCGACGTATACGCTTCCGATCACGCGCTTGCGGCAGTAGCAGGCATACGACCATTCTACGTTTGCCCCGCTGCTTTCCTGCCATCCCGGCAGAAACGCCACCACGTCCGCAACGTCAATCATTGCAAAACAAATCCGCATATAGTCGCCCGGTTCCATTCCCTCCGGCAGCTCCGCCGGATTCAGGGCAATGTGCCCCGCCGCGCGGATTTTCTCTGCCTCTGCGGCAAATTTTCCCTTGTAGTTCGGGTTCCCGGTGATCTTACCGGCTATGTAGACCTTCATACCTCCACCTCCGGCACCTGCGCTTTCAGTTCCTCAATCTCCGCCGCCTGCGCCTCGATCAGGTCGGCGGCATAGGGCATCAGGGTATAAAAGTCGCCTTCCACCAACTGCAACTCACGCCCGATTTGCTCTAGCATTGTGCCGCACACCCGCAGCGCCAGCACGATTTCTTCTTTGGTCATGTCTCCTCCTCCTCAAACAGTGACATTTGCCCCGGTAGCACGCCATCCTCCATCCACCAGTGGAAAACGTCCACACCAGTGTTTCCCCACCGCTTTTCGGCCTCAGTCTTGCCGCGCTTGCGCCGCTCATTTAGCATCCTGTCAAAGGCCATGATGTAGGCCTTTTGATACTTTGGATACTTCGCAAACTCCACCGTTCGGTGCTTTCCTGCCATCGGGCAGCCGATGCAGCCGACGCGCTTCCAACCGCAGGCATAAAGCGGGTTCATCTGGATTTTTTCGCTATCGCAGTAGTCGATCACGTCCTGCTCTGTCCAGTCGATGATTGGATTTACAGCTCTTTTCCCCTTCAACTGGCAAGTTTCAAATAGCCGCCGATCTTCGTCGTTGTCGTTCAGCAGAATTAGATTTTTCTTCCTGTCGCGGACTATCACTTCAAAGCTGCCTCGATTTTTGGCTCTGGATACGCTTTCAGCCCAGCGGACACCGGTCGCAATAAAGCGCCCGCGTCCCCCGCCCTCTTTCAGCTCTGCGCAGCAATACCGTATCAAACGCGTCGGAGGAATCAACTTACGCGGTATGAGATTCCACATGGTTACGCGCGTTCCGTCCGGTCTGACGTGCTTGTCCACCTCGCACTTTACCCCGCGTTCCTCGAGCCGCCGAAATGTATCTCGGATGTGATAGACTGTCTCCGGTGCATCCGCCGTAGTCAAACTGTGCTGTACCTCAAATGGAATCCCACTGTTTTCGGCCATCCGCAGCAGCACGTCACTGTCCTTCCCGCCAGAGTATGCGATCAGAAGCGGCAATTTGAATATCCGCAGAGACATGTCCGATGCGCATTTCAGCCGCTCAATCGCGGTTTTCTCAAGGTCGCTCATTCCATCCTCCCCCGCGCCTGCACTCTCGCCATTCTCACGCCGAAAACCACCTGATGCCCGCAGCGAGGGCAATCCATCGCCTCAAAGGTTTTTGTGCAAGATGTAAGCGCCTCAACAAGCCCCAGCGATTCTCCCACCTCGTAAAGCAGCTCTTTCTGCGGCAGCATCTTGAAACCGCAAACGTCGCATTTGATCTTTTTCATCCCGTCACACCTCTACAAATTTCCCGCCGACGCACTTGTACCACGTCTTTTCTTTGAGCGTTACGCCGTCCACGATTCCGGCCGCGACGGAGATAATTGGGAATGTATCGCCATCCCATTCGCCTCGCTCCACGGCGAAGATCGCGCAGCCGATAGCGCCCATTACACGGCCATCACGTCCGGACGCCATAGCGGCCGACGCTTCTCCAGTCGCAGAGGCCGCGCCCTGATCGCCCGTCGCAGAGGCCGCGCCCTGATTGCCCGTCGCAGAGGCCGCGCCCTGATCGCCCGTCGCAGAGGCCGCTCCTGGCATGTGATAGGTTTTGCCTTCTTCGTACTGGAAGCCTCTGCACTTCATGTCTTTGTCAAATCCCTTGTAGGCGATAATTGGTTCGCTCATGTGTTTTCCTCCATTTTCGTGATGTAAATTTCCGTTCTCGGATTTTTTGGGTCGTATAGTACCCGCGTCCCGTCGTGCCCGGCGACGATGCGGGAGTTATCGTCGGCCAATATCCCACGCTCGACGAGGATATCATCCAGCGCCGCCGCGAGGTTCAGTCCGTCCACCTTGCGCCTTGTTGCCATGTAAAACATATAGCAGCAATTTACGGGGTAGTCGATCGGCTTGTCCGGCACAGGATGAAACTGCCACGCAGCCAGTTCGGCGTACTGCCTGTACGCATCGCCCTGCTGAATCCACTGTTTTTCAGGTTTCCCACAGCACGGGCAGCGTCTCCCAGTTCCAACAATCTTCTGGTGGTTTTTCTTAGTCCGTGGCTCGCCAATGATCGTGTAGTGGATCACGCTCCGCCCTCCCGGAGCGCCGCCTCGATTGCCTTGCGCTCCAAATCTGACACCGAGCCACCATGCGTGCTGTACTGCGCATTGCGAGCTGCGTTTTTGCCCGTCGGTCGTTGCCCCCGCTGCATATCCCGCCGCTTGATATCGTCAACGGACTTCACGCCATCGCGGACATATGCGGCCAATATCGCCCGGATATAGCTCCATGCTGTTTTTTGCTCGTCGATGGCATAGCGCATCGCGTAGATGCACACGTCGGAGCCGAGCTTATGCTCGTAGTCCAGCAGCTCCCGCAAGCACTCGCCGGAGGCGCTTGCGTTGATGTGGCGCAAAAAATAGCCTACAGAGGCGCTTGCCTTCGACGGCGGAGAAACAGGCGGCGCTTCGCGCGCGCTAGGGATGACAGGGATAATAGATATAGACATATCGTCCTCTCTCTCTACCTCTCCCTCTCTCTCACTCTCTATCTCTCTCTCCCCCTCGCTCTCCTTGCGGTTTTGTTCCGTTTTGTTCTCGTTTTGTTCTCGTTTTGTTCCGCGTTTGTTGACGCGGTTCTCTGCTTTCTTGCGGCCACTGTCCAGCGTCGGACGAATCAAAACGAAAACAGAATTCGCGATTCCGGAGAGCACCGGCGCTTCCTCGTCGAGGGCATAGGAGCAGATCGCAAGGAGCACTGATTTTAGTTCTTTCGCAGGGAGCGTTTTAATTGCCTCGTAGTAGCTCCGGTAAAATGTGAATTGATCTCGCTTCATTTTGGTAGCCTCAGAACGGAATCTCGCCATCGTCCGGCAGCTCCGCGAAGGATTCCTGCGGCGCGGCGTAGCTCTGCAACTCCTCGCGTTTGCTGTCGCCGAAATAGACGCTCTCTGCGACGATCTCCGTTGCCTTGCGCTTGTTGCCTTCCTTGTCTGTCCAGTTGCGGGTCTGGAGCCGTCCGGACACCACTGCCATGCGGCCCTTGGAGAAATACTTGCTGACGAATTCAGCCGTATTGCGCCACGCAACGCACTCGATGAAATCCGCCTCGCGCTCCCCGCCATCCGACTTAAAATCGCGGTCGCAGGCGATTGTAAAACTTGCAACCGCTG
>ERZ839767.5285-NODE-5285-length-11778-cov-2.542779_pt1 | contig 11778 bp, 16 predicted proteins | sample MGYA00519879_ERZ839767 | MGnify/ENA primary metagenome ERZ839767 (study PRJEB31850, sample SAMEA3708852) | human gut metagenome | biome: human gut; feature: human-associated habitat; material: faeces | place: China | collected 2014 ...
GAGGATCAGGAAAACAAGGCCACCACGCTGTGGGTCGAGTACACGGGCGCCATTCCGGATACCTTCAAGGCCGGTGCGGAAGTCATTGTGGAAGGGGGGCTCCGGCCTGACGGTTCGTTTCAGGCCAAAACGCTCATGACCAAGTGCCCTTCCAAATATCAAAAGGAAAACAGAGGCTGAACGCCGCCCTGCCCCGAATCTTCGGCTGGCCTGCCGCCTAGCGCGGCGGGCCCCGTATGACGCGGGCGGCGCGGCTTTTTTGTACGTACAGGAGCCGTAATTACGGTTCGCCCCACTCTCTCGGGAAGAGATCCCGGACAACTTGGAGCTTCCATGTATTATTTCGCTTTCGTCCTTCTCGCGCTCTCCATGCTCTGCGCACTCGCCGGAGCGGCATGGGCCGTCAAATCGCTGTGGCCAAGGACGGCCCCGGCGGCGGGCAAGGCCTCCCGCCGCACCTCCGTTCCGGGCCTCGGCTTTGTCGAAAAGGCCAACCTGTGCCTGACGGGCTGCTACATCATCGCGTCCGCTATCCTTATATATGCGCTGGCGAGCTATGACTTCTCCCTGGTCTATGTGGCGAGCTACACCGACCGGCTGCTGCCGCTCTTCTACCGCATTACGGCCTTCTGGGCAGGACAGGCCGGCTCCATGTTGTTCTGGGCTTTTTCCGTAGCCATCTGCGGCGGGCTGTTCCAGCTCACCCGCTCCTATAAGAGCCTGACCCCCGATACGCGGCTTTGGTACTGGGTCTTCTACCTCGGCATCATGAGCTTCTTCGGGCTCATCCTCGTGACGTGGAACAATCCTTTCCTCATGAACCACGCCGTGCCGCAGGATGGCAACGGGCTGAACCCCCTGCTCCAGAATCCCGGCATGATCTTCCATCCTCCGCTGCTGTTCCTCGGCTACGGCGGATTCGTGATCCCGAGCTGCCTCGCCCTCGCTCAGGCGCTGAGCCGCAGGCAGGCTGATGAAGCGGCATGGACCGATGTGGCCCGGCCCTTCACGCTGGCGGCATGGGCCATGCTCACCGCCGGCATCGTGCTCGGCGGCTGGTGGGCCTACATGGAACTCGGCTGGGGCGGTTACTGGGCATGGGACCCGGTGGAAAACGCCTCTCTCATCCCGTGGCTCATCGCCACGGCGGCCCTGCACACCATGCTCATCCAGACGCGCCGCAACAAGCTGCACGGCGTGAACGTCTTCCTGATGGCGCTCACCACCATCTCGGCCTTCTTCGCCACCTACCTCGTCCGCAGCGGCGTGGTGCAGTCCGTGCACGCCTTCGGCTCCGGCGGCGTGGGCGTCCCGCTGCTCCTCTTCATCCTCATCTCCGTCGCCCTCTCCTTCTGGATCGCCCTGCTCGCGCGGCGTTCCGACACGGGCGAACTGGCCGGGATCGAAAGCCGCGAAGGGTTCCTTATCCTGACCTCGTGGCTCCTGCTGGCGCTTTCGCTGATTATCCTTATCGCCACCATGTGGCCCGTGTTCAGCGCCTTCTGGAAAGAGACCGTCATGGGCCTCGCCCGCGACGTCGTCCTCGACGAGGCCGGGCATGACCACGGTGGCGCGGTGGGCCTGACCGCCGACTTCTACAACCGAGTCTGTATGCCCCTGTTCGCCGCGATGGTCGCCATCCTGAGCATCTGCCCGTGGCTTGGCTGGAACGGCGGCGTCCGCAACATGCGCAAGCTCCTCCTTGTGGTGTGCTCCTTCATCGGCGCGGCCGCCGCGATGTATTCCCTCGGCTACACCCTGCCCGTCGCCGTGCTCGGCGCGTCGGCGAGCGTCGCCGCGCTGGTCAGCATGAGCCTGAAACTCTTCGAAAGGCCCGTATACAGCCATGCCCCGAGCTTCGCCGCCTACGGCATCCACATCGGGGTGGCCCTCATCGCGCTCGGCATCGCCTTCTCCGGCCCGTACAAGATCGAATCCGAACCCACGATGGCTATGGGCGAGACCGTGAAGGTCGGCCAGTTCGAAGTCACCTTCAAAAACCTGTATGAGGGCGAAGGCGCCGGCTACATCTTCCTTGAAGGCGAGCTGGAAGTCCGCAAGGACGGCAAGCTCATCGGCATCGCCGCGCCGCAGCGCCGCGTCTACGCCAAATGGGGGCAGATGCAGTTCGCCGAGGCCGCGGTCATCCCTTCGCTGGGCAATGAATTCTACGCAACCCTTATGGCGGTGGACCAGCAGAACCGGGCGGTGTTCCGCCTGAGCTCCAACCCGCTGGTCAACTGGCTGTGGATCGGCGGCATCCTGATGTGCCTGCTGCCGTTCGTCAGCTTCAGGCGCCGCAACGGCCGGGAAAACTGATGCTGCTGAAACTCGCCGGAATCGGAAAGCTCTTCGGCGCCCGTGCCGTGCTCAGGAACATCTCGTTTGAGGTGCATCCCGGCACGGTCACGCTGCTGGTCGGCGCGAACGGCGCGGGCAAGACCACCCTGCTCAAGATCATGGCAGGGCTGGCCCGCCCCACCGTGGGCACCGTCGAACGGTTTTGCGAGGACGGCGGGCTCGGCTATCTCGGGCACGCCACGTTCATCTATCCCGGCCTGACCGCGCTCGAGAACCTTGCGTTCTGGAGCGGGATGCACGGGAACCCGACGGACAAGGCGACGCTTTCCGAAGCGCTGGCCCGCGTGGAACTGGCCCCCTTTGCCGAAGAACGGGCCGGGACCTTCTCGCGCGGTATGGCGCAGCGGCTGAACCTCGCCCGCATCCTCCTCCAGTCGCCCCCATTGCTCTTGCTCGACGAACCGGGCACCGGGCTTGATGTGCGTTCCCTCGCCATCCTGCACCGGGAGATCGCCGCATCCCGCGATCGGGGCGCGGGGATCGTCTGGATCACCCATGACGTAGCCGGGGACGCCAAGCGCGCCGACCGGATCATCGCCATTGAGAACAGGAGCATCGGCTACTGTGGTCCCGCCTCCGGGTATGAAGGCGTCCGCACCGGGGAGGCAGTATGTTGAAAGCCGCCTGCCTCATTGCCCGCAAGGATCTGCGCCTCGTGCTTTCACGCGGGGCCGGGCTCGTGCAGGCGCTCCTGCTCGGGCTGCTGCTCATCTTCGTGTTCAGCTTGTCCCGGGAAACAGGGGAGACCATGAGCGGGCAAGGGGCTGCCACGATCTTCTGGCTGTCTTCGGCGTTCTGTCAGGTCTTATCCTTTAATATGCTGTACGGGCTCGAAGAGGCCAACGGTTCGCGGGCCGGGCTGCTGCTCCTGCCCACGCCGGTCCAGTCCGTGCTGCTCGGCAAGGCGGCGGCGGGCCTGTGCATCATCCTGACGGCACAGTTCCTCTTCCTTCCGGCGACCATCGTGTTCCTCGGGCAGTCGCTCGGGGACGGTTGGCCGCTGGCCCTGCTCGCCCTCGTTCTTACCGACATCGGCATGGCCTCGCTCGGTTCGCTGCTCGGCGCGCTGTCGCAAGGGCAGGCCGCGCGGGAGTCGCTGCTGTCCATCGTGCTTTTCCCGCTGATCATCCCCATCCTGCTGGCGGGTATCCGCGTCTGCGCCGGGGGATTCAGCGAAGCGCTGCCCGAAGGCGTGGAATCATGGCTCGGCATCGCCGTGGCCTTTGACGCCGTGTTCCTTGCCGCCGGGCTTGTCCTCTTCCCCTTTGTCTTTTCAGGAGACGAATAATCTCATGCGATACACATGGATGCTCCCCTGCGCCGTGCTCGGCGGCGTGCTCATGGCGGCCTGTCAGGTGCTTATCTATCGGTATGCGCCTGTCGAGCAGACGATGGGACTGGTGCAGAAGATTTTCTACACGCACCTTCCGTTGGCGTGGTGGTCCTTCGTGAGCTTCTTCCTCGTCTGCGTGTCCGGGGTGGCCTACCTCAAGACGCGCAACCGCCACTGGGACGCCGTGGCCGGGGCCGCCGCCGAAGTGGGCGTGGTGCTCAGCGGGCTGGCGCTCGTTTCCGGCTCCATCTGGGCGCGCCATTCGTGGGGCGTCTGGTGGACGTGGGACCCGCGCCTGACCACGACGATGATCCTCTGGTTCCTCTATGCGGGCTACCTCGTCCTGCGCAAGATGGACATGCCCCGCGAGCGCCAGGCGAACCTGTGCGCGGTGGTCGGCATCGTGGCCTTCGTGGACGTGCCGCTGGTGTTCCTGTCCGCACGGCTGTGGCGTTCCATCCATCCCGCCGTGTTCGCCAACAAGTCCGGCGGGCTTGAACCCGAAATGAAGATCGCCGCCATCGCCGCCGTCGCCTGTTTCGGGCTTGTCTGGGCGGGCCTCGTCGGCCTCCGCACTTTGCAGATCAAGCAGAAAGAACGCCTCGACGGCCTCGCCGTTCATGGCGAGTTGTAATCTAGAGAAAGAACCGGAGGCGGGACCTTTTTGAAAAAAGCTCCCTCCCCCGGTCTTCCCCGGCCCCCTCCTCCAAAAACTTTCGCCTTTTGGGTTCCGGAGGTTACATGGGAGTTTTCCTCATTTACAGGACTCCCTGAGCGTAGCCTCCCCACCAGTCAAAAGTCTTAGGAAGGGTGGGGCAAACCTTAATGTTACTTAAGGAGTCCCCTCATGACCGACATGGATTGGCTCATGTACGCGAATATCGCCGTATGGATCGGGCTCGGCGCCTACCTTGCGTTCCTGCTCCGCAACCAGATTGCCCTCAACCGCCGCCTTACCCAGCTGGAGACCCTGCGCAATGACTGATCAGACCTTCGGAAAGAACCGCCGCTCCATCCTGCTGCTCATCACGGCCGGACTGGTGCTCATGCTCGTGTCCACCCTGTCCTACTTCTCGGCCAACCCCGGCTTGGTCTCCCATACGACCACCGGGACGCAGGCCGCCGCGCCGTCAGGGCAGCAGATGCCCACAAGCGCGGGCATGGACGAAGCCACGCAGCAGGGCGTCATGGCCCTGATGCAGAAACTCCAGAAAAACCCCACGGACCTTGAAGCCCTCGTCGGCCTGACCGAGCACTTCATGCACACGCAGGACTGGCAGCGGGCCGAGACGTTCGCCCTGCGCGCCGTGGTGGCCGCGCCCAACGAAACGCCGCCGCTCTACATGCTCGGCATCATCCAGCACAGCCAGAACCGCAACGCCGAAGCCGCCGCCAGCCTCGAAAAGGTCGTCGCCGCCAGGGAAGATCCTTCCGTACGCTACAGCCTCGGCATCCTCTACGCCTACTACCTCGAACAGCCGGACAAGGGCCTCGAACAGCTCCAAAAGGCGCTCGATAACCCGAATACCCCTACGGATCTCAAAAAGGCGGTGGCCGAGGAAGTCACGAAAATCAAGGAACACAAAAACCACACGCCTCAGCAGGCGCAGTAACGTCCATAAAAATAAAAAGGCCGTGGCTCCTCCCAAGGGGAGTTCCGGCCTTTTCGTTTATGAAGGGAACACGGGGTGAAGCAGCCATTGACGGCCAAAAAGAAAGCGCCTAGCGGCAGGCAACGCCACAGGACACGGATAGCGTAACTAAGGAAAGCCGATTGTTCCACGCCGCGTGCGGATTCTTGGAAGCGTGCCGGACCGTCAATTTCGCCACGCGGATCGTCAGGGGCATGGACGCCAAAAACCCTCCCGCAACAAGGGGAGGGTTCCTATGCCATTAGGACGTTCCGGCGCCGGACGGGCCGAAACGGATGTGTTCAAGAGATGATCAGGCTCCGCAGGACTTCTGGCGCTGGCAGGAACGCAACTGCAGCTCCAGCACGATAAGACGCTCGTAATCCTGAACAGGAACCACCGTTTGCTGATATTCGGCACGCAAGGCGCTCTCGATCTGCTGGGTTTCTTCCCAGAAGTCGAGAAGCTCTTCATCAGCCAGATTCTTGATCTGGATGTTGAAGGGCGCTTCATCAGCGGGAGAAAGACGAGTGGCCATAAAATACTCCTTGTCAGCGTACGGGGCCGGAAAGCTTCCGGATTGTATCCTGACGACGTAGATTGCCTTTACTTTACGGTCAAACTATAAGAACAAACACCGTGGCTGGCAAGCGACTCTAACGCCGTTCCCGTGTTTTGGGGCTCCAGGCGCGGAGAAACGGGGTCCCGATCCGGCGCGATAGAAATAACATTTATGTCAAAAAGGGCAACCGGCCTGCGCCGCGCCCCCTTCCGCGCGCCTCGATGCGGAAAGCCCGGAACCCTTTGATATCCAAAAGGCTTTTGCCCAATCACACGTGAATGCCCGAAATGCTATCAAAAAAGGATACGGATTTCGGGTGAAAAGCGCTCCAACGGACTTGACAGCGACGGCAACCCGTTAGATGAACGTCGAACGCCTTGCGAAAATCACATGCTCCGAGGCTTTCCTTTTTTGTTCGAGGATAGAGGATACCATGTCTGAAAAAAAACTCGTTGTCGCTGTTGTGGGAGCTACCGGCGCCGTCGGCCGTGAAATGCTGAAGACCCTTGAAAGCCGGAACTTCCCCGCCACTGAGGTCGTTCCCTTCGCCTCGGCCCGTTCCGCCGGGACCAAAGTCCCCTACGGGGATTCCGAGCTGGTCGTGCGCGAACTGAAGGAAGATGTGTTCGAAGGCATCGACATCGCCATCTTCTCCGCGGGCGGCTCCACCTCCGAAAAGTACGCCCCCCACGCCGCCGCCGCGGGCTGTATCGTCGTGGACAACTCCAGCGCGTGGCGCATGGACGAGCGTTGCCCGCTGGTCGTGCCCGAAGTGAACCCCGAAGCGCTGGAAGGGCACAACGGCATCATCGCCAACCCGAACTGCTCCACCATCCAGATGGTCGTGGCCCTGAAGCCCCTGCACGACGCCGCGGGCATCCGCCGCGTGGTGGTCTCCACCTATCAGGCCGTTTCCGGCTCCGGGCAGAAGGGCATCAGCGAACTGGAAACGCAAGTCCGCCAGATGTTCAATCTGAAAGAGCCCGAAGTGAACGTGTATCCCCACCGTATCGCGTTCAATTGCATCCCGCACATCGACGTCTTCCTTGAGAACGACTACACCAAGGAAGTGTTCAACGGCGACATCGGACTCATCACCGCTGTCAACATGGAGGATCGTACACTGACTGTCAGCTTCGACGGCAAGTCTGTGGAATACGAGTCTTCGGAACTCGACGAGCTCAGTCTCGCCTATGCCACGACCATCCACAAGAGCCAGGGCAGCGAGTATCCCATCGTCGTCATCCCCGTTCACTTCACCAACTACGTCATGCCCCAGCGCAATCTCATCTACACAGCCGTCACCCGTGCCAAGAAAGTCTGCGTCGTCATCGGCCAGCGTCGTGCCCTGTGGTATGCCGTCAGCCATGTCACTGTCACCCAGCGCAACACCCGTCTCAAGGAGCGACTGCAGGGCAAGACCATCCCGTTGAGCTATACACGGCAAGACGAAGAGAGTCAGATGGACATGGCGGCCGAGGATGGCCCAACAACTCAATCTTAATAGCGTATATCAATGCCAATTAAATTACTTCCTTCCCTCCTGTTGTCAATCGTCCTTATAGGCTTCACGCCCGGACCAGCCAACCTCTTCTCGCTCCATTGCTCAATGAAGAATGGAACGAGGAAAGCCATGGCCATGTGGTTCGGACTGCTCATGGGCTTTACCATTGCAGCATTAATAGGAGCAATGGTTACCCATCTCGTCGGAGCGATGATGAATAGATATGTGGTGTGGCTCAAATATTTCGGTTGCGCATACATACTTTATTTGGCATGGCAAATCTTCGCAGCACAGGTGAAACGAAAGCAAGCGATCCTACTTGCACGTTCCTCTCGGGTATGATAGTTCAGCTCACCAACGCAAAGATTATTCTCTTTGACCTGATGGCATATACCACATTCGTATTGCCTTATTCAAATCGCTTATCCGACCTGTTAATCGTTACTGAACTCCTTGAGATAGCCGGTCCCGGTGCAAACCTCGTCTATCTCTTTGCCGGAGGAAAACTACATAACTTCTTCAACCGCTACCCAAAGCAGATAGATACTGTTATGGCAATACTATTGGCAGCCTGGGCCGTGTATATTTTATTGAGTTAAATGAGATGTAAAAAACAGAGGCAGTCATTATTTGGCTGCCTTTCTTTGTCTTTGCCAATAAAAATCATTACCTTTGCCAACAACAAGATATAAGAGGGGAACGTATGTACAACAAGAAGATGCCGATAGACTTAAGTTGTGGAATGAAGGTCGCACTGGAAGTGATAGGCGGCAAATGGAAATCATACATCATTTTAGCAATTACCGAAGGCTCAAAACGTCCGAACGAGATTCATAAGCGTATACCGGAAACCAGTCCGCGAGTCATCGACCAGCAGATAAAGGAACTTCTTGACTATGGGGTTCTCAGCAGGACCGTGTTTAATACTATTCCTAAGCATACTGAATATGACCTCACAGATTTTGGCAAGACCCTGCTGCCTGTAATCAATTCATTGAAAGAGTGGGGAGACAAATATACTTCAAAAATTAAGGAGGCAATACAGAACAAGAACAACCTATAACCCCATACTGATAAAATTATCACCTTATACTGCTAAAATTATCGGTAAAAGTTGATTTGTGGGTAAATGTTTTCTTTCCTAATTTTGCAACCGGAAATGAGGAAAGGATTCATTATGAAGACTATTATCGACAGGACAAAATTAAGAAACATAGAGTTGCGTAACCGTATTTTCCGCTCTGCCACATGGATGGCAATGGCAGATGAGGGCGGTTACATTAATGATGCCATTATAAACTTTTATCATTGTATCTCGCCGATAGCGGCGTAGGAGCCATCATCACAGGACTTACATCCGTAGCTCCATACGACGCATTCCTTGAGGGCGGTCTTCGTTTCTCTGATGACAGTTATATTCCGGGCAACAAAAAACTTACTGATGCAGTGCATAAGGCAGGCAGTAAGATTTATATGCAGACCGCAATAACCGATAGTGTCAGGCTTAACGAAAGTGGGGAAGTTGAAAAGGCTCCCATCGATTCGCTTACTAAAGTAGAGATAGAAAAGCGTATTCATTGGTTCGGCGATGCTGCGACACGTGCAGAGATGTCTGGCTATGACGGCGTACAGATTCATGCAGCCCACTTTTTCTTCCTCAGCCGTTTCATCTCTCCGCTTCTTAACCACCGCACCGATGAGTATGGAGGCTCGTCTGAAGGCAGGGCGAAGATTCTCGTAGACGTACTGAAAGATATGCGCAGCAAGACGAGTCATAGCTTTTCAATTATTGTAAAGCTCAATGCTTCTGATATGTATCCCGGTGGACTGACTCTTGACGATTTTCTCACTGCCGGCAAGATGCTTGCCGATGCAGGTATTGACGCAATTGAAGTTAGTGCCAACGGAACATCTGTGCCACATATCAAGGCAGGCAGAGACGAGGGCTATTTCAAGAACTTTGCCATAGAGTTAAAGAAAGTCGTCGATATACCCGTAATTCTTGTAGGTGGTCATCGCAGTATTGAGGAGATGAACAAGACTCTCAACACAACAAGTATTGAATATCTCTCGATGAGCCGTCCGCTTGTGCGTGAACCCGATCTCATTAAACGATGGAAAGACGGCGACTCCCGTCCTGCTCTCTGCGTAAGTTGCAACAACTGCTACTCTACACCAGATCACGAGTGTATTTTCAACATTATGGCAAGACAGAAAGCAGCAAAATAAGAAAGGGAAAGACTATGAATACTGCATTAAAGATGATAGACGAAAATACAGTTGCAGAGGGAAACAATAGCGTGATGTACCGTCTGAACGTTGCGACAAAGCGAGGAGTAGTCCTCAATGGCGTACTCTTCAGTGGCAAAGGTGAGCAAAAAGCTGATATGGTGATGATTGCCATTACCGGCATTCACGGAAACTTTTATTCCAATCCGTTTTATTTCAACATCAGTGAGACGCTGAATGCCGCAGGTATCGACTTCATATACGCACAGACGAATGATGCCTTCGGAGAGATCGAGACAAAGAATGTAAACACAGGCAAGAAAGAGCTCATTGGCTCCTGGAACGAACGTTTTGCTTATGCCGACGAGGATGTTGACGCTTATCTGTCTTTTGCCGAAAAGCAAGGTTATAAGCATATCATACTCGGCGGGCACTCGCTCGGCGCCAACAAGGTCATTTACTATCTGTCGCACAACCATGACAAGCGTGTGGAGCATTTCTTCTTGCTTTCACCTGCCAATCTCGACTTCATGATGTCGGAGGTTAGCGATAATCAGAAAGATTATATCCGTGAGCAAGTCAACAAAGGCAGAGGTGATGAGATGCTGCCATTCCCGTTCATGGGATGGGTGCAGTGTACTGCCAACACCGCCTACGACTGGGAATTCTCGGGCATCCTCAACAATGTCCACACTGCTTCAGATGCCGATTTCGCACAGGTGGAGAAAATTACTCATACGGGTGCATTGCTCGTCGGCACTTACGACAACTTCACAGATGGTGATTCTTCGGCATTCCTGAGAAATATAAACAGCCACATGCCGACTGCCAATAAGAATAAACTGATTTTTATAGAACGCACTGGTCATACCTATCAGGGCAAGAATCAGGAAGTAGCCGATGCTATACTCAAACAGATTCAGAGCTTTTAAGACAATGCCATTCATAAGATCAAAAGTTAGCGTTCCGGTGACAAAGGAACAAGAGATAAAACTGAAAGAAGGACCCGGCAGTGCTATCAGTATTGTGCCCGGGAAGAGTGAGAAATACTTGATGACATTATTTGAGGATAACTGCCATTTGTATTTCCAAGGCAGGAACGACAAGCCTATCGCCTATATAGAGGCAGCAATTTTCGGCAATGAGGCTCACTACGGTTATGATGGGTTGTAAGACTGGACGCAAGCCGACATGAACTATTAAAGAATAAAATACAAATACATTATGAAGAAAATTGTTATAATAAACGCTAGTCCGAGACGTAAGAACAATACATCATCATTGCTTGATGAGGTGAAGAGAGGAATCGAGGATGCAGGCGGTGAAGCAGTTGAATACAGACTCTACGACTACAAGTATACCGGATGCCGCGAGTGCATGGCATGTAAGTTGAAAAACTTAAAGTTCCACAACCATTGCGCTGTGAAAGACGAGTTATCACCAGTTCTTGAAGCATCCATGCAGGCTGACGCCATAGTTTTCGGCACGCCAATGTTTTATGACGGATTAAGCGGTATGCTCCACAGCTACCTGGAGCGTCTTCTGTTTCCTGTCGACTCTTATCTCATTGATCACAGCCGTCCAAAGACTGGGGACTTCCCACCACGCAAGAGTTGGAGAGAACACATCATCCCTGTTAGCGGTGTCTTTACAATGAATGTGCCTGAAGAAGTCGCCAAGGCTTATTACCAGCCTATGTTCGACTCACTGGGCAATTACTGCCGTAACATAATGGGTTCATACGAAGCCCTCTACAGTTATGACACAAAGCAGTTTAAGGACTACAGCCGCTACGACATCGACTTCTTCTCTGCCGAAGAGAAGCAGATACAGCACGACACTCAGTTCCCCAAGGATTTGCAGTCAGCATACGAATTGGGCAAGAAAATGGCACTTCAGAGTTTATAACATCAAGGCAGTCATTATTTGGCTGCCTTTCTTTGTCTTTACCAATTAATTCATTAATTTTGCGGTAAAAATACAGAAGTATTATGAAGAAGAGCATTCTTACAATAGCATTTGCACTCGTAACAATCATCGCGAGCGCACAGACAGGATTGAAGAAAGTCTATGATGAGACCATCAACCCTATGGAGCAGATTGACAAGGCTGTAGCAACGGCAAAGTTAGCCAATCCAGGAAAGTATGTCATTTGTCA
>ERZ839767.5291-NODE-5291-length-11763-cov-30.457038_pt1 | contig 11763 bp, 8 predicted proteins | sample MGYA00519879_ERZ839767 | MGnify/ENA primary metagenome ERZ839767 (study PRJEB31850, sample SAMEA3708852) | human gut metagenome | biome: human gut; feature: human-associated habitat; material: faeces | place: China | collected 2014 ...
CACTGAGCGATTACCTTATGGGGAAATATGACACCTCATGGGGACAGGATACGGCGAGCCCCTTTATCATGGAGAACGACGAGCTCATGGACGGCTGGCGTCCAAATACTGAAGGAGGGGCATTCACCGGCCATGTACTAAGCGGCGGCGATGAGGAATACTGCAAGAGCTTCCGTAAACACCAGCCTGAAGGCTGAGGGCTTGCTTTGCGACCACGGCGGTGTCTGCTGAAAAAAGCTGTCTTGGGCTCAAAACTCAAAATTGTTCACTTGAAAGGTTATGGAGGAGTGCCGGAGATGGTAATCCTCCTTGCTTTTTTGTACAGAGGGAACGGGTGAGAAGCAAAGAAAATGAGAAACTACTTTCCTATGCAGCTAACAGACTTATGTCGTTTTGCTGGGCAAACTGCCACAATGCAGCCGCAATAATTGGCTATTTTCACAAAGAAAATCGGCAATATCGAGGGAGACAGGCGATTTTAAGGACGGAAAGCAGTTTCACAGAAAACGATTTACAGCATTTTTGGCGTGAATTATAATAAAAATGCCCTATAGTGATATTGGGACAAAAAATATGGAGGAAAGTAAGATGAAAAAGGTATTGGCCATTCTTTTTGCTGTTTTTTTGTGCATTTCCTCGCTTTATACGGTTGCCTTTGCGGAAGAAGAGATGAGCAACGAGATGATTCCTGTTTGCGTATCCGTACCTGAAGGCTGGGACGCTCCCTGCTGTTGGGCCTGGGCGGATGATGGCACAAACGCTTTTGAGGCATGGCCTGGCGAGCAGCTTGAGCCTTTGGATGATGGGTGGTATTACACTTATGTTCCACGCTTTGTGCAGAATATCATTGTCAATGCCAGTGAGGCCTCTGTCCAGACGGAAGGCATTGCGGTAGAGGCCGGCAAAGCCGTTTGGATCATGGTTGCCGATGACGCGACCGCTTCTGTAAGCTATGAAGCGCAGAGTATGGCAGAGATCCCCGAGTATGTGGAGAAGTTTACAGTACATGCTTATGTGCCGCTGACGTGGAAAAGCGTAAATCTTTGGGCATGGTCCGCCCCCGATGGTACCAATGCATTTGCGGCATGGCCCGGTCAGGCTATGAAGGAGGGTGAAGACGGCTGGTTCACCGCCAAAGCCCCTACATGGGTGAATTCTGTCATCGTTAACGGCAACGAGGGCACTGTTCAGACAGCCGATATCAGCATTGAGGGCAAGGAGCTCTGGATTACCGTTTATGAGGATCTGAGCTATGAGCTCTCCGACACAGATCCGAACAAAACGGCTGAAAATATTACCGTCCGCGTTCAGGTTCCCTCCGACTGGTCTGCTCCGTGCTGCTGGGCATGGTCTGCGCCGGACGGCACAAATGTGTTTTCTTCGTGGCCCGGTGAGGCTCTGACAATGGATGGCGACTGGTATACCATTGAGGTTCCCGGTTGGATTAACTCCGTAATCATTAATGCCAATGAAGGCTCTGTCCAGACCGCTGATCTGTCTGTTGAAGTCGGAAAGGATGTATGGATTGTTGTGTCTGATGCGGAAAATGCAACCGTCAGCTATGAGGAACCTGCCGGCAGCAAAATCGTTGCCGCTGAAAAGGACAATACCGTTCTGATTGTTTGCGTTGCTTTGGCTGTTGCTGCTGCGGCAGCGGTTGCGGTCGTTGTTGTGGTAAAGAAGAAAAAAGCAAAGTAACAGTTGATAACAACAGTGCGGGTATGCGTTTTTGCATCCCCGCACTATGTATTAGAAAGGGGATATTATGAAACGGTTTCTCGCCTTGACGCTGGCGCTGCTGATAGTAATGACCATGGCGGCGTGCGGCGGATCTGGCGGCAAAGCTGCCGATCCGAAGACTCTTGTTGTGTGGCACGACAAGGAGGCCGCAGTCATTGAAGCCTTACAGGCATATCTGGATAAGGCAATGCCTGATATCACGGTACGGTTTGAAAAGAAAACCAGCCTGACAGACTCGCTGAAGCTGGTAGGCAATGATCCTTCCTCCGCTCCCGATCTGTTTATATTTGCCCATGACAAAATAGGCGTTTTTGCCGAAATGGGAATACTTACGCCTGTTACAGAGCTGATCTCACAAAGCGAACTGTCCGATTATCTCCCCATGACGCTGGAGGCTGCGACCTACAACGGAGGCTTGTACCAGCTTCCTCTGTATTTTGAAACGCTGCTGTTTATGTATAATCGACGCTATATGCAGGATGAAGAGGTGCCGACCACCACAGAAGAATTGCTGGCGTATATGAAAGAAAACACCGGGCGCGGTCGTTACGGCTTTGTGGAGCAGCACAGCACCGCCTATTACAGCGCTGCATGGATTCACGGCTTTGGCGGCAGCATTATCGATGCAGACGGCACACCGTTCCCTGATCAGCAGGCAGTCAAGAACGCGTTGGAGTATCATTTGAAATTTGTAGATCTGATGCCTGGGGAAACGGAGTATTCTACGGTGAATACCCTGTTTTTGGAGGGGAAAGCGGACGCAACAATCGGCGGTCCGTGGATGGTTCCCTCTGCCCGTGAAGCGAATATAGACCTCGGCATTGCTTCGATGCCTACCGTAGATAAAACAGGCAGGGCTCTTGCTCCCTACTCCGGCGTGCAGGGGATCCATGTGCTGACCTTCGCGGCACAGAACAAAACGGACGCCGTCCAAAGGCTGCTGCATGCATTGCTGGATCCGGAAGTGGGTGTTGTGCTGGCGCAAGCAAGCGGCTGTGCTCCGGCAAACAGCGCATGCTATGATGACAGCCGTGTATGTGATGATACACTGGTGCAGGCAATGCGCACTACCGCTGAAATTGCCGTTCCCATGCCCAATATCCCCGAAATGGATGTTATGTGGACAGTAGTCGGTAATTTGCTGACAGATGTAAACCTCTCCAAATCGGGGATAGACAAAGCCTTTGCTGCCGCATTGACGCAAGCGAACAGCTTGATTGACGCCATGCATTGAGGAACTTTCTATGAAACGTAAGCTACAAAAGGAGTGGCTCCGCTCCTATTTATGGTCCGGACCGTCCCTCCTGCTGATTGCTTTGGGAGTAGTCTTTCCCATCCTCTATACGTTCTATATCTCTCTGACCAACATGAACGTGTACCACTGGTTTGACTTTACCATTATCGGCTTGGAGAATTATATCCGTGCGCTGTTCGTTTTTGATTCCGGGTTTTTATCGGCGCTTCTCGTAACCGTTTTGTGGACGGTGGTCAATATGGTGTTGCAGCTGGTGATCGCCTTTGTGCTGGCAAGCCTTTTGAATATACAGAACTTGCGGTTTCGGAAGCTGTATAAAACACTTCTGATGTTTCCGTGGGCCATGCCCGGCTATGTCTCCATTCTTCTGTGGAAAACCGGCATGTTCAACACACAGTTCGGCTTGCTGAACCAGTGGATGGAAAAGCTGGGGCTGGAGACTATGCGGTGGCTATCCTCGGATGTGTCGGCGTTTATCTGCTGCACGGCTGTCAATCTTTGGCTGGCGCTGCCGTTTATGATTATGATTATGGATGGCGCTATGCAGAGCATAGACAAAAGTTACTTTGAAAGCGCTTTGCTTGATGGTGCCGGATGGGTGCAGCGCACCCGTTATATTACGGTTCCAGCCATTCGTCCCATCATTGCGCCGGCTGTTATTATCACCATCTTCACAACCTTCAAGCAGTTCGATGTGATCTATCTTCTGACACAGCAGGCTGGAGCCAAAACCGGCGCACATGTGCATACTATTTTGACCTATGCCTACGAAAATGCATTCATTAGCAATAACTATGGATACAGCTCTGCCATATCGATCATTATCTTTGTGTTGCTGATTGCATTCTCTGCCCGGTATCGGCTGCAAGAGGAGGGTTCCAGATGAGCCGCAAACAAAAAGAACGCGTTCGCCTTACGGCACTGAATATTTTCTTTATCGTCCTGTGTTTTATTACACTGATTCCTATTCTCTATTCGCTTAGTGTTTCCCTCAACGGACAAAACACATTGCTGAGTTCGGATTTTTCCTTTATCCCCAAGAACTTCTCACTGGAAAACTACCGCCGTGTCCTTTTTGGTGAAGATATTCTCACATGGCTTGGCAACAGCGTTTATCTGGCGGTCGTTACTGTATCCCTGTCACTCTGTGTAGCAATTCCGGCTGCCTACTGTTTTTCACGGCGGCGGTTTCCCGGTCGCAGACCGATTTTGAAGTGCCTTGTGCTGCTCAATTCGTTTCCGGCTGTCCTGTCGATGTTTGCCGTATACCGCCTGCTCCGCCCGATGGGACTTATCAATCACCGAACCGGCCTTATCCTGATCTATACCGGGACCATGGCGGTCTTCAGCCTTTGGAATATCAAGGGCTATTTTGACACGGTACCCGTGGAAATCGAAGAAGCTGCCCGGATGGACGGTGCGAATCCTCTTCAGGTGGTCACGCGAATTGTTTTGCCTTTGGCGAAGCCCAGTATCGTTGTCACAGCTCTGATGGTCCTGATTTATGTGTGGAACGAGTATATCTATGCTACAACCTTTATGACCGGCGAGGAGAACTACACACTGGCTGCCGGACTGTATGCGTTGCAAGCAACGGAAATGAGCGGCAGCTGGCCGGTTTTTGCCGCCGCGTCCATTACAGTATCAATTCCGGTGCTGATCATCTTCTTCTTATGCCAGAAGCACATGACTTCCGGCTTAACGGCCGGCGGAGTGAAAGGATAAGCATGAAAAAAGAAGCTGTTTTACACATCCCCATGTCGCAGTACGCGCATGGACTTGACGAAAAGCACATCGTTTTTCGCCTGCGCTGCGCCAAAGGCGATTTGAAGAGCTGCACGCTCTACTATGGAGATACCGCCTGCCGTGTTACTCCCATCGTTTTTACTCCTGTCGCCATGAAGGTGGCAGCGAGCGATTTGTATCATGATTACTGGCAGGTAGTGCTGGATAGTCCCTATAAGCGACTGTATTATTACTTCCATCTGAATGACGGTACCGAGCGGGTCCTGTATTACGGCGATGTATTTACCGATCATCTGGTGGATGACCGTTCGCAGTATTTCAAGCTGCCGTTCAACCACCGGGCAGACATTGCGGTTGTGCCTGACTGGGTCAATGACGCTGTGGTGTACAATATTTTCCCCGACAGCTTTGCCTCAGGGGTCAAACACATTTCCATTCAGGATCGAGCCATTGACTATCATGGTCAGCCCGTACGCGGCAAATTGGGCGGCACATTGTGGGGTATTGCCGACAATGTTGACTATCTGGAAGAGCTGGGCGTGAACTGCGTATACCTGAATCCCATCTTTGTGGCAGGAGAGTACCACAAATACGATCTTTTGGATTATTTTCACGTTGACCCGTGCTTTGGCGGCGACGAGGCACTGCATCATCTGGTACGTGTGCTTCATGCACGGGGAATCCGCATTTTGATCGACGGCGTGTTCAATCATTGCGGCTGGCATTTTTTCGCCTTTGAAGATGTGGTGGAAAAAGGAGAGGCCTCCTCTTACAGAGACTGGTTCTACGGTTTGAAATTCCCCGTGGTGTGTCCGGACGATTCGGAGGATTATCCGGAATACGAATGCTTCGCCTATGAGCGGATGATGCCCAAGCTGGATACAGCGAACCCCGCTGTGCGAGAGTACTTTTGCGAGGTAGGACGCTATTGGGTGAAGAATTTCCACATCGACGGCTGGCGGCTGGATGTTGCCAGTGAAGTGGACGATGGCTTCTGGCGGGCATTCAGAAAAGCGGTGAAGGAGATTGACCCGGATGTGCTGCTCATCGGCGAAGTATGGGAAAGCGCAGGGCACTGGCTCCAGGGCGACATGTTTGACTCCACCATGAATTACGATTTCCGAAAGCACTGCAATCTGTTTTTTGCGGAGCAATCCATTGATGCATCGGATTTTGCGGGACGTATCACAGATATGCTCATGCGCTATCGGATGCAGATGACTCCGGCGCAGATGAATCTGCTGGACAGCCATGATGTGAGCCGGTTTCTGTCTTTGTGCGGCGGAGACATGAGGCGGTATCGATTGGCCATTCTTTTTATGATGACTTTTGTCGGAATGCCCACGGTTTTCTATGGTGATGAACTGGGTGTTCAAGGTCTTTCAGAAGAAGAATACCGTTGTCCGATGCCGTGGGATAACGAAAATTCGGCTCTGTGTACTTTTTTCAAGGAAACCATTGCCATGCGCAAAAAACTGAAACCGCTTCGCCGTGGCGATTTCCGCGTGGTATCTGCAGAGCGCGGAAGCGGACTAATCATCTACGCAAGGGAATACTGCAATCAGCGTGTTACCATCTGTATCAATCGCGGAGGCAAAGCCGTTGATTTGGACGAGGAATACGGTAAACTGCATTGGAGCGAAGGACTTGACCACAGGAAACTCTACGATCATGGCTTTGCAGTATTTGTTGACGGTCAATGCTGAATAAATTATACTTAAAATAGTTGTATGATTATTCTGCATGGAGGGCTGTGTCATGGGTATTACGATTAAGGATGTTGCGGCAGCGGCCGGCACCTCTGTTTCTACCGTGTCCAAAGTGATCAATGGGCACTACAGTATTTCAGAGGAAACAGCGGCGCGGGTGCGCAGGGTTATGCAGGAACTCAACTATTATCCAAACGCCAGCGCACAGAGTTTTGCTAGAGGCACGACCAAAACGATTGCGGTTTTAGCAAATTTAGCTCCGAACACAGCCTTTCAGAATCCACATATGTTTGAGATTATTGCGGGTTTAGAGGAGTCTTTGAGCGCCAGAGGGTATCGGCTTCAGCTTCGCGGAGTAGACACGGCAACTGCATACGAAGTAGCCAAGGAAGTGATTTATCGGCAAAGTGCCGACGCACTGGCCATCCACGTTTCCGTAATAGCATACCCCTTGTCCGGACTGCTTACAAAATCGCACTTTCCTCACATCGTGTTGGGCGCGCCGAATTTTGAAAGCCAGGTGTGTTGGATTGACAACAACAATGTGTACTCCGGAACCGTAGCAGCGGCTTATCTTCTTTCACGGGGATACCGGAAAATTGCATTTATCGGCGGACAGTATTACGACTTTGGGTCGCTGCATCGACTGCAAGGTGTAAAGCAGGAACTCGAAAATGCCGGCCTGCAATTGGAAGATCAGTATATCTGGTTGGGAGAATCTACCCGAGCAGACAGCTTCCTTATGACGATGAAGCTCCTGGATCATAAAATTCTGCCGGACGCCATTATTTGCGCCAACAACTATATTGCCATGGGGTGTGTTGACGCTCTTTGCAGGAAAAACATAAGAATTCCGCAGGATATCGGCATTGTTGCGTTTGATGACTACCCGCTCTCTCAAGTAATAGAACCTCAGCTCACCATTGTGGATATCAATGTAAGGGACTTAGGCAGGCAAGCTGGTAAGTTGATAATAGACATAATCAAGCATCCCAATAAGCAAATTCAGACGTATGTAACGACTTCAAACATTGTGGAGAGAAAGTCAACCAGACGCACAAAGCAAACTTAAAACGATGAAAGGAATGGAGTCAGGAGCCGTAGAGCATAAGTTTTAGGTTTTTACACGAGATATTAAGGCCATTTGATGCAGAAGGAGGAAACATGGCATGAAGCGTGCTAGAGGAGTTTTAGTGTTCGTGCTGGTAATAGTTTTGTTGCTATCCATACCTGGCGCGACTGTATTTGCTCAAGAAACTGTCAATGACCTTGGTCCAGTTTCGTCCAAAGATGTCATCTATCAGATTATTACTGACCGCTTCTATGATGGCGACAGTACAAATAATATTCCGGTTGGTTTTAGTTCCAACTTATATGACGGAACTGGGGCAGACTTGAAACTATATCAAGGTGGGGATTGGGATGGCATTGTTCAGAAAATTCCTTATCTGAAAGGGATGGGCGTAACCGCTGTTTGGATTTCCGCGCCCTATGAAAATCGAGATACAGCGATAATTGATTATCAAAATGACGGGAGTTACGACACTTGGACCAGCTTTCATGGATATCATGTACGTAATTATTTTGCAACAAACAAGCATTTTGGTACTCTTAATGAGTTCAAGGATTTGCGGGATGCTCTTCATGAAAACGGCATTAAATTGGTAATCGATTTTGTTACCAATCATACAAGCCGTGAAATGAACCCAACAAACAACAATGCTCCAGAAGATGGAAAACTGTATGAGCCAGACCGCAAGGAAAATGGAGAATTTGCTTTTGATGCAAATGGAGAACCATATGACTACAACAATGACGGACTGATTGAAAACTTGATCGCTGATCCCAACAACAATATAAATGGCTGGTTCCATGGTCTTGGGGACAGAGGCAATGACTCTAGCCGATTTGGATACCGGCATAAGGATTTAGGTTCGCTTGCGGACTTCTCGCAGCAACATAGTGATGTTGTTGCATATTTGGAAGCCGCCATGCTGTTTTGGAGTGATTTGGGCGTAAATGGTATTCGCCATGATGCTACTCTTCATATGGATCCGTCTTTTGTAAAAGGCCTAAAAGATGTTGTGGATTCCAGAAAAACCGTTACTCACTTTGGGGAATTCTTTATTGGCAGACCAGATCCCAAATATGATGAATACGTTTATTTTCCCAAACAAACTGGTGTAAACAACCTTGATTTTGAGTTCTACCGAGCAGCAAGCACAACATTTGGCTCATTCTCTACTCCAATGAGCAACTTTGCCAATATGTTGGTATATACTCAGGAGGATTACGACTATCCTAATCAGACTGTAACCTTCCTAGATAATCACGATGTTACCCGCTTTGGATATACCCAAAGGAGTCAGAAAGTCTACAATGCGGCGCTTGCAGTTCTGCTGACATCAAGGGGCATTCCAACAATCTACTACGGAACGGAACAGTATGTTATACCCAGTGATGCAAGTGATGTTGCAGGAAGAGTATACATGCCCACCGAATGTGGCTTTAGTACAACAACAACAGCATACCAGCTTATAGCAACCCTATCTACCCTGCGGCGCTCAAACGATGCAATTGCATACGGCACTACAACCGTTCGCTATAGTGATGATAATGTGATGGTTTTTGAACGACAATTCTACGATGACGTAGTTGTCGTTGCAGTCAACCGACAGCCCGATAGTGCAAGCGTTATTCCTGCAATTCAAACAAATCTCCCCACCGGACAGTATTCGGATTATTTGGACGGATCCTTGTTTGGTACTGCCACGACTGTGCAGAACAATCTCATACCTTCGTTTACTATTTCTGGCGGCGGCGTTTGCGTATGGCAATACCAAGCATCCGAAGCGCCTTCCACGCCCCAGATTGGAGATGTAATCTCTACTACTGGACGTCCCGGAAATACCGTTCACATTTATGGAGATGGTTTTAGTGGGAATATCTCGGTATATTTCGGGACTACCGCTGCAACTGTTCAAAGTACAACCGCCAATAAGATTGTGGCAACTGTACCCGAGGGGGTTAATGCCGGACTCCAACCTATCACCGTGCGAAAGGGGACGGCAACTAGTAATGCAATTTACTATAATGTTCTGTCTGGAGATCAAAATCAGATAGTTTTCCATGTATCCGCTGAAACTCAACTTGGTGAGAATATCTATATAGTTGGGAACATTCCGGAACTCGGAAATTGGAATCCTGATAACTGTACGGAATCCATGCTCAACCCCAATTATCCGGAGTGGTTTCTTCCTGTAAGCGTTCCCTCTGGAACAACGATAGAATTTAAGTTTATCAAAAAAGATGCCTTAGGAAATATCACTTGGGAAAGCGGGAGCAACCGAACTGTAACATCCTCGTCTAACCCCTGTGGCGTTGTGGATACAGAAGTCTATACATGGAGAAACTAGCGCGTTGTTGTTGTTTGTGAAGAAACCATACGGTATGGTGGGATATTAAAGATCATTGTCGATCAAGAATCAGGAGTTCATTATCTGGTGTCAAGTGGCATGTGGCTAAGCGGTATGACGCCCCTTATTGATAAAGACGGTAATCCAATCATAAAACACACATGAGGTAAAAACTATAAAAAACAGAATGTCAATCTTGTCCTTTGATCACGATGATCGCCTGGATTAACGAGCATACTGCCTAAAAAGGCAGGGGCAATGGTGAGTATGTTTTCTTCCAAAAGAATACTGAGCGCCATCACAAACGATCCCCAATGAAGCCTGAGGCTGCGGCATTTGCCGCAGCCTCTTTTGCCAGCATGTAGGGTGTCCTGATGCATATCGGGAGAGGTTCTTTCGTCTCCTGATATCACGACTGAGACGCACTTTTTAGATACCCAGCAGCTCCGCTGCGTTAGTATCGGCTTGACCTTAAACGAAGCCTTTTCTATGACGCCCTGCTCGTCGATGAGAAAGCTGCTGCGGACGATGCCCGTGGAAGCCTTCTCGCAGAGCTGCTTCTCCTGCCAGACTCCGTAGGTTTGGATCGCCTGTAGCTCCGGGTCGGAGAGTAGAAGAAGTGGCAGATCGTGTTTTTGCGTAAATCTTGCGTAGGATGCCTTCGAGTCCTTACTGATGCCGATGAAACGGCGTTCTGCTTTTCAAATTCTACGTAGGCTACGGCAAAGGCACAGACCTGCCGTGTGCAGCCGGGGGCGTTGTCCTTGGGATAGAGATGTGGTTATTTCTCTCTAAAGAGCGAAACAGAGTTTAATAAAATCGATATTCCTACACATACCCACAGAGCCTTGCTCATGGTTGGCATGATATCCATCAAGCCTCCCCAATCTTCATTTAGCACACGCATCGCTCCGTCTGAATAAAACGAACATACGGTCAATGCAGTGAAAGAAATGGCTCCGAATCTAAACCACTTTTCATTCTTATTTTTAAAAGAGTAAATCAAATTGAATCCTGTAAAAATGATCGCAGAAATTCCTAAAAACAGCCACATATGTTGTCTCCTTAAATTCTCTTACCCTGCACTCCTATGAGGCATGGTTCGCAATCGTGTTGCCTGCGGACAGGAACTGCCGATGAGAGGATCGTTCGCAGCTCCTTTACCGGTTCTCCGCCAGATATTCCTCCGCATAGTGGACGGCTACCGCGCCGTCCGATACGGCGGTGACCACCTGCCGCAGCGCCTTGGTGCGCACATCGCCCACGGCGAACACGCCGGGGATGCTGGTGCGGGTGGATTCGTCCGCGATGATATAGCCGGACTTGTCCAGCGCCAGCTCCCCTTGGAACAGCTCCGTGGCCGGGGCGCGTCCCACGCTGATGAACACGCCGTCGCAAGCAAGGTCGCGTTCTGCGCCGGTGTTGACATCTTTTAGCCGCAGCCCCGTCAGGCGGCTTTCGTGCAGCAGCGCAGAGACGGTGCTGTTCCAGCAGAATTCCACGTTGGGCGCATTCATCAGCGGCGCATGGTATACCTTGGTGGCCCGTAGGCTGTCGCGGCAGTGGATGAGATAGACCTTTTTTGCGATACGGGACAGGGTCAGGGCATCCGCCGCGGCGGAGTTGCCGCCGCCCACCACCGCCACGGTCTTGCCCCGATAGGGCGCGCCGTCGCAGGCGGCGCAGTAGTGAACGCCCTTTCCAACAAGCGCTTCTTCGCCGGGAACGCCTAGGGAGCGGGGCGACGCGCCGGTGGCGATGACCACCGTGCTGCTCTGAAAGACACCCTCACTGGTGTCCAGCGTTTTGATTTTGCCGGAAAGTCTTACCTTGTAGACCTCTGCCAGCTCCGTCACCGCGCCGAAGCGCTCGGCGCTCTGCTGCATTTTTTCGCCCA
>ERZ839767.5292-NODE-5292-length-11759-cov-19.181135_pt1 | contig 11759 bp, 7 predicted proteins | sample MGYA00519879_ERZ839767 | MGnify/ENA primary metagenome ERZ839767 (study PRJEB31850, sample SAMEA3708852) | human gut metagenome | biome: human gut; feature: human-associated habitat; material: faeces | place: China | collected 2014 ...
GCCCAAGATAGTTCGCTGGAAACGGCGCGTGAAAATAGGTAGTCGCCGACTTAAATGAAACCCCTGAGGAAGAAATTCTTCAGGGGTTTGTTTTTGTTGTGCGGCATTTTCTTTCACTAGCAAAGAAATTGACAAAGGTTTCTATTTCTGCCTGATTTTTTCGTACGGTGTGCTATCATAAGGCTGGAAACGCTTTTGGGAGAAACGCGTTCCCATGCAAAAAACAGTTGACAAAGGATCGGCCTGCTGTTTGACCACCACTTTTCGATCATGTGAGCATGAACTGGAAAGGAGCAGAAGAAAAATGACAAACAAGAAATTCAAGTTGGCAGCAATGTCGCTGGCCACTGCGGTTGCCGTGAGCACGGTTGGCCCAAGTGCTTCTGCGGTGACGTATTATTTGGGCAATGGTGATATAACTGTTGACCAGGATGAGAATCGCGGCGCGTACAGTTATCAGGGTGAGGACGGCAAACGTACCTACGTCAATGAGGATGAAGCGGATAAAGGTACGATCTACGTCAAGGACGGCAACGCGCCAACGGAAGATGTTCTGCCATCCACTGATACCTCCGACAATGGCACAGAGGTGCCCACACCTACGGATAATGCCGCACAATCCACCGATGCTTCTGGCAACAACACAGAGAACAGTTCCACGTCTGAGACCACAACTGGAAACACCATCACTGTTATGGAGAATGTAAAAAAGACGGACAAGACCGATGGTACCGAAGGCAATGATGTGGATATCATTCTTGACGGTGTGAATGTGGATACCAGCACCCAGACTGAAGCACTCCCAGATACCGGGAGCACAGGGGATAAAACCATCATCAAGGTGGGCGAGGGTGCAGATGTTGACCTGACAGTCAAGAATTCCAACCTGACCACCGGCGGCCATGGCATTGATATTGGTGTGAATCTGGAAGATAAAGATGAAAACAAGGGAGCCGATGTTGACCTGACGCTGGATAATACCAAAGTCAACCTGACACAAAACGGAAAGGTGGGTATCAACGTACAGGACAATTCTAATGTGGATCTTACCCTGAAGGGCGAGAATGCCATTGATGGCTCCAAGGCAATTGAAAACGAGGACCTTAAAAAGAATGTCAATGTCGAGGGTATCCGTGTGGGCGGTGGCGGCGCAGGTGACGGTTCGGGCGCCAGCGAGGGTGCAAAAACGCACCTGACTATCAGCGGCGGTGTAGAAAAGACCGAAACTGCGGAAGCAGACACAGAAGAAACGGAAAGCCCCGCTGGCGGCTCACTGACCATCAGTAAGACCACAGGCGGTCTGGTAATGGCAGATGGCTCGGACGTGGAAATCACGGACGGCGCTGATGTGACCATTGAGGATACTAAGACCTCCAGTTCCACTCAGGCAGGCCGCGCTGTTACCCAGCACGGTGATCTGACCCTCTCCGGCGGCTCTTCCCTAACGATAGACGGTGGGAAGGATAATAAAGCGCCGCATACCGGTATTGGTATTGCCAGCTGGGATGATATCACAGTCGAGGATGGCAGTACACTGGATATCAGTGGTGCTGCGACCGGTATTTACGGCCATCAGGGTGCCAGCCTGACCACCGAGGACAGCACCCTCAACATCACCAACAGCGATGCCGGCATCCGCTACGAAGGCAGCGGTACGGCTAAGGATGGCTCCAAGCTGGAAGCCGCCGGTGACATCACCTTCAAGGATTCGGACGTTACCATCGAGGGCAAGAGCTTAGGCATTGAGACCGGCAACAACAGCAATACGACCGTCACGTTTGATCATACCACTGCCGCCGTTTCGGCAGAACTGACCAAGGAGGAGAACGTCGGAAGATATGCCATTTACTGCGAGGATTCGGGTGAAAACGGTAGCCTGATCGTCAAAAATGGCAGCAAGCTCAAACTACAGGCGAACTACGGCATCGTTGCCGGTTACCGGAATGTACTCATTTCGGGCAACAGCACGGTCGATTCCACCACGCGGGATATGGCCATCCAGCTCCGCAACAGCAAGGGAACCAAGCTGCATATCACGGATGGCAGCGTCTACAACATGACCGATGGTTCTCACGATAACTATAACCTTCTTGCTTATTATGCCTACCACGATATTCTGGTGGACAAGGGCGGCGTTCTGTCCATGGACCTGCACAATTCGTATTCCGGCATCAGTCTGGGCATGCGTTGCACCCTGACTGTGGATGACGGCACCGTCCTTGTAAAGGGCGATTATAACCACAGCGGCATCTACATCGACGGCCCCTACTCCAAGATTTCTATCAAGAATAACGCCCATGTGGAAGCTCCCACCATTGTAGGGAACACGTACTACCCCGGTCAGAAGCTCGTCGTTACCGGCGGTACGCTGACCTATGACTACAAGGCCGACAACACCCTGTGGCCGGTGAACGAGCAGGGCGACAAGCTGACCAATTTCCTGCTGACCAAGGATGATGCCCACGCAAACTTCGATGCCCTTTCCTATAAAGGTCAGACCTACACCTACCTCTCTGACCTGAACAAGGAGACCGGGAAACAGTATCTCTCCGTGTGGGTGCCCGCCGCCGCACTGAACTATATGCTGGATGTGGACGGTTCCCATGATCCGGAGATCATCGGCAAGGCACTGGAAGAGCTGAAGCAGGCCGGATACAATTTCGACACTGCCTACCAGACCACTGAGAATGGCGATCAGGTCGTTATTCTGCGGGATATGGTGGTGAACGGTAAGAGCCTGAACTTCACCAAGACCACCGATGCAGAGGGCAACACCAAGCTCATCTGGGGCAACTACGAAAAGCAGGCAGAGGGTGCGCCCAGCGCTTATGATATGGTCTATGGCACCGAGTACGAGTATGAGGGCAAGACCTATACCATCGTCTGGGGCTATGAGAGCCAGAACAACCCCAACACCACCGCAGCAGCGGGCGTGCTGGATGCCTTTGGCCCGGATTCCAACGTGAAGGTCACCGGCGACATCGACGGCACCGACTCCGCACAGTACACCGTGACCATTTACGGCGCTCTGCGGGAAGTGACCGACCCTGTGATCCCCACGAACCCGGAACCGGAAACGCCGGAGGACTCCGATCCTACTCCTCCGGCTCCCACTACGCCGACTACCCCGGCAGTGCAGGATGCACGGCCCACCACTCCCGCCGTGGAGCAGGCAGTCGCTAAGACCACGCCCGCCCCGGAGACCCCCGTGAACCCGCCGGTACAGGATGCCCGCCCGGAGAGCGGCAAGCTGATCCAGACCGGTACCACCAACTGGATGGCAGATGTTCTGGTGCGTGCAGGCGGTGTCCTGCTGGCTGCCGGTTATCTGCTGGAGCGTAAGCGCAAGGGCATGTTCCATAAGGCACAGCACTGAACACGTTCTTGTAGATGACGTAAAAAGGTAAAATATTAAACTAGCTTGGGGCCGCTGCACAATTTCTTGTGGGGCGGCCCCACTTTTTGCAGAAAAAGGCGCTCTCGTCTCGTATTAGGGGATGAAAGCGCTTTTGATTTTGCAAAAAGGGATGAGAACGAGAATGAAAGATTCATCGCGCCGCCGAAAGCACCGGCGCAGACCCTTCCGGCGGCTGTTCTGGCTGCTGGTGCTGGCAACCCTGCTTCTGCTGCTGTGGCCCCGGCGGCTCACGCTGGATGGGCTGAACAGTCCCCATGCCATTTTACTGCAGGCCGACAGCGGAGAGGTGCTGGCCGAAAAGGATGCCGACAGCACGATCTATCCGGCTTCCATGACCAAGATGATGACGGCGCTGCTGGCCATAGAAGCAAACCCGGACCTCGACACGCCCGTGACCCTGCCCGAGGAGATCTTTCCGGCTCTGCAGGCCCAGAATGCCTCGCTGGCGGGGTTTCAGGCCGGGGAAACAGCCACGGTGCGGGATCTGCTGTACGGGGCCATGCTGCCCTCGGGGGCCGAGTGCTGCGAAGCACTGGCCCGGGAGGTGAGCGGCAGCGAGGAAGCCTTTGTGGCCCGGATGAACCAGAAAGCGGCAGAGCTGGGGATGACCGCCACGCATTTCTGCAACCCCACGGGCCTGCACGACCCGGAACATGTTTCCACCGTGCGGGACATGGCCCGGCTGACAGAAGCGGCCCTGCAGAACAAGACCTTCCGCAAGCTGTTTACCACGGAACGGTATACCGTTCCGGCCACCAACTGCCACCCGCAGGGGTTCACGATGCACAGCACCCTGCTGAGCCAGCTGGACGGCACTGAGCTGCACCGTGGCCGGATCCTGGGCGGCAAGACCGGCTACACCGGGGAAGCAGGGCTCTGCCTTGCCAGTCTGGCTGAGGTGAAGGGCAGGGAATACATTCTGGTCACGGCCGGGGCGGGGGGAGACCACAGCACCGCGCCCTACCACATCGAGGATGCCGTAACGGTCTACCGCCGTGTGAGCCGGGGGTCCTGAACAGGGGAGCGGATACGCTCCCTTTTTCTGTGCCCGGCTTTGTGGTACAATGGAACAAAACCATTCACAGAACAGGAGAACCATCATGCTCAAGGATTCACAGGTCGATCTCTGCGGCCGCACCGATTTTAGCCGCACCGCGCCCCTGCTTGCCCGGGACGAGGCGTTTTCATTTGCCTGCGCGGGCTGCGGCGGCTGCTGCCGGGGGCGGGAAGATATCGTGCTGTCGGGCTTTGACCTGTGGCGCATTGCGGCCCGCCTGCGCCTGCCGCCCCGCACCGTGGCCCGGGCATTCTGCCGGGGAAGCATCGGGCAGGTCAGCCGCTTGCCGGTGCTGCGGCTGGCTCCGCTGAAGGAGGAACGCAGTAACTGCCCCTTTCTCACCGGGAACCACTGCGCCATCCACGATGCCGAGCCGCTGGTCTGCGCCCTCTACCCGCTGGCGCAGGAGATCACGAAGGAGGGGCAGGTGTCCTACTTTTTGCAGCCCACCCAGTGCGGCGGGCAGGTCATTGCGGCAAGGGTAGGGGATTATCTGGCCCGTTACGATGTGCCCGCCCGGGAGGCCACCGATGTGCGCTGGGCGCAGGTGTGCATGGCGCTGGAAGATACCGTGGAGCGGCTGGACGCTCTGTTTGAGCCGGTGTTTGCCCGGCGGATGCAGGAAAAGCTGTGGCAGGCGCTGTATTACCGGTACGACTTTGCAAAAGAGTACCGCCCCCAGCTGGAAGAAAATCTGCTCTGGCTGGACGGTGAGCTGAAAAAGCTCGAAGGAATGCAGATGCGGCACAGAACAATCGAAAAAAGTGATAGATAAAATTACTTTGATTGATAATTCGGGCTGTTCCCCGGTTGTTTTGGAGCGGAAAGTGTGATATACTTCACGAGTGTAAAGCGGCAGCGCGATGCGATTGCCCGCTTGAATACTGACTTTCATGCGGTGTCCTGTTGCCGCGAAAGTAGAATTGAGGGAGTAATATCATGCGTAAAATTTCTCGTCGTTCGTTCCTGTCTGCCGCCGCTGTCTGCGGCGCAGCTGCTGCCCTGACTGCCTGCGGCGGTTCCTCCAGCTCCACGGCTGCTTCTTCCACCGCTTCCTCTGCTGCGGCTTCTTCCGCAGCGGCTGACGGCCAGAAGTATACCGTTGGCATCTGCCAGCTGGTGGAGCACGCCGCTCTGGATGCTGCCACCCAGGGCTTTGAGGATGCCCTGACCGCACAGTTCGGCGAGAATGTCACCTTTGACTTCCAGAACGCCCAGAACGATTCCGCAACCTGCGCCTCCATCGCCAACGGCTTTGTCTCCGCAGGCGTTGACCTGATCATGGCAAACGCTACCCCCGCCCTGCAGGCCGCACAGGCTGCCACCGACAGCATCCCCATTCTGGGCACCTCCGTCACCGAGTACGGTGTTGCTCTGGGCCTGACCGATTTCGATGGCACCGTGGGCGGCAATGTCTCCGGCACCTCTGATCTGGCTCCGCTGGATCAGCAGGCGGATATGATCACCGAGTGGCTGCCCGAGGCCACCAAGGTGGGCCTGCTCTACTGCTCTGCCGAGGCAAACAGCCAGTATCAGGTAGACGAGGTCCAGAAGTACCTGGAGACCAAGGGCGTTACCGCCACCCAGTACGCTTTCTCTGATTCCAACGATCTGGCTTCTGTCTGCCAGAAGGCTGCCGACGAGAACGACGCAGTGTATGTCCCCACCGACAACACCTGTGCTGCCAACACCGGCATCATCGACGGCATCTGCCGCCCGGCCAAGAAGCCCGTGTTCGCCGGTGAGGAGGGCATCTGCTCCGGCTGCGGCGTGGCGACCCTGTCCATCAGCTACTATGATCTGGGCTACACCACAGGTGAGATGGCTGCCAAGGTTCTGACCGGTGAGGCCGATATCTCCACCATGCCCGTTGAGTACACCAACGTGACCAAGAAGTACAACAAGACCATCTGCGATGATCTGGGCATGACCGTTCCCGAGGGTTACGAGGCCATTGAGGAATAACAGGCGCTCTGTCTGTTTCGCAGACAGCTCCCCTGACAGGGAAGCCGGGGCCACGCTGCGGTGACGGAGAGGCTTTACAATAAAATCAGCGGAGAAGAGCGAATTTTGGTTCTTCTCCGCTTTCCCGTATCAGAAAAAAGTGTAGTTACAGGAGGAAAACGTTTTGGATATTCTTGCAAGACTTGCCAACCTGCCCGGTGCCTTGCCCGGTGCCTGTGCGCAGGGCCTCATCTGGGGCATCATGGCCATTGGCGTGTACCTGACCTACCGCATCCTGGATGTGGCTGACCTGACCGTAGACGGTTCCTTTGGCACCGGCGGCGCGGTCTGCGTTATGTGCCTGCTCTCCGGCATGAACGTCTGGGCAGCGCTCTTCATCGCCCTGCTGGCTGGTCTGGCCACCGGCCTTGTCACCGGCCTGCTCCACACCTTTATGGGCATCCCGGCCATTCTGGCCGGCATCCTGACCCAGCTGGCCCTTTACTCCATCAACCTGAAGATCATGGGCAAGGCCAACCAGTCCATCAACGTGGACAAGTACGACCTGCTGATTTCCCTGCGCTGGGTCAAGGAGCTTGCCCTGCATAACCCCATCATCATGGTCATTCTGGTCAGCGCCGTGGTCATCGGCGTGCTGTATTGGTTCTTTGGCACCGAGCTGGGCTGCGGCATCCGCGCCACCGGTTCCAACCCCGCCATGAGCCGTGCCCAGGGCATCAACACCAGCTTCAATGTGGTGCTGGGTCTGGCGGTCTCCAACGGTCTGGTGGCCCTGTCCGGCGCACTGCTGAGCCAGTATCAGGGCTTTGCCGATGTCAGCATGGGCCGTGGTGCCATCGTCATCGGCCTGGCCGCTGTCATCATCGGCGAGGCCCTGTTCAGCCGCATCTTCCACAATTTTGCCCTCAAGCTGGTGTCCGTCTCGCTGGGTGCCATCATCTACTACATCGTCATCCAGCTGGTGCTGACCCTCGGCTTTGATGCAAACCTGCTCAAGCTGCTGAGCGCCTCCGTGGTGGCCGTGTTCCTGGCCGTGCCCTATTGGAAGAGCAAGTATTTCGCAAAGCCCGCGGCAAAGAAGGCACAGAAGGAGGATGCAAAAAATGCTTGAGATCCAGAATGTTTCCAAGACCTTCAACGCCGGTACCGTCAACGAGAAAACGGCCCTGAATGGTCTGAACCTGAAATTGAATGAAGGTGATTTTGTCACCGTCATCGGCGGCAACGGCGCGGGCAAATCCACCATGCTGAACGCTGTGGCCGGTGTGTGGCCTGTGGACAGCGGCAAGATCATCATTGACGGCACCGACGTGACCAAACTGGGGGAGCACCAGCGCGCCGCCTACATCGGCCGCGTGTTCCAGGACCCCATGACCGGCACCGCCGCCACCATGCAGATCGAGGAGAACCTTGCCCTGGCCGCCCGGCGCGGCAAGCGCCGCGGCCTGAGGATCGGCATCACCAAGGCCGAACGGGAGCGCTACCGTGAACTGCTCAAGAGCCTGGACCTTGGCCTGGAGGACCGCCTGACCGCCCGCGTGGGCCTGCTGTCCGGCGGTCAGCGTCAGGCACTGACCCTGCTTATGGCTACCATGAACAAGCCCAAGCTCCTGCTGCTGGATGAGCACACCGCCGCTCTGGACCCCAAGACGGCGCTCAAGGTGCTGACCCTCTCGGCCAAGATCGTGGAGGAGAACCACCTGACCACCATGATGATCACCCACAATATGAAGGATGCCATCAAGTACGGCAACCGCCTCATCATGATGTACGAGGGCCACATCATCTACGATGTCTCCGGGGAGGAGAAGAAGAAGCTGCAGGTCTCCGACCTGCTGGCCAAGTTCCAGATCGCCAGCGGCGGCGAGTTTGCAAACGACCGCATGATCCTGTCCTGATCTGGTTCTGAGGAAAGGGCGTCCTGCCTGTGTATGGGTGGGACGCCCTTTTTCCTCGTGGAGCTGACGCTGCTGTTTTTTCACTATTACATCTGTGCAATGCTCCTGACGCCGGAAGAAAACGCAGCCCTCAAGCGGGTGAAGGTGGTGCGGGCTATTTGCTGTGTGGGCCTTGCATTGGTGATCGTATCGCAGTTCACCGGGCTGTACTATACGTTCGATGCGTCCAATGTCTACCACCGCACTGCAGGGTATCCCATTTCCATGATCGTTCCGGTGGTGGCCATGGCGCTGGACGGCAGCCTGCTGCTGCAATACCGGGCGCGCATCAGCCGGGGCATGTTTCTGGCGACGGGGTCCTATCTGGTGCTGCCGCTGCTCGCGATCTCGATCCAGATCGTGCACTACGGTCTGGCGCTGGTCGATCTGGCCATTGGCGTTGCGATGGTCCTGATGTTCCTGGTCTCCATCAAGGAGCAGAACGAAGAGATGCTCCGGCTGGAAACGAGCCGGGCGCATCTGTCGGAAAAGCTGGACATCGCCACGGTGCTGAACCGCTGCGTCGAGAAGCTCTCCGGCGGCGGGCACGATCTGGACAAAGCGACCCATGACCTGCTGGGTGTCATCAATGACTATTTTCGTGCAGACCGCAGCTATGTTTATGAGCTGAACGCAGCCAACGGCATCGCTGTGAATACCCACGAGTTCGTCCGGGATGGTGTGAGCGCCGAAAAGGACAACTTGCAGAAAGTTCCGGTGGAGATCATTGCCTCCTGGCTGGAGGCCTTTGAACGGGACGGGATCTATTTCATGGAGGATGTCGGGCAGGTAAAAGGCACGGAGCTGTATGCGATGATGCAGCAGCAGAATGTGCAGCGCCTGCTGGCGGTGCCACTGCGGCGGGAAACGCGCATCATCGGCTTTCTGGGCGTCGATAACCCCAGAGAGCATTCGCATGACCCGACGCTGCTGTCCTCCATCCAGTTCTTCGTCACCAACAGTCTGGAACAGAAAAAGGTGCAGGAAAAGCTGTATCGCCTGAGCTATCGGGATACCCTGACCGGGCTGGACAACCGCAACCGGTATATGGAGCTGCTGGAGGCAGGGAAGGAGAACGCGCTGAAACAGGTGGGCGGCATTTACATGGACCTCAACGGCCTGAAGCGCTGCAACGACTGCTTCGGCCATGCAGCGGGCGACGCCCTGATCTGCCGTGCAGCGGATGCGCTGAACGATGTGTTCCCCGGTAAAGCTTGCCGCATTGGCGGGGACGAGTTCGTGGTCATCTGCTGCCCGGTCACGCAGGAAAAATTTGAACAGCAGGTGGAAGCTCTGCGGGCGGCACTGGTCCGCCATCAGGTGGATGCAGCCATCGGCTCGTTCTGGCAGTCGTTGGTCGAAGACCTGCCCGCCTTCCTCCGCGAAGCCGACGACCGGATGTACAGGGAAAAAGAACGCCAGAAGCGCGCAGCGCGGCCCTCGGTTTAGGCGAACCGTTCTGGATCCAATAGCATACAATAAACAGCGCCCGCCGGGAGATCTCCCGGCGGGCGCTGCTGTGTTTAGAGGAACGTTATTTTTCTTGCTTTACTTTGCGGCATCCACCAGCACACCAACGTAGCCGGCAGTATCCACCAGCGTGGCACCGGAAACGGCGTCCACAGCCTTTTCATCTTTGCTCAGAGCCTCGGCGTCGGCAATGCTCATGCCGTTCACGTGGTTCTGGATGGCGTCGTAGTTGGCATCCAGCGAAACGGTGGAACCAGCCTTTTCGGCCATCATCTTGCTGTAGTAATCGGCGTTGACCCGCTTGGACATCAGCACCTTGCCCTCGGCGTAGCCTGCGCCGAAGTCAGAATCGGAGTTGGGCACACCGACGACCCCGGCGTCCGAACCGGCAAACTGGAACTCGTCAATGTAGCTCAGCACGATGGTGTCCCCGGCGGTGGCGACAGCGCCGGAGGTGAAGCACTTGGTGCCGTGTGCGGCCCCATAGACCACATTCAGCTTCAGGTCCTCGGAGCTGCCGTTGAACTCCACGGCCTGCGTGGTCTGGGCGTTTTTGGCGGCATCCACGATGGCAGAGAGATAACCGGCGGTATCCACCAGCGTTGCGCCGGAGACGGCGTCCACAGCCTCGGCACCCTTGGCGGCCACATCCTCCAGCTCGGAGATGGTCTTGCCGACAGCAAAGTTCTGGATGGCGTCGAAGTTTGCATCCAGAGCGACCGTGGAGCCGCCCTTTTCGGCCATCATCTTGCTGTAATAATCAGCGTTGGCCCGCTTGGACATCAGCACCTTGCCCTCGGCGTAGCCTGCGGCAAAGTCGGAGTCGGAGTTGGGCACGGCGGTCACGCCTGCATCGGTGCTGGCGAACTGGAAATCGTCGAGGTAGGCGGCGAGGATGACGTCATCCTTCACCACAGCCACCGCTTCGGTGAAGCACTTGGTGCCGTGGGCGGCAGCATAGGCCTGACCGATCTGGATGCCGCCTTCCACCGGGACGATGGCGGCGGGCTCAGCGGGGGCTGCGGCAGCAGAGTCGGCGGGGGCTTCTTCGGCCAGCTCCACACCCAGTGCGGCGGCAACGGCCTTCCGGACGGCCTTGGTGGTCACCGTGGCACCGGCAACGCCGTCGATGGCGGGGCCGTTGGCGGCCACGACCTGCTTGGACAGCTCTTCCAGTGCAGCGCCGCCGATGCTCTCGGTCTCCTGTGCACCTTCCAGCTTGCAGTCGGTAACGGTGCCGTTGGCATCCACGGTCAGGGTGGCGGTGACAGCACCGCCAAAGCCTTCGGCAGAGCCGGTCTTAGTCACACCGGCAGCGGTGGAGCTGCTGCTGCCGCCGCAGGCGGCCAGAGAGACGCCAACAACGAGGCTCATGGCCACGGCAGCGCTCAGTTTGCGGATGATCTCCTGTTTCATGGGTCTTTCCTCCAGAGAAAAATCGGTTTGTGTTCGGCCCCCAGAAAAGGTCATACCTTTTCAAGGATGTTTACAAAAGATAACATATTTTGTAAGGTTCTGTCAAGAGATTTTGTCACATCCTTCGTGAAGAATGAGAAAATGGTGTCAATTTGTGGTGCTGACGGCATAAAAAAGCCGGAAACCAACGTACAGCGGTCGGTTCCCGGCAGACAGAAGCGCTGAGGCGAAACTCAACGCTTGATGTCGTAGTTCATGTTCATCAGGTTGCGGATGGAGCTTACATCGTCGGTGATGTTGGCATCGCCGTGGATGGTGTGCTTGATGGCGCTGCTGGCCACGGCAAAGTTGATCATATCCATGGCCTTGTAGTCGTGCAGCATGGCGTAGATGAGGCCGCTGGCGAAGGCATCGCCGCCGCCCACGCGGTCGAGGATATTAATGCCGGTTCCGCCTATGCCCATTACCGATTCAGCTTGCTTTGTGACACGAATGT
>ERZ839767.5299-NODE-5299-length-11753-cov-5.359720_pt1 | contig 11753 bp, 13 predicted proteins | sample MGYA00519879_ERZ839767 | MGnify/ENA primary metagenome ERZ839767 (study PRJEB31850, sample SAMEA3708852) | human gut metagenome | biome: human gut; feature: human-associated habitat; material: faeces | place: China | collected 2014 ...
GGCCATCTGTACGCCGCCTTCATGCTGCTGGAGGGAGAAGACCCCAACTACCGCCGCATTGACGGCGCGTGGCTCAACGACCTGCCCTATCAGACCCTGCACCGGGTGGCTTCTTCCGGCGAGCGGAAGGGCATGACGGATTTCATCGTTCAGTGGGCGCTGAAGCGCTGCCCGAACCTTCGGGGCGACACTCACGCGGACAATCTGCCCATGCAGCGGGCTTTTGAGCGCAATGGCTTCCGCCGCTGCGGCATTGTGTGGATGCAGGACGGCACAGAGCGCATCGCTTATCAGTGCCCCCCGGAGACGAAAGGCAAGCTGATCGTCATCGCGGGTACCAACGCCTCAGGCAAGAGCGCGTTGGGCGTGGAAGTAGCCAAACGCTTCGGCGGCGAGATCGTTTCCGCCGATTCCCGGCAGGTCTACCGCGGGATGAATCTGGGCAGTGGCAAGATCACCCCGGAGGAAATGCAGGGCGTGCCCCATCACCTGATCGATGTAGTAGAGCCGGGCGAGTTTTTCTCCATGGCGGACTTTCAGCAGCTGGCCTATGAGGCCATCGACGACATTCTGGCCCGGGGAAAAGTCCCCTTTCTGGTGGGCGGCACGGGACTGTACGTCAGCGCGGTGGCGGACGGGTATCAGCTTTCCGGCAAAATGCCCGATCTTGGCTACCGACGGGAGCTGGAAAAGCTGACCACGGCGGAGCTTTACGCCCTGCTGATGCAAAAGCTCCCCGCCAGCGACGTAGAGCCCAACAACCGCAATCGGGTCATGCGGGTGCTGGAAAAGCTCCATGACGGCGACGATACCGCCCCTACCAAGCATCCCCGCTACGACTGCCTGCGCCTGGGCGTGACATGGCCCCGGGAGGTGCTGGGCCGCCGCATCGACGAGCGCATGACCCGCCGCTTTCAGGAGGGCATGATTCAGGAGGTGCGCGGTCTGATGGAATCCGGCGTCAGCGAGGAATTTTTGCTGAAGCTGGGGCTGGAATACAAGCTCATCACCCAATATCTGACCGGCGCGATTCCCAGCGAGGAGGAACTGAACCGCCTGCTGGCCATCGCCATCAAGCAGTTTGCCAAGCGGCAGATGACCTGGTTCCGCCGGGACGGGGCCATTCACTGGCTCCGGATGGACGGTCAGCCGGTGGAGGAAGCCTGCGCACTAATCACGGATTTTTTGGCAAAGTAAAGACAGGGGAAAGAGGAACGGTATGCAGACTTGGTGGATGAGTTCTTTTCCGATCCTGCTGATTTTTCTGATTCTTTTTCTGAACCGAAAGGAATCGACGAAATATCTGGAAACGAGAATCAAAAGAAGAAACGGAGATAACGAAATGCAGGAGCTTGCAAAGCGGTTTCTTGGCAAGGATGTGATCGCCAGCACGATCTCTTCGGGAACGGTGGACGGGATTTTGAAAGAAATAGCGGACAATGCCGCCGTTATTGAAAAGGACGGAAAGGAAACCGTCGTTAATCTGGATTTTGTCATTCGGCTTCGGGAATATCCCGTAGGAAAAAACGGCAAACGAAGGGCTATTGTGCTGGATTGAACGGGGTCATCCTTAGGCTAAAAGGCGGACAGCGAAGCAGAGCGGCTGTTCGTCTTTTTTGCTTCCTTTTCTGGACAAGTCTCCCAAATAAGGCAAAAATGCGTCTTTTTGTTTACAAGAATGCAATATGTGCTATAATAAGCGTATCAATCAAACCTATTGGAGGTTCTTATGCAGCGATACCATGATTGTCCCCAGGTTTTGCGGGAGTTTTTGATCTACCATGAGAATATCAAAGGCCAGTCTCCGCTGACGATTTCGGAGTATTATTTGGATTTGAGAATGTTTTTGCGCTTCATCAAGCTTATGCGAAATGATATGCCAATGCGCACAAATCTGGATGACATCGATATTAAGGATGTTGATATTCCGTTTATCCGGGACATTGACACATCGGATATTTTTGATTTTCTTTCTTATTTGGCCAATGACCGGGCGATCAACCCGGATTCCGCTGCCCCGGAGTACGGAATTTCCCCTGCCGCCAGGGCGAGAAAGCTTTCGTCCATCAAGTCTTTCTATAAATATCTTACCACGCGAACCAAACAGCTACAGGAAAATCCGGTGGTCGATCTGGAATATCCGAAGCTTCGCAAAAGCCTTCCTAAATACCTTACCATGGATCAGTCTGCCGCGTTGCTGAAATCTGTCTCCGGGCAGAACCAAAAACGGGATTATGCGATTTTGATGCTGTTTCTCAACTGCGGAATCCGGCGCAGTGAGCTTGTCAATCTGAACCTGTCGGACGTTTATGAGGACAGGATCCGGGTCATTGGCAAGGGCAACAAGGAACGGTTTGTCTATTTTGGCTCCGCCTGTCGGAAAGCAATCGATGCTTACCTTCCGGAGCGGAATCAGAAGGTGCTGACGGACAATCGTGCGCTGTTTGGTTCCCGGGACAATAACCGGATCAGCGTGACCGCCGTTCATCGGCTGGTTAAGAAAGCGCTGTTGCAGGCGGGGCTGGATTCTACCCAGTATTCTGCCCATAAGCTTCGTCACACGGCAGCAACCATGATGCTTTCCGGCGGCGTGGATGTCAAAACCGTCCAGGAGGTTTTGGGACATGAGAATCTGAACACGACTCAGATTTACACACATATCGAAAGCACAGAGCTGAAAATCGCCGCGGAGGCCAATCCTCTTTCTAAGCTTGACTTTTCACAGAAAATAGAGGATAATGTTGAAAGCAACTGATAATTGACAATTTTTTAGTAAGGAAAATGAGATTATGTCAATTGGTGAACGGATTACCGAGCTTCGGAAACTGCAAAATCTATCCCAAGGGCAGCTTGCACAAGCCATGGATGTGTCGCGCCAGGCTGTCAGTAAATGGGAAAACGATCAGACAAGCCCGGATTCACTCAAGATGATCCGGCTGGCTGAGGTGCTGGACACGGACATCGAATACCTCACAACTGGCCGCAGAAACTACGGCAGACGGCCTCCTGTAGTTCTAAAGACGGTGGAAACCGTCGAAAAGGTTATCGAAAAGCCTGTAGTGCGGGTCGTTGAGAAGGTTGTAGAAAAACCGGTAGAAAAAACCGTAGTGCAGTATGTGGAAAAGCCGGTCATCAAAAAGGTTTTTCGGACAAAGTATCTCAGAAACCCGGCAGAGCTAGCTATCGTTGGGATCGTTTGCTTTCTGCTGGGGCTGCTGGTGGGTTATTTGCTGTAGCCCCCTCTCCCCTCTCGTTTATCTCAATAATCGTAAAAGGCAGGGATTTTCCTCCCTGCCTTTTTGTTATTCGCTTCCCACAATTTTTAATATTTTAGTTGAATTAAACGTCAACTACCGGTTGCATATACAGTTTCTTACATATTATAGCGCCATTTCAATCGCTTCGCGCAGATTCTTGACGCGATACACCGTCAGGCCGGCAGGAATCTCCGCCTTATCCGATCCGCTCTTTGGAATAATGCATTTCTTGAATCCCAATCGCATGATTTCCGCAAGGCGCTGATTCAGATGGGACACAGCGCGGATCTCTCCGGTCAGTCCCACCTCCCCTATCGCCGCCAGATCGTCCGCAATGGGAACGTCCCGGTAAGAGGATGCCACCGCCAAAACCACCGGCAGATCTGCCCCGGGTTCGTCAAGCCGCAGGCCGCCAATTACGTTGATATAGGCGTCGAAAAGGCTTAACTTCATCCCGGCTCGCTTTTCCGTTACGGCCATAAGCAGAACCGCACGGTTAAAATCAAATCCGTCGGCTGCCCGCCTGGGTACGTTGAAGGTTGTTTTGGTCACCAGCGCCTGTACCTCGGCCAATACCGGACGGGTTCCCTCCATCACGCAGGCCACGCAGGTGCCGCTGGCTCCCTCCGGTCGTCCCTCCAGCAGCATCTGGGACGGGTTCGGCACCTCGGCCAGCCCGTCATCCAGCATTTCAAACACGCCGATTTCATTGGTGGAACCGAAACGGTTCTTTGCCGCCCGCAGGAGCCGATAGGACGTGTTGGGGTCGCCCTCAAAATACAGAACGCAGTCCACCATGTGTTCCAGAACCTTGGGGCCGGCAATGTTGCCGTCCTTGTTGATATGCCCCACCACAAACACGGTGATGCCCTGGCTCTTGCTCAGCTGCATCATGGTCATGGTGCAGTCCTTCACCTGGGAAACGCTTCCCGGCGAGGACTCGTTTTCCTCGTTATAGAGGGTCTGGATGGAGTCAACGATGAGGATATCTGGCTTCATCGCCTCGGCGGCGTCCACGATATCGGAAAGCCTGGTCTCCGAGAGAATGAACAGCTCCTCCGGCGCAACGCCGAGACGCTCCGCCCGGAGCTTCAGCTGCCGCTCACTTTCCTCGCCGGACACGTACAGCACCCGGCGGCCGACGCACAGACTGCTGCAAATTTGCAGCAAGAGCGTGGATTTGCCAATGCCCGGGGCGCCGCCCACCAGCACCAGGCTGCCCGCCACCGCGCCGCCGCCCAGAACCCGATCTAGCTCCCCCATGCCGGTGGAAAATCGGATTTCCCCGTCGCTGGTGATCTCCCGGATGCGCTGGGGCTTCCGGCTCATGCCCACGGGAGCCGATTTTGCCTTGCCGGCGGCCACCGGCTTTTCAACGTGTTCCTCCATGGTGTTATACGCGCCGCAGCTGGGGCAGCGTCCCATCCATTTCGGGGTCTCATTACCGCAGTTGGTGCAGAAAAAAACGGTTTTCGCCTTCGCCATTGTATTTCTCCTTTGGCTTTTTTCTTCATTATACCAGTGAAAACCAATTCGGTCAAGTGTTCGATAGATATTGACTGACCGTGGCTGCAATGACGCAGCAAAGCTTTTTCTGATACGTGCCGCAGCTGAGCTTGGCTTCCTCCTCCACGTTGGACAGAAAGCCGCATTCGATCAGCACGCCGGTGCAGTCAATGTGTTCCATCAGATAAACGCCGTCGCTTTTCTTGCATTTTCGGTTGCTGCCGGGGTTCAGGGCGGAGACCAGCTGCTCCTGAAGCAGCTTCGCCAGTTGGGCGCTGCCCTCTGTTCCGGCGTAAAACACTTGGGCGCCACTGTAGCGGCCGTCGGTGAAATTGTTCTGATGGATGCTCAGCAGCAAGGCGTTCTCCGTCTCGTTGACGATTCGCACCCGCTCTTTCAGATCGGATATTTTCTTCTGGGCGATGGTCTCCCCTTTCGTGTAGATGGACGTGTCCGTCGTGCGGATCATCCGGGTATCGTAGCCCAGCATGTGGAACAGATCATTTAAGCGGAGGGAAATTTCCAGATTGTATGTACTTTCCAATACCCCACGGCAAGAGGTCGCGCCGCCGTCCTCCCCGCCATGCCCCGCGTCGATGACGATGCAGTTCCCCCGCTTTATCGAGGCGTTTTCCACCATGACGGACACGGTACGGCACCCCCACTGCGCTGCGGCCAGCGTCCCCAGAACGATCAGAATATACAATAGCCCCCAGCGTTTTCGCTTAATCATGGACACCACCTCGTCAAAGTCTATGCGTCCTCCCTGCCGTCATGAACCTTTTTGAAAAAACCGCATAGAATGACCCGGAGCGACAAATCTCGCGAAAATGTAAGGAGGAATGACCTTTGGAAAACCAGAAAAAGGAGGAAAACTGCCGCGAAGGGCGGCTTCCTGCCATGGCGCCGTTGGCAAATCCCTATGTTCCCTTCCAGCTGGAAAACCCGCCGCAGTATGAGGCGCAGAAGGGACTGGTGCGGGGGACGCTGTTTCCCGGGCTGGATCTTCCCTTCATGGGCATGGTGAATCTGAACGAGCTGCCGGAACTGCCTTCGTCCCAGATGCAGGCGCTGGCCTTTGCCGTTCAGGAGCTGGCACTGTATCTGGACACCCACCGGGACGACCGGGAGGCTCTGGAACTGTACCGCCGGTATCAGCAGCTTCTGGAAAAGGTGCGGGCAGAGTACCAGAAACGGTTTGGCCCCCTGAACCACGGTACGCCGCAGACGTCCGAGAGCTATCAATGGCTGGATGACCCGTGGCCATGGGAATACACGACGAATAAGGAGGCGTAACCATGTTTGTATATGATAAGAAGCTGCAATATCCGGTGAAAATCGCGGCGGTGAATCCCCGCCTTGCCGCCATCATCATTTCCCAGTACGGCGGCCCCGACGGCGAGTTGGGCGCGTCTCTGCGGTATTTGTCCCAGCGCTATGCCATGCCGTTCGATGAACTGAAAGGGTTGTTGACGGATATCGGGACGGAAGAGCTGGGACACCTCGAGATGATTGGCGCGATCGTCCACCAGCTGACGCGGAATTTGAAGGATTCTCAGATGAAGGATTCCGCATTTGCGCCCTATTTCGTGGATCACACCGCGGGGATCTACCCTACCGCCGCTTCCGGTGCTCCGTGGAATGCGGCGTCCATGGCGGTAAAAGGCGACCCCATGGCCGACCTTGTAGAGGACATGGCAGCAGAACAGAAGGCGCGGGTGACCTATGACAATATTCTGCGGCTTTCTGACGATCCGGATGTGAACGACGTCATCAAATTCCTGCGGGAGCGGGAGGTCGTGCATTTTCAGCGCTTCGGCGAAGCACTGCAATCAAGATGAAGTATAAAAAATCAGACCTTCCATGTAATTTCACAGGTGTTTTCCGTAGCTTTTATGACGGCAATGAGCTGATCAACAACTGCTCTTTTATCGTCAAACTCCAGTTTTTCCCAATGCTGCATACAGTTTCGGATTTGCTTGACATTCAGCTTCGGCTGAATAATTGCCTGCTCCAGTTCGTTCATCTCGCGCTTCAGTTCTGATGACTGATTGTGCAGCTCAGAAACTTTTCTGTTGATGTATCCCATCAGAACGGAATCCGCTTCCGACACACGATCCAGTAGCTTTTCGATTTCCGTCTCAATTTGTTCGATTTGGGTACCTAATTCCACAATTCGTGGGTTATTCTGCATTTGAGGCGGGGCATTGAGTACATCAAACTGCTCCACCTTCTTTTTCATTTCGGACAGAATGAGGTTCTCAAACGCAGTCGCGTCAATGCCGCCGACGCCTTCGCAGAAATTTGTCTGCATCCTTCTGCTGCAAATAAAATAGCGCCCGATTTGAGTATTGGACTTTCGGATGGTCAGCGCATAGCCGCATTTACCGCACTTGATTTTTCCTGCCAGCCATGTATTTTTGGCTTTCAAAGGCTTCGCAACCTGCATGTTATTCAGACATTTGCGGCGTGCTTTTAACCAGATGTCAGAAGGGACGATTCCTTCGTGGGGGGCCAGAACCACATGCTGCCCTTCCAAATGGATGGTTTTTCTCCCAGCACCCTTCTCTGAATAGAGATAGCATCCGTTTGTACCGATAAACAAGCAAGGATCATCATGTACAATGGAGCCTTGATCCTTATAAAACTGGTAAATATCCAGGTCCGCTTTGACATAAATCGGGTTCTTTATCATATCAGAGATTCTCGCACGATTCCAAACCTGCCCCTTCCCTCTTGCGTTTGGAATGCCATTATCCACCAGATAGTGAACAATATCGCCAAAGGAGGTCTGAGGCACGGCATACATTGAGAAAATAACTTTCACGATTTTGGCTTCTTCTGGAACGATGGTATATCGAGATGTTTTTTTACCGTCAATCGTATAGGTTTCCAGTTGGTATCCATATGGAACTCTGCCACCCATATAGAAGCCCTTTCTGCTTCTTGATATATAGGCATCCGTCACACGCTGCTGTATCGTTTCCCGTTCAAGCTGTGCGAACACAATACAAATATTGAACATCGCCCGCCCCATAGGGGTAGAAGTATCAAACTTTTCTGTGCAGGATACAAACTCAACACCATTATCCTGAAACTCGGCCATCATAGTGGCAAAGTCCAGAATGGAGCGACTGATTCTGTCGAGTTTGTACACGATGACACGCTTTACTTCTCCCCTGCGGATGGCCTCCAGCATCATCTTAAAATTTGGCCGATCTGTATTTTTACCACTGTAACCTTTATCCTGGAATACTCGGTACTCCCCTCCCCTGACTTCGTATTTGCAAAAATCAATTTGGCTTTCAATGGAAATGCTGTCCATGCGATCAACAGACTGTCGCGCGTATATCGCATCATATTTTAACATAAGCTCTCCCCTCTATGTAGAAAGAGCCACCAACAGCATGATTATACTGTGGCAGCTCCATATGCTCAAATGTGCGAATACTTCTCAAAAATGCTGAATAGTCCGTATTCAATCTTTTCTTTGTTTTTTCGCTTTTCCAGTTCGTTGGAGAAAACAGGCGTCAATCCAATGACTGTAATTGCTTTTGATCCGATATAGGCCGTATGTGTTTCTGTCTGATACGAAGCAGTACCGCTCACAAACATCACTCCCGGCTGCGCATGATATTTACTCTATGCTTCAAGAACTTGTCTGTTTCTCTGTATCGAAAGAATTTTGAAAAGTCCTTGTATATCACAAAATTCAAGTCATTTCCCTCTTTGATTATTGCGGGGAGAAACTTCATACGTAAATCCGGATCTCTGGGTACAGTAGGTGCAAAGCTCCTTTTCAACCTCGATAGGATTCACCCGCCGCAAATAATAAGCACCTGAGCCGTAGAAGTTTTCGGCGCAGGTGCTGCACAGGCACAATGTGAGTTTTCCGGATGTTGTGGGAATCAGGCCGGTGCTGATAGCCAGCGCATGATTGAGTCCTTTGATTTCCCCGTCAGGCAGTTTTCCGATGTACTGAACTAGCCGGGTTTTGTCCACGGTTCTGATTTGCTCCAGCATGACTATGGAAGGCTGCACAAGTCCGCTTCTCTGCTTCAAATGGTAGTGGGTGGGCAGATTCGCCTTTGTCTTAATCTGTGCGGAAATTGCCGCCACAATGGTTGTGGGGCTATGCCTATTTCCAACATCGTTTTGGATAATCACTACCGGACGATACCCGTTCTGCTCGGAACCAATCCCAGTACCCAGGTCTGCATAGTATAATTCTCCTCTTAGATATGTGTTTTTCATATGTGTTAACCTCCTTAAAAGATATAGGCAGAATGCCTATGTACGCTCCGCCAGTAGCCGTTTCTGGCTGCTGGCGGATTTGTTATAAGTAAAAGCCTATTTGTCCGCGACACCCCGGCTATAATGGGGAGTCGTCAAACGGCTGGCAACGTACCAGCTCCACGGGTCGAAGCGCCCTCGCATGGTTCTCATGTGACCATCCTCATTGCGTTCCTGGCTGTGACTGGACGGGAGTATCATTGTCCCCACTGCCTGTCATCGCCCTCCTGGGTGCTGCCCATAAATCATAGAAAAACTGTTTGTCGCTCCGTACCGGAAAGCGTGATTCTGTGCTGGGAAACTGTATTTTCGCCAATCATCGGAATAATTTTCATCCAACCGTCGGAAAAATATTTCGCAAATCGTCGGAAAATTCTTGCGGGATTCAAATTTGTGGTGTATACTAAGCCTATCAAAATGAAAGCAAGGTGTTTCAAATGAAGCAGTACCGGAAGCGAATTGCCGATGACATTCTGAAACGGAAGCTGGAAGGCAAAGGGGCGGTTCTGATTGAGGGACCCAAATGGTGCGGAAAGACCACAACGGCGGAACAGCTCGCCGCAAGTATTCTGTATATGGACGACCCGGAGAAAAAAGAGCAGAACATCGCCATGTCTGAGCTGAATCCCAAGCGACTGTTGAAAGGTGCTGCACCGAGGCTGATCGACGAATGGCAGCTTGCCCCGAAGCTCTGGGATGCCATTCGCTTTGAGGTTGACCATCGTGGGGAGCTCGGGCAGTTTGTTCTTACCGGTTCTGCGGTTCCCGCTGATACTAAGGAGATTACCCATTCCGGTACAGGCCGATTCACCTGGCTGACCATGCGCCCCATGAGCGTGTATGAATCTGGGGATTCCACAGGAGAAGTCAGCTTGAAAGACTTGTTTGACGGCGTAACCGATATAGACGGAGGTTCCGACCTGGGCATTGACCGTCTGGCCTTCCTTGTCTGTCGGGGCGGATGGCCGCAGTCGGTGGATATGCGGGACGAAATCGCCTTAGACCAAGCAATGGATTATTACGATGCCGTTGTTCACTCGGATATCAACCGGGCAGATAATGTGCAAAAGAACCCGGAACGGGTAAAACGGCTCATGCGTTCCTACGCAAGAAACCAGGGTGGTCAGACACCCAATACGGTACTTGCCCAAGATGTTGCCGCAAATGACGAAACCTCGATCAGTGAAGAAACGGTCGCATCCTATGTCAATGCCCTGCGTAAAATTTTCGTTGTTGAGGATATGCCCGCATGGAACCCAAACCTGCGATCAAAAACGGCTATTCGTTCCTCCGACACGCGGTATTACATCGACCCATCTATTGCTGCTGCGGCCTTGGGAATCGGACCGAATGATTTGCTGAACGACCTAAAGACCTTTGGCTTTCTCTTTGAAACGCTCTGCATTCGTGATCTTCGGGTTTTTGCTGACGCATTGAACGGTGAAGTTTACCATTACCGAGATAAGGATGGGCAAGAATGTGACGCAGTCATTCACCTGAGAAACGGCAGCTACGGCCTCACCGAAATCAAGCTCGGCGGCGACAGGCTGATTGAAGAAGGCGCAAAGAGCCTGAAAGCTATGGCAGCCAAAATCGATACCGACAAAATGAAAGCACCGTCTTTCCTTATGGTGTTGACAGGGACTGGGGACTACGCATACCGCCGCCAGGATGGAGTATATGTTGTTCCGATTGGGTGCCTTAAAAACTGAACGAAAATCAATACGCGCCGCCCGGTGGTACGCAGCAGCGATCACTGGGCGGCGCGCGTTTCAAAGGAGTCGGAGCGATTTGTGGGGCTATGCCTATTTCCAACATCGTTCTGGATAATGACCACCGGGCGGTAGCCATTCTGTTCGGAGCCAATCCCTGTACCAAGGTCTGCGTAATACAGTTCCCCTCTTAGATATGTTTTTTTCATATGTGTTTAACCTCCTCAAAAGCGATAGGCAGAATGCCTATGTAAACACCGCCAGCACCCATTTCAGACTGCTGGCGGATTTGTTATTTGAAGAAGCCTATTTGTCCTCGACACCCCGGCTATGATGGGAAGTCGTCAAACGGCTGGCAGCGTACCAGCTCCACGGGTCGAAGCGCCCTCGCATGGTTCTCATGTGACCGCCCTCATTGCGTTCCTAGCTGTGACTGGACGGGAGTATCATTGTCCCCACTGCCTGTCATCGCCCCTCTGGGTGCTGCCCAGAAGTCTTAGAAAACTGTTTCTCGCTCCGTGCCGGGGAAGAAAGCCTAGCAGACCAAAAAGTAAAGTGATGTCCTGTTGCTTTCCGCCCCGATACATCTCGGCGCAGTTTCTAAAGCGGCTTATGCTCATCACAATAGCAATGGGAATGTGTTTGACGAATGGGTATGCAGTTTTTAAGGTACAAACCCATTCCCCAAAGCAGAGAAACAGGTGAAGGATTAACCCCTTCACCTGTTTCCTAACTAAAACGCCAAAAGTGTACCCTAATCAGAAAAATTTTTTCAAATTTTTTCTGAGCGTATCGACAGCGAGATCTACGCTCCTTTTTACCGCCCGTTTGGTGCAGTTTTCTAACAACGCAATCTGCTCGAAGGTATATCCTCCAAAATAGTATAGATTTACCCTTCTGCGCTGGATCTCCGGCAAATCTGATACTGCGCTATGTAACCGCTCGTATTGCAGCCTAGTGAACACGGTATCTTCCAGAGATTTTT
>ERZ839767.5312-NODE-5312-length-11709-cov-4.040844_pt1 | contig 11709 bp, 11 predicted proteins | sample MGYA00519879_ERZ839767 | MGnify/ENA primary metagenome ERZ839767 (study PRJEB31850, sample SAMEA3708852) | human gut metagenome | biome: human gut; feature: human-associated habitat; material: faeces | place: China | collected 2014 ...
CGTTCTTGAGGCCGTTGGCCAGTCCCTTCGTCAGGCCATTTTTCGCGCCATCCTTCAGACTGCCCGCCAGACCGTTGACTGCTCCGTTTTTCAGGCCGTTGGTAGCTCCATTCTTGAGGCCGTTCTTCAGACCGTTGGTCAGGCCATTCTTCGCGCCGTCCTTCAGGCCAGCCGCCAGACCATTCACCGAGCCATTCTTCAGGCCGCTCTTTGCGCCGTCTTTCAGACCGCCCGCCAGACCGTTGGAAGCTCCGTTGACCAGTCCGTTTTTCGCGCCGTTTTTGAGGCCGCTTTTCAGACCGCTGACGTAGCCGTTCGGCATCCGGGTGGTTCCGGCGGCGCTTTCTGCCGCGGCAAAACCGATGCCGGACGTCAGCAGGCAGATCGCCATCACGCAGCTCAGACCCTTTGCAAATTTCTTCATCATGGTTTCCTCCTTTAATGATGTAGGCGGCGCGGAAAAGCTGCCGCCGTTCTCCTTTCGAGAACAGTTTGCATTCTAAAGGGCAAACCTTAAATGAAGATTGAAATAAAATTTTTTTTGATTTTTCAGCCCTGATCCTCCAAAACCACCGTAAAAGCAGTGCCGTCCTCGGGACTGCTGTCGATCCGAATCTCCCCGTGGTGAAGCTGGGCGATACTCCGGGCAATGGCCAGCCCGATGCCGCTGCCGCCGGTTTTTCGGCTGTGGGAATGATCTGCCCGGTAAAAGCGGTCGAATACCTTCTCCTGTTCTTCCGGCGGCAGATAGCTGCCCGTATTGTGGACGCGGATCAACCGTTGGCGGCCTCTTTTTTCCAGCGACAGCGTCACCGTACCGCCCTCGTTGGAGTATTGCAGGGCGTTCGTCAAAAGAATCGTGGTCAGCTGGCAGATCAGCGGCTCGTTTCCCACGCAGAAGATTCCCTCGCCCAGCTGCGTCTGCAGGATCTTGCCCATCTCAAAGGCCAGCGGCTCCATGGGAAGGGCTACGCCCTCCAGCGTCGCTCCCAAATCGAAACGCTCCATGGTAAATGTCTGCCCGTTGTCCATCCGGGCCAGCGTCAACAGATTCTGCACCAGCTCGTTCATCCGCCGCACCTCCGCCAGAATATGCCGGAAGCAGGGGTTGTCCCCCATGTCCCTTTCCAACGCCTGCGTGTTGGCGGAAATGGCCGCCATGGGGGTTTTCAGCTCGTGACTGGCATCCCAGATGAACTGCTGCTGCTTCGTGACCGCCTCCTGCACCGGCTTCATGGTGCGGCGGATCAACAGCACCGAAAGAACGCTCAGCAGGACGCAGGTACACCCGCCGACGATCGCCGTAATCATCAGCAGCATTCGGGCATATTCATCCTCCACGCTGACATCCATGGCGACGATCAGCGTGCCGTAGTTGCGTTCCTCCTGCCGGTAGGCCTGATGCTCCACACAGCCTTCCTCCCGGTCCTGTTCCCGGATCGCATTTAGCAGCGCCTCCACCGTCTCATCGGAGTATTGCTCCGTATTTTCGCTTTTCCATTCGTGCAGGTCGCCGTTTCGGTTCAGCCGGATCACGCAAAAATCTGTCATTCGGGAGACAGTGGAAGCCCGAACGGCGGGAAGACCGTCGCGAGTTCGCCGAGTCGTGCCGGTATGGGATGACTGCACGCTGCTTTCGGCATAGCGGCCCGTCAGGATCGAAAGCGATTGGGAAATCTGATTGCGCAGGACGGCCCCATAGGCAATGTTGATGGCGGCCACCACCAGCACAAAAATCAGCACCAGCGTACACAGTGCCGTCAGGGTCAGCTTCTTTTGCAGCTTGGAAATCATGCCTGTTCCTCCAGACTGTAGCCCAGCCCCCGGGAAGCCCGAATCTCGATTTTCGCGCCCACAAAGGCGATCTTCCTGCGCAGGAAGGTCAGGTAGACGGAAAGATTGTTATACTCCGCGTCGTTTTCAAAGCCCCAGTCCCTTTCCAGAATGGTTTCTTTGGGAATCGCCTGATGGGGATTACGCATGAACAGCTCCATCAGCTGATATTCCTTAGCGGCCAGCTTGACGCTTCGGCCCGTGGTGCGGCACCGAAGCGCCGCCTGCTCCCGGTCAAGCTCCGCGTCCCCAAAGTCCAGCTTGTCCACCGGCTCCGCGTCCTTCCGCCGGGTGATGACATTCAGACAGGCGATCAGCTCGCTACGCTCAAAGGGCTTGGGCAGGTAATAATCCGCCCCGGCGTTCAGCCCGGCCACGCGGTCCATGAGATCGGACTTTGCCGTCAGCATCAGGATGGGCACGGCATGGTGCTCCGCGCGCAGGCGGCTGGCGACGGTATAGCCGTCGAGCCCCGGCATCATGACGTCGAGGATCACGAGATCATAGACGTCCGTTTTTGCATATTCCAGGCCGGTCAGGCCGTCGTTCGCCGTATCGACGGAAAAGCCCCGGCCCGTCAGCAGCGTCTGCAGCGAATCAGCCAGCAGGCGCTCGTCTTCTACCACAAGAATTTTCATCATCACAGCACCTGCAGGATACAGCCCTTGAGATACATGGAGTGCTCCTCGCCCAGCGTGGCCGGATGGTCGCGCGACTGCATGAGGCGCTCGAGCAGGCGGACCTGCCGCCCCGCGCCCTTCGCGGCCTCCGTGAGCATCTGCTCAAACAGCGGCTGCGTCATGAACTGGCTGCACGAGCACGTCACAAGGAAGCCGCCCGGCTCCGTCAGCTGCATGCAGCGGCGGTTCAGCTCGCGATAGCCCCGATACGCGCCGTCGAGGGCGCTGCGGCTCTTGGCAAAGGCGGGCGGGTCGCAGATGACAAGGCCGAACTGTCTGCCCTCCTCGCAGTCCTGCCGCACGAGATCGAACACATTGGCGCAGACGGTCTCGACACGGTCGGCCACGCCGTTGCGCGCAGCGTTCCCGCGCACCATGGCAAGGGCCGTCTCCGAAACGTCCACGGCCTGCACATGGGCTGCGCCGTACAGTGCCGCGTGGATGGAAAAGCCGCCCGTGTGGCAGCACAGGTCCAGCACCGTCCGCCCGGCGGAATACGGCCGCAGATGGCCGCGGTTTTCCTGCTGGTCGAGGAAGTGGCCGGTCTTCTGGCCGTTTTCGATGTCTACGGCCATGAGGGCATCGTGCTCACGGATGATGAGCTCCGGCGGGACAGCGCCGTAGACGCAGCCCTTGCGCTGCTCCATGCCCTCCTTTTCGCGCACGGCAAGGTCGTCGCGCTCATAAATGCACTGCGGACGGAACACCTCGGCCAGAATGACGAGAATATCATCCCGCATGCGCTCCATACCGAGCGAGACGATCTGGAACGACAGACAGTCGCCGAATTTGTCCACCGTCAGGCCGGGCAGGCCATCCGGCTCGCCGAAAATGACGCGGCATGCGTTCGAAAAACCCAGTGCCTGCCGGTTTTCCCATGCCGCACGGATGCGGCGCTCCCAGAAGGCGCGGTCGATGGTCTCGCCGCGCTCGCGCGAGACGAGCCGCACCGTGATCTTGGAGCGGCGGTTGAAAAAGCCCGTGCCCTGATAGCGCATACGGCTGTCGAGCACCTCGACAAGGCCGCCGTCCTCGCAGGTGTCGTCCGCCCAGTCGATTTCATTGTCATAGATCCAGCAGCAGCCGGCGGCAAGCGTCTCGCCGCGCCGCAGGCAGACCTGTCCCGAGATCATGCTCATTCCTCCATTTGGTACGGCAGTCCCGCGCGGGACTGCCTGTTTATTTTCTGTTTATTATACGCTCTGGCGTGATTATCGATATTGTACCACAGGCGGGCGCGCATTGCAATTGCCCGGCGGGCGTGGTATAATGCGGCAAAAGGGGGAATATCCATGAAGACCTTATCGGAGGACCGCCGCGCGCTGCACCGCATCCCGGAGACAGGCTGCCGCCTGCCGGAGACGGCGGCCTATCTGCGCGGGGCGCTGGCCGAAATGCCCTGCACGCTGCTGGCCCCGTGGGAGGACGCCGTGTGCGCCTATTTTGACCTTGGAAAGGACGAGACCGTCGCCATCCGCAGCGACATGGATGCTCTGCCCGTGACGGAGCGGACCGGTCTGCCGTTTGCATCCGCCCATCCGGGCCGCATGCACGCCTGCGGGCATGACGGTCATATGGCCATGGTGCTCGGGCTGGCGCGCCGCCTGGCAGCGGGCGAGGTCCGGCCTCAGCGGAACGTCCTTCTGATCTTTGAGCCCGCCGAGGAGACGACGGGCGGCGCTGCGCCCATCTGCGCGACGGGCCTGCTGGAGCGGTATCATGTAACGCGCGTGTTCGGCATGCATCTCTGGCCGGAGCTGCCCGCGGGCGTCATCGCCTCGCGCGCCGGAGCGATGATGTCGCGCTCGTGCGAGCTGACGGTGGAGATCACGGGCCGGTCCGTCCATCTGGCCCGCTTTGCCGAGGGCTGCGACGCGCTGGACGCCGCCGCCCGTCTGCTGACACGGCTGTATGCACTGGCCGAGGGCAAGCCCTGCCTGCTGCGCTTCGGCAAAATGGAAAGCGGCAGCGCCCGCAACGCCGTGAGCGACCACACGCATCTTGAGGGCTCGCTGCGCTGCCTGGACGACGGGCTGTATGCCGCGCTCTGGGAGCAGGCGCAGGCCATCGGCCGGGCCGTCGGCGAGGAGACGGGCTGCACCGTGACCATGACGTGCAGCTCCGGCTATCCTCCCGTGACGAACGACGCAGCCCTGCTGGCCGAGGTGCGGGAGCGCTTCCCGATCGCCGAGGCGGAGACGACGTGCATCACGGAGGACTTTTCGGAATATCAGCGCCATGCGCCCGGCGTGTTCTTCTTCCTCGGCACCGGCGGCATCGAGCTGCATGCACCGACGTTCACCTTCCCGGAGGAAATTCTGGACAGGGGTGAAGCGCTCCTGTGCGGGCTCGTATAAAGTGCAGGCCGATCGCCCGGTATAGCCGCTTTTGTAATTGGGAAAACTGAAAGCATCATTGTCTGCCTGTTGCGAAAATGTCCCGAATAATATATAATATTCGGGACAAAAAAGGAGGCGAGCATCGTGGCAAACGGATTCTCAAAGCAAATACGAGAGAGAATTGGAGCCGCAGTCGATGGCACAATTTTTGTGAACTCCGATTTCGCGGATATTGCTGATCAGGAAACGGTCAGACGAACTCTGAACAGATTGACACAGGCTGGTATGCTCCGCAGAATACGAAAAGGCGTCTATGAAAAGCCGAAGTACAGCAAGCTGCTTCATGAATATGTAGCGGCCGACCCGGACGCTGTTGCAAAGGCATTGGCGCGGAACTACCACTGGACCATTGCCCCATGCGGAAATACGGCCCTGAATTTGCTGGGCCTCTCTACACAGGTAACGGCGGTCTGGTCCTATATCAGCGACGGCCCGTATAAGACCTATGAGTGGAATTCCACCAAGCTGGAATTTAAGCATCGGACCAACAAGGAAATCACCGGTCTGTCTTACATGACGAGCTTGGTGATCCAGGCGCTGAAAACTTTGGGAAGGACCAATGTGACGGCGGAGATCATACAGACGCTTTCTGAAAAGCTGTCCGAGGACGAAAAGCAAGCCTGCCTGAAAGAGGCGACGGAATCTACGGATTGGGTTTATGATACGATACGGAAAATGTGTGGAGGCGACACACAATGAGAAATGTAGCCCGCTTGCCGGAAAGTGACCGACGCGAATTGTTCCGAAATACCGCAGATAAGATGGGCTTAAATGATGCCATCGTAGAAAAAGATTTTTGGGTATGCTTTACGCTGGATTATCTGTTCCACCGCTGCCCCTGGAAAGATGCTATTACCTTCAAAGGCGGCACCAGCCTTTCCAAGGCTTTCAACCTGATCAGCCGCTTTTCCGAAGATATTGACCTGATCTTGGACTGGCGGGTGCTGGGATACGGTAGGGACGAGCCATGGGGAAAGCGCTCCAACACCAAGCAGGATGCGTTCAACAAAGAGGCCAATGCACGGGCGGAAGTTTTCCTTGCGGAGCAGTTTGGCCCCACCATTCAGGCAGAGCTCTCTCGGGAACTTGGCTGTGAGGCAAACATTTACATAGATGAAAAGGACAAGCAGACCGTTATCTTTGCCTATCCGCACCTGTTTACGAATTCTGCTACCTTGCAGGTCATTCGTTTGGAGATCGGTGCGCTGGCCGCTTGGACGCCCGCAAAAATGGCTCAAATCGAGCCCTATGCCGCAACCTATTATCCGAAAGTCTTTGCGCAAAAGAATACGGCCGTTCTGACCGTTGCACCGGAGCGGACTTTCTGGGAAAAGGCAACGATCCTACACCACGAGGCGAACAGACCCGAGAGTTCGGAAATGCCGCAGCGTTATTCCCGGCATTACTATGACCTGTATCGCATGTCTATGACACCTGTGAAAGAGGCTGCCTTTGCCCGGGTGGAATTGCTGAAAACGGTGGCGGACTTCAAAATGAAGTTCTATCCGAGATCTTGGGCAAAGTATCAGGAGGCTGTTCCCGGCACTTTGAAACTGGTTCCCCCGAAGTATCGCTTTGCAGCATTGGCCGCAGATTACGAAGCAATGAAGGACATGCTCTATGGTGATGTTCCGATGTTTGAGACAGTCATAAGCGCAATTGGGGAACTGGAACAGGAGATCCATACAGCTTGGTGAAATTGTTCCGCTGGCCCTTTTCGCCAAGCTGGTTCCAATCACGCTCTTTCCTCCAAATGATCGGCTGTACCGTTTTTCGGCAGTCTGGACACGCCTTCGTTCTGAAAAAAATTTTTGAGAATATTTATGCCTCTCCCAGATTCTGCGGGAGGGGCATTTTTTCGGAAAAACCGGACTTTGGAAAACAGTGGAAAAACACGGTGCCGGGAGCTGCAAAAATTTATCCGCATTTTGTTGGATTTCTTGCATGGAAATCCGGAGAACGGAAAGAATTGCGGCAGAAAAAGAATTGCGTTTCGAAAAAAATCGTGATACACTAAGCAAAATCAAAGGCAAACTCAAAAATTTTTGATAAGAGGAGCGATCCGCATGGCCATTGATGTGAGAAGCGAAGTCCGCCCGCTGAAGAAAGTCCTGCTGCAGCGCCCCGGCCGGGAGCTGGAGCAGCTCGTCCCCAATTCGATGGAGCGCCTTCTGTTTGACGACATTCCCTACCTGCGCGGCGCGCAGACAGAGCATGACCGCTTTGCGCAGGTGCTGCGCGACAGCGGCGTGGAGGTCGTCTATCTTACCGATCTGGCCGCAGAGACGCTGGCCCTGAGCGACAGCCTGCGCCGCCGCTTCGTTGAGGACTTTATCCGCAGCAGCGGCTGCGTGGCCGCCAGCTACCGCGAGGCCCTCACGGAGCTTCTGCTGGCCTGCCCCAACACGCGCGAGCTCATCCGCAAGACCATGACGGGCGTCCGCTTCGACGAGCTGCCCCTGCACCAGAACCACTCGCTGGCCTCCCTGCGCAACGACCGCACGCACTTTGTGCTTGAGCCGATCCCGAACCTCTATTTCACGCGCGATCCGTTCGCGTCCATCGGCCGCGGCGTTGCCCTGCACCACATGTACTCCGTCACACGCAACCGCGAGACGATCTATGGAAACTATATCCTGCACTATCACCCCGATTATGCGGGCAAGGTGCCGTTTTACTACACGCCGGACGAGCCGTATACCCTCGAGGGCGGCGATATCCTGAACCTCAGCGCCGACACGATCGCTGTCGGCATCTCCCAGCGCACCATGCCGGAGGCCGTTGAGCGGCTGGCCTATAATATTTTCCAGGACGAGGCGGGCGAGGTGCGCCGCGTGCTGGCGCTGGATATCCCCAGTACCCGCGCCTTCATGCATCTGGACACCGTGCTGACGCAGATCGACACGGACAAGTTTCTCATCCACCCCTCCATTCTCGACGAGCTGGAGATGTTCGAGCTGACGCCCGGCCGCGGCGGCGCGCCCGTTGCGCGGCGGCTGGACATGCCGCTCGAGGAGGCACTGGCCTCTGCACTCGGCGTCGAGCGCGTCACGCTGCTGCGCTGCGGCGGCGGTGACCAGATCGCGGCCCAGCGCGAGCAGTGGAACGACGGCTCGAACACGCTGTGCGTCAGCCCCGGCCGCGTCGTGGCCTATGACCGCAACTATGTCACCAACGGCCTGCTCGAGGAGCACGGCATCGAGGTGCTGCGCATCCCGAGCGGAGAGCTGTCCCGCGGCCGCGGCGGCCCGCGCTGCATGAGCATGCCGCTTTGCAGAGACTGCTGAGTAACCGGAGCAGGTCGTTCCGCAACAGAATCACAGAAAAGCCCGGAATTTTCGTACAAAATTCAAAACTTCCGGTTGACTTTCTACCGGGTGCTGCGATATAATATCAATTGCGCATCCATGCTTGCTTATTGCATCCATGCCTGCGCATGATGATTTTCGATTGCTGCGGCCGGAGTCCGGCTGTTGAGCATAATCTAACAGGAGGTGTACACGAAGATGCTGCGTACCTATCAGCCCAGAAAGCGTCACCGCGCAAAGGTCCATGGTTTCCGCAAGAGAATGGCTACTGCAAACGGCCGCAAGGTTCTTGCCCGCCGTCGTGCAAAAGGCAGAGCCGTCCTGTCCGCCTGAGGAGCCGAGACCGCACCGTCTGCTTGAATTGTAACGTGAAGGGCGAACAGTCTCTGTTCGCCCTTTTGCTTTGCCGGGAGGTTCCGACTTGCTGCATACTGTTTCTCTGAAGGAAAACCATGTTTTCCGCCGCCTGTATCACCGCGGCGCCACGGCGGGCAACCGTCTGCTCGTGGTCTACTGCCTGTGCAACGGCACCGGTCACAGCCGCCTCGGCCTGACCGTCAGCGCCAAGCTCGGCCACGCCGTCGAGCGCAACCGCATGCGCCGCCGCCTGCGCGAGGTCTACCGCCTGCACGAGGCGGAGCTCCTGCCGGGCTATGACATCGTGATCGTCGCGCGCAGCCGCGCGATGGAGGCGGATTTCGCAGAGCTGACGCGGGCGTTTCTGACGCTCGCCGGGCGGACGGGCCTGATGCAGGAGGCCGCGCAATGAAGCGCGTCCTGCTGGCGCTCATCCGCTTTTATCGGAAGTATATCTCTCCCGCCTTTCCGGGCAAGTGCCGGTTCATCCCGACCTGCTCGGAATATGGCCTTGAGGCCATCGAAAAATACGGCGCCCTTCGGGGCGGCTGGCTCACGTTCAAGCGCCTGCTGCGGTGCAACCCCTTCAACCACGGCGATTTTTACGATCCCGTGCCGTGATCACCCGGCGGATCTCCGCCCACCCGTTCCGTCCGGCCGCCGTGCGCGGCCAAGAGGAGGCCTTTCATGGATTTTATCCGCGTTCCCTTTGGCTATGTGCTGGAATTCTTCTATGGATTCCTGAATAACTACGGCCTTGCGCTCATTCTGTTCTCGTTCGTTGTCAAGCTGATCCTTCTGCCGTTCAGCGCCAAGAGCAAGAAGAGCATGATGAAGATGTCCCGCCTGCAGCCGCAGCTCAAGCAGCTGGAGCTTGCCTGCGGAGACGACAAGCAAAAATATCAGCAGGAGGTCATGGCCCTCTATAAGTCCGAGGGCGTCAGCATGTACGGCGGCTGCCTGTGGTCGTTCCTGCCGCTGCTGTTCCTTCTGCCGCTGTACACTGTCATCCGTGAACCGCTGCACTACCTGATGCACCTGAACACGGAGACCGTCGATGCCCTCAAGGCCATTGTGGCCACGGAGCAGGGTGTCGAGGTCAGCAAGCTCGGCTACTACTGGCAGTATGGCCCGGCTGCCGATCTGCAGAAATATGCTCTGCAGCTCACCGACGCCTCCATGCGCGAAGCCGTCATGGGCGTCTCGTCCATCAATTTTTCCTTCCTCGGCATCAACCTCGGCCAGATCCCGAGCTGGAAGGTCTGGCAGGCCAAGGGCTGGAGCGATATCGGCGGCTTTATCGTCCCGCTGCTCTCCGGCGGCCTGAACTATCTGTCGATGTTCATCAGCCAGAAGATGAACGGCTCCGTTATCTCCAACGCCAACGGCGAAAAGGACGAAGCCGCCGCCAAGTCTGCCCAGACCGGCAAGATGATGAATATCCTCATGCCGCTCATGTCCATCTGGTTCGGCTTTATCGTCCCGCTCGGCCTGTCGATCTACTGGCTGACGCAGTCGCTGTTCGGCATCGTGCAGGATGTGTTCCTCACGAAGCACTACCGCAAGATCTATGACGCAGAGGACGTCGTCCGCCGCGAGAAGGCTGCGCAGCGCGCCGCTGAGGAAGCGGAGAAGGAGCGCATCCGCGCCGCCCGCCGTGCCGCCAACCCCGAGGGCATCACGGAGAATACCAGCAAGAAGAAGCAGCAGCTCCGGGAGCGCCAGGGGCGCGAGGCCGCTGCCAAGGATTTTGAAGCCAAAAAGCGCGCTGCCGCCGGGCTTGCGCCCGAGGAAGCTGCCGAAGTGCTCAGCGGCGACCCCGAACGTCCCTTCAGCCGCGGCCGCGCCTATTCCTCCGAGCATTACACGAAGAATGAGGAGAACGAATAATCATGGAAAAGTTTATCGTCACGACCGGCAAGACCATCGATCTTGCCGTTACGGCGGCGCTGCAGCAGCTCGGCATGGACCGCGACAGTGTGTCCGTCGAGGTGCTGGAAAATGCGAAGTCCGGTTTCCTCGGCATCGGCGCATCGCCCGCCAAGGTCAAGGTGACCTATGAGGTCCCGGACGAGCCCAAGAAGCCCGAAGCTCCGATGAGCGTGCTCTCGTCCGCATCCCGCTCGAAGCCGAAGGAGCGCCCCGAGATCACCTCAAGCATCATCTCCCGTCCCGGCAAGAAGATCGAGCCGGAGGAGCAGCAGCCTGCCCGCCGCGAGCGCCGTCCGCGTCCGGAGCGCCGCAAGCCGCAGAACGCCGAGGCTCCGAAGCAGCAGGAAAAGCCCGCCGAAAAGCCCGCCCGCCCCGAGAAGCAGGAGCGTCCGCAGGCCCCGAAGCAGGAAAAGCCGCGCGCCCCGCGCCCCGAAAAGCCGCAGCAGCCCGCCCCTGCCGCGCCGAAGGAATATGCCCCCGCACCCGAGGGCTCCATGGAGGAAAAGATCGAGAAGTTCCTCACCGGCCTGCTGACCCACATGAATTCCACCGCCGTGCCCCATGCCTATCGCACGGAGGAGGGCGGCTACCGCGCTGAGCTGGTCGGCGGTGATGTCGGTATGCTCATCGGCCGCCGCGGTGAAACGCTCGACGCCATCCAGTATCTGACGAGCTACGCCATCAACCGCGACAACGAGACGCGCGTGCGCGTCAGCGTCGACGCGGGCGACTACCGCCTCAAGCGCGAGGAAGCGCTGCAGCATCTGGCCGCCAAGATGGCGGGCAAGGCCGTGAAGTATCACCGCAACTTCACCCTCGAGCCAATGAATGCCTATGAGCGCCATGTCATCCATGCCGCTCTGCAGGATTATCCCGAGGTCACGACCTTCTCCACCGGCTCTGAGCCGCACCGCCGCATCGTGGTAGCTTACGCCAAGGAAAAATAATAAGAAGCGTCCCTGCCGGTCGACCCGGTGGGGACGCTTGGTATATATGGAGCTATGTTAGAGCTGCCGGTTCGTACAGGCTGCCGTTAAATGATATGCACCACCGCTGAATGCACACGCCATTGTAGGGGAGCGGCATACCGCTCCCGGCGCAGCGCTGCCGACACGAACAGGCTGCCGATAAAACGGCACGCACCGATTGCGTCTGTAGCGGCGGTCACTGCGCAGCCGTTGGCGGCTTTGCCGCCTTACG
>ERZ839767.5323-NODE-5323-length-11693-cov-12.842413_pt1 | contig 11693 bp, 7 predicted proteins | sample MGYA00519879_ERZ839767 | MGnify/ENA primary metagenome ERZ839767 (study PRJEB31850, sample SAMEA3708852) | human gut metagenome | biome: human gut; feature: human-associated habitat; material: faeces | place: China | collected 2014 ...
GTCGGGCGGTATTTATGCCCGCAAAAACCGTATGTGCTCTTGTTAAGCGAAGGTAAGTACTCCATATACAAAGCGCAGAAGAACCTCCTTGGAGATAAGTATGCTGCATCCAGCACATATAGCCGCTGTGTGGAAGCAGAGGCATACGCTAAGGGCGGTAACCCGGTGTATAAATACTTCATCAAGGCCTAAACGCAGCAATACCCCCTCCATCACCGGAGGGGGCATTTTTCGATATTTTCCTGTGCTTTTTCTGTGCCCTTGAAACGCAAAAAAACGCAAAAAATAAGCAATAAGCGCAAAGTGCAAAAAGCCTAAAAACCCGCATAAACAAAGGAAAAACCCGCATTTCTGCGGGTTTTTCCTTGGCGGAGATGGAGAGATTCGAACTCTCGAACCGCTTTTGACGGTTACACGATTTCCAGTCGTGCGCCCTCGACCAACTAGGCGACATCTCCATGTCGTTATCAGGATGGGTCAAGTAAAAGTCCTGACGAGAATTTATTATACCGTATTACCGGCATAAAAGCAACCCCCTTTTTGCAAAAAAGTTGCCCTAAAAGACATTTTTTCGCATTACGGGCAAAGAAAGGATTGCGCCCGGCCCTTTGGCGTACTATAATATTATAAATCACTTTCGGAAAAAAGGAAGGATAAGACCCATGAAACGAGTAGAGATCAAAGCACTGTTTGCGGAGCCGGAGCGCTACACCGCGGAGCCGGTCACTATTTGCGGCTGGGTGCGCACCCTGCGCTCCAGCAAGGCCCTTGGCTTCATCGAGCTGAACGATGGCAGCTACTTCAGCAATCTGCAGGTGGTGTTTGAGGAAAATAAACTGGCCAATTACGATGAGATCTCCCGCCAGAATGTCGGCGCGGCGCTTATTGTCACCGGCCGTCTGCTGCTGACCCCCGAGGCCAAGCAGCCCTTTGAAATCCATGCGGAGAAGATCACCGTGGAGGGCGCCTCCACCCCGGATTATCCCCTGCAGAAAAAGCGCCACAGCATGGAGTTTCTGCGCACCATCCAGCACCTGCGCCCCCGCACCAATACCTTTAGCGCGGCGTTTAGAGTGCGTTCTGTTGCGGCCCAGGGCATCCATAGGTTCTTTACCGAGCGCGGCTTTGTGTACGCGCACACCCCGCTCATCACCGGCAGCGACTGCGAGGGTGCCGGCGAGATGTTCCGCGTTACCACCATCGATCCCGCTGATCCCCCCCTGACCGAGGACGGCAAGATCGATTACAGCCAGGATTTCTTCGGCAAAGCCACCAATCTCACCGTCAGCGGTCAGCTGGAGGGTGAGTGTATGGCTATGGCCTTTGGCAAGATCTACACCTTCGGCCCCACCTTCCGCGCCGAAAAATCCTACACCGGCCGCCATGCCGCCGAGTTCTGGATGATCGAACCGGAGATCGCCTTTGCCGACCTGGAAGACAATATGGTGCTGGCGGAGGATATGATAAAATATGTGCTGCGCTATGTGATGGAGCAGTGCCCCCGCGAGCTGGAATTCTTCAATAACTTTGTGGATAAGGGCCTGCTGGAACGCCTGAACCATGTGGTAAACAGCGACTTTGCCGTCTGCACCTATACCGAGGCCATCGAGCGGCTGCAAAAGGCCGATGTGGAGTTTGAGTACCCCGTAAGCTGGGGTGTGGACCTGCAGACTGAGCATGAGCGCTACCTCACCGAAAAGATTTTCGGCAAGCCGGTCTTTGTTACCAATTATCCCAAGGAGATCAAGGCCTTCTATATGCGCCTGAACGATGATGGTAAGACGGTGGCGGCCGTGGACCTGCTGGTGCCCGGCATCGGCGAGATCATCGGCGGCAGCCAGCGTGAGGAGCGTCTGGACATCCTGCTGGACCGCATCCACGAGCTGGGGCTGAATGAGGAGGACTACTGGTGGTACCTCGACCTGCGGCGCTTCGGCGGCGCGCGCCACGCCGGTTTTGGCCTGGGCTTCGAGCGGCTCATCATGTATGTCACCGGCATCCCGAATATCCGTGATGTACTGCCCTTCCCCCGTACCACCGGCTTTGCGGAATTCTAAACCGAATATATATGCTGAAGTCCTCCGCGTGGGATCCCATGCGGAGGACTTCAGTTTGTTTATTTACGGAGGGCGATTTAATCCGCAGAGAAGGTTTGCCGGAAGAACCGCCGGACTATTTCAGTGGTGTCATCAGTGTGGTCCTCGGCGGTAATCAGATAGTATTCAGAGCCATACAGGGGATCCTTCAGTGGGACAGCCCGAATCTGGGAAGAGGGAAGCATCCAGTTCGGCTGGAAGGTGGGGTAGACCCAGTTGAAGTTTTCTACGCATACATTGCGCAGCTCGGAGATGTTCTTGGAGATGATCTCCAGCTTGGGCACAAATCCGGCTTGCTGGCAGTGACGGAGAAAACCGTCTGTTTGAATATCTCCGGTACGGATCCCTTCCCGGATGGGATCATAGTACAGGATAAAGCTCTGCTCCCGCAGGTCGCCCACATCTACATCCGCTTGTCCAGCCAAGGGATGGTCCGCCCGCATGACAATACATAGCGGCTGATTGTGCAGCAGGGTACAGCGGGTACCCGGTATGGTGCAGAAGGCAGGCGTTTTATTACGGTCCTCCTGCCAAAAGACACGAGTGACCAGCAGCGCGTCAAATTCCCGACTGCGCAGGCAGGCTTCGACCTCCGAGGATTGGTAAAATAGAAACTGAATATTGTGCCCGGGGGCATACAGATAGAATTTTTCCATCAGCAGGCACTCGGTTTTTATGCTGATGCGCCCCAGAGGAAGACCGATGGTATAGGGCTTCTCATCCTGGCCCTTCAGCCGGCTGATGTGAAACTCCAGCGATTCATATTGTCCCACCACCTGTGCGATATAGGGAAGAACGCTGGTGCCCGGCCCTGTCAGCTTCAGGCGCTCGCCCCGGACGGGACGGTCAAATAAGGTGATGCCCAGGGCCTCCTCCACACACTTCACCTGCCGGGAGACCGAGGAGGGCGCACAGGGGATCTCCTCAGCGACCTTGCTGAAATTCAGGTGGGTGGCCACCAGCAGTACAGTCTTCAGGTATTGGATCTCCATAGTGCGCCCTCCTTTTGGTTATGGCAGCGGGTAGGCAATGCAGCGGGGCTTCCTCAGTGTCTCAGTGACGGTAGGAAAGGGAATCCGCCCGAACAACGGATGTGGCATCCGTCTTTTTGGGGTCCTTCTTTTCTCCGGGCTGGGGGCGGCGGTTCCGGCGCAGGGCTTCATCCATGTGGATCTTGACGCCGCGGCTGGCCAAAGTGTGCTGCAGGGCGGGCACATCCAGCGCCTGCAGGCTGATATTCTCCTTGGCAGCCATGGAAACAGCCAAGCCGGCAGCTTCACCGGTGAGAACACAGGCGGGAATAAACCGTGCGACTTCCCAGCCGCGGCCGGTGGCGGAAACAATCCTTCCGGCTGCGGCAATGTTGGTGATCTCGGTATCGATGAGGCCGCCGTATGGGAACTCGTATACTTCGGCAGGGATTTCCAGCGAGTGGATCATGCAGCCGATTGAGCTTTCCACATACCGGTCAGGCACTACCTCCAGCTGCTCCTTGCCAACCAGCCGGCGGGTCATACGGAACTGCGGCATAAGCGGCAGGGTCATCTGCGCGTAGGAGGGGCTCTGGTGCTGCTTTAAGTAGTCCAGCGCCAGCTTGCGGCTGGTACGGATATATCCGTTGACGCCCTCACTGGTGGTGCCATAGTACATGGGGATCTCCGCCTCGCTGTTATCGGCATCGGGGCGAAGCCCCAGCCAGCGCAGCGGCAGTGCCTGCAGGGCCTGCCCGGTCTCCAGGCCTTTTTTCATGGTATCCAGGTCTATTTCATGTGCCCAGTGGGAAACAATGCTCCGCTGTGTTTCGGTGGGAGCGCCGGCCCGGAACATCAGGTCCAGGTCGCCGCTGGCATCCACAAAGGCCTTGGCCAGGTAGGCGGTGCGTCCGGATTTGTTTTCGACAATGACGCCCTTGCAGGTTTTACCCTCCATGATGGGCGCGCAGAAGTTGGTATCAAAAACGACCTGAATACCTTCCTGTTCCATCAGCTCATCCAGTGCGCACACGGCAGCCGGGATATTAAAATTGGTGCGGTAGCGGCCGGTGGGGGTGTCCACGGTATCGGGCCCGTTCCGCCAGCAATCTGGCAGGTTATCGTAGCCGTAGCGGATGCAGACATGCAGCAGCTCCTCCGCCAGGCCGCCATATACCTTGTGCCCCAAACCGTCATCCAGAGGCAGATAGATGCAGACATGGCCCAGGGTAGCCAGACCGCCCAGGATGATGCTTTTCTCCAGCAGAATGACCCGGGAGCCATTGCGTGCGGCCGAAACCGCGGCGGCTACACCGGCTACGCCGCCGCCTACTACGATTACATCCGCTTCCCCCGCAACGGGGATGGAATGGGATTGCTCAGTGATTTGCTTTGGTTTTTCCATTGATGGTATGCCTCGTTTCTTAGTGTATTATAGCAGATGCGCGGGAAGAAGGGAACAGGCCATATCGTCCCGGAAAAGCCGGTTAGGGCAGAATGTAGCTGCAGCCAAGGGCAATCACATAAACCACAATGATATAAACAGGAATCACCTTGATGGCATCGTGCCAAATAAAGCGGTTGTCTATCTCCTCACGGTCCAGCAGCAGCGCGGCGTAGATGGTACCTGCATAGGTCAAGAAGGCCATGTTGGCGCACAGGCTCAGCGTCGCGGCGGTAACAGATGCGCTGATCCCGGTGTCCAGCTGCATCTGGCATACAAAAGGCATGATGGCCGCGTTGCCCAACAGGGTAAGGGGGGTGCCGTTGCAGATGTTGGTGATGATGGTGATAACAATAGTAAGGAGAAGCAGCAGCAGCGGCAGCGGCATATTGCCGAATACGGGTTTAAGCAGAGAGATGATCCAGTCGCGAATGCCCAAATCAGCGGAAGCCATGGCATTGCCAAGGAAGGTGAAGCAGCCAACGATGCACACCACATTCCACAGGGTGCCTTCACTCAGCAGCTTCATGGGGTTGGCCAGCGGCTTTCCGTCTACTTTGATAAGCCCCAGAATGCCCAGCGCCAGCAGGAAAATGAGGGTAGTGCCGATAGGAGCCAGAACAGCGCTTCCGGGGAAGTCCTTCGGCAGCAGCGGGATCACGATGATATACAGGAAGGACAGGCAGAAGATGGTGAGAATGAGCTTCTGGCGCTTATTAAATTTCTTGGGAATGTTGCGCAGCGCCTCTACATTTTCAATATCCAGCTCCTTCAGCGGGGCAACATTGCACTTAAATACACCGGGGATCATAAAGGCCAGGATGCACAGCCATACCAGATTGACCAGGATGCACACGAACATATAGGTGAACATATTGATGCTCAGTCCAAAGCCCTGCATGCTGGTATTGATAAGGGTGTAAATGGTAAGGGCAATGCCCTTGAAGGGGAAGCAGAAATTACCCATGCAGCCCAGGTAGATGCCCAGCAGCATGAATTTGCAGAATCTGTCCTGCTTATCATAGCCGCACACATCCCGGATGGACTCATAAATGCCGAAGTACAGCAGCGCGGTGGGGATAAACCCGATGAACATGGAAACGATAAAGCTGGAGAAGAACAGCGAGAACAGCAGCGCGACCGGGCGTCCTCGAAGCGCCTTGATGCTAAGCAGCTTGCGCACCAGCACATCGATCACGCCGGCTTCCTTGAGCGCCACGCACAGCGCAGATACAAAGATCAGCTGGGGGACGGTAGAACCGCCCATCCAACTGGAAACAGCGGCGGAGGATGTCAAAAAGCCGCTATATACCATGGCGATAATACCCAGGACAGCAGCTAGGGTGGACTGGGAAGTGAATACTGTAAGCAGAATAACGCCGATAAATACGCCCAGGGCATTGGAGCCGACCTGTGTAACCACGGAGAACGGGCCCAGAATCCGGCCGAAAAAGAACATAAAGAGGAACGCGATCAAAATGATCGGCCATTCACGCTTTTGGACAGCTGACTTTGTCATAGTAGTTCACATGCAAGGCTAAGCACGGAGCTTTGCATGCGATCCTCCCTTCTGTAATTTTTATTCTCAGGTGAACGGTGATCTGCCGCCTTCGGTCGCGATCCGAAAACGGATTCCATAATAAATTGTGCACAATCTACACTTTTTATTTTAGAAAGCCTTGTGTATAAAGTCAATTGCACAATCCGCACGCACTGTTGCAACTTTGGCATGGAATTCGCTTCCGTCCCTATATGGAAGGTCCTCCCGCCACCCCGCTGACCTGATTGGCGGCATGGCTCTCCCCTGTGGGAGTGCCTCATCCCCCGCAAAAAATGTATTTTCTCATACTTTGGGATGATTTACACCGGCGGCAATGGCTGATAAAATATCACTAAGGCAGGAAATTCCGCCGATGCATCATATTTATTATTTCCAAAAGGGGCGTGCCCCTTTTCGGCTCCCGCGGGGCCCCGCGGGAGCAGGCCGCTGCACAGGGAGGGACGGCATGGCAAAAAATGTGCTCATCCGGCCTTTGGCCCGGGAACAGTACGATAAATTCATGGCACGGGGCAGGGTGCTGTTTTTCAGTGCGCCCTGCGGCTGCGGAAAAAGCACCCTGGCCCGCGCGCTGCTTTCCGGCTGTCAGGTCCTTTCTCTCCATGCCGGAGAGCCCGGCTTTGCTCTGCCTGCCGATGACGAGGGCTGGGAGGTACTGCTGATAGACGACCTGCAGCAGATGACCGAAGAAGCGGACCGGCAGGCCTTGTGCCAGCTCATCCGGGAGTACAGCGACCGCCGGTTCGTCCTGCTTTCCCGCGGGGCGGTGCCGGGCTGGCTCATGGCCTTCCAGTATGCCGGCCTCATGGCGGTGCTGGATACCAATGCCCTGCTCTGGGATCGGGAGGATATCCGGACACTGTTTCATCGGCAGGGCACCCCGGTCGGGGAATCGGTGATCACCGAGATCCTGCGGGAGACCAGCGGCTACCCGCTGGGGGTGGCGGTGACAGCCCACTGCATGGCCGATGGCCGCCCCTACAGCCCGGAACTGGTGGCCCAGTGCTACCACGAGGTCTTTTTCTACTTCGAAACCGCCGTTTATCGCCGGTTCGATCTGCCCATCCGCCGCTTTTTGCTGGAGCTGGCGCCTTTCGAGAGCTTCGATGTCGAGCTGGCCCGCATGGTAAGCGGAGACCCCCGTGCCGGGGAGCGGCTGGGCTGGCTGCAGCAGAATACCACCATGCTGCGCCCGGCCGGCGTCAATCAGTTCCGCTTCTGGGCACAGTTCCGCACCTTTTTGCTGTGGGAAATGGACCGGGAATACAGCGATGAAAAGCGCCGCACCGTGCTTAACCGCGGCGGCCTGTACTACGAGCTGAAGGAAGACTACAGCCACGCGCTGGAGTGCTACACCATGGGCGGCGATCATTCCAAGGTCTCCGAGCTTCTGGTGCGCAATGCCGAGCTGCACCCCGGCATGGGCCATTACAGCGAGATGGAGAAATACTACCGCAGCCTGCCGGAGCGGGAGATCGCCGCCTCCCCGGCGCTGATGCAGGGCATGAGTATGCTGTGCGCCCTGGCGGCCGATTATGAGGGCAGCGAGCGCTGGTACCGGGAGCTTTCTCAGTTTGCCCGCAGCCGCACCAAAAGCGACGCGGCCGGGCGGCAGGCCCGGGGCCGGCTGGCCTGGTTGGATATCTCCCTGCCGCAGCGCGGCGTCACCGATCTCACCGCCATCATTCCCTCGGCCTACCGGCTGCTAGTCAATAAGGAAGTGACCCTGCCGGCCTTTTCGGTCACCAGCGCCCTGCCCAGCATTATGAACGGCGGCAAGGACTTCAGTGAATGGAGCCGCCGGGATGACCTGCTTTATCAGACCATCCGTGTCCCGGTGGAGGCCATTCTGGGCCGGGATGGCGTGGGTCTGCCGGATTGCGCCATTGCCGAAAGCAAGTTTGAAAAAGGCGAGGACATCACCGCCCGTATGCTGGCCCTGATGCCCCGATTGGGGGAGATCCAGCGGGACGGCACCCCGGATATTGAATTCGCCGCGGTGGGCCTGCTGGCCCGCAGCCAGTTGGCGGCCGGCCACTCCCAGGATGCCCGCAGGACGCTGGAAAGCCTGCGGCAGCGCTTCGCGGAAGGCGGCCAAAGCCGATTTTTGCCCAATATCGATGCCATGCTGTGCCGCGTCGATCTGTACACCGGCGATACCGATGCCGTAGATAGCTGGTACCGGGAAAAGGCCCCGCGCGACCCCCTCAGCATCAATATCATGAAGCGCTACCAGTACTTTACTCAGGCCATGGCGGAGCTTGCTCAGGGCCGGCCGCAGGCCGCCCTGCTTACCCTGGCTCCGCTGGAGCCCTACTGCGTCACCTGCCAGCGGAAGATGGATCACACCACCCTGCTGCTTTTGCGGGCCGTGGCCCAGTACCGGCTAAAGGACGAAGCCTGGCGGCAAAGCCTTACCGATGCCCTGCATATTGCCGCCGGGTTGGGGTTCATCCGCCCGGTAAGCTGCTGCGGCGCCGCCCTGCTGCCCCTGCTGCAGGCCCTGCCCAGCCCGGAGGAAGAGAGCTGGTACCGGCAGGTGGTGGCCTTTGCCCGGGTGCAGGCCGCCCGGTATCCCTACTTTTTGGTGCCGCCCCTGCCCCCCGGCGAGGAAATGACCGCCACCGAGCTGCAGGTGCTGCGCCTGATGTGCGCCGATAAAAGCAATGCCGAGATCGGCCGCATTTTGGATATCAAGCTGCCCACGGTAAAAACCCATGTCAGCCATATCCTCACCAAGTTGAATGTCAGCCGCCGCAGCGAGGCCAAAACCGCCGCCCGCCGCCTGTGGCTGGTAGAATAAAAACTGTAATTCTGGAGGAAAGTATGAAGAAACGAGTATGTAGTGTTTTGCTGGCCGCCGTGCTGTGTGTTACCATGCTGTCTGTTGTAGCATTGGCGACGGAATGTACCGATGGTAACCACACCTATACCGGTAAGTACTATGTGGCTAATGCCAATGGCATAAACCACAGCCTTAGATGTGACAATTGCGGTTATGTTGATACAAGAAGCAGCAGCCAGCACTGTGATAATGGTTTAAACAATAACGCTAAAGATGGAAAATGTGACTTTTGTAGTGCAGAGCTGGCTGTTTCCTTTAATGACTCGTCCCGTACCATTTGTGCCACCACATGGGAAGCGGCGTTTAAGGTAATCAGTTCTGGTAGTGGAACCCTCTATCCAATCGAAAATGTAACTGATGGAATCACCTATAACGGCAACGGCAATGTTACCATTAATTTGGCCGGATTAACCATAAATGAATTGAAAGTAACAAAGGGCAGGCTTACCATAGTGGGGAATGGCACCGTTACTAAGCTGGAAGTTACCACCAACGCCAAAGTAGAACTCTCCGGCGGCACCTACGAAAACATTACCGGAGTCACTGATAAGAACACCCTGTTGGGCCCCGGCTATGTATTTGATGGTGATACTGTTAAGGAAGCCCCCATCAAGAGTGTCACGGCATCCGTAACGGACCATAACAACGCCAAATACGGCTACACCGCCGAACAGGCCCCGGTTCTTACCGCAACCGTTGCCCCGGATAATGCGACCGGTGTGACCTACCAGTGGTACAAGGTAAACGGCAGCAAGAAAACCGCGATTGATAATGCTACTGCCCAAACCTATACAGTGGAAACCGGCCTGAATGAGGGGGACTACGATTACTGCTGCACAGCCACCGTTGGCACCTACTCCCTCACCAGCGATGATGTCACCGTGACCATCAAAAAGGCGGATGGCCCCCAGCTGGGCACCATCAATGTAAACCAGGTCTACAATGACACCGCCAGCAAGACCATCAATATCTATGATTACATTGGTACAGATCTGAACAAACTGGCAAAGGATGCAGGAACACTGCGTTTCCACACGGGAACTTATTCTCCCGCAGACAAGATAAAAAGTGGCTGGGGTGTGGATGTTAATACTGGTGCCATTACTTATCAACTGGCTAATGGTCTAAGTGTAAATAACGAAATTACAATAACCATGCAAGTTGGATATAATGATCAGACCTATTCTAAGAACCACGAGGATGCCACCGTTACCGTAAACATCACCCTCACCAAAATTACCCCCACCGGCACTCCCAATTACACCCCCATCACCTCCAGCGGCAAGACCCTGGCCGATGCCCACCTCAATGCCGATAATAATGCATTCTCTGTGCCCGGCACTGTAATGTGGGTAGGGGAAACGGATGAACTTGACCCCAGCACTGTTCCCGTAGAAAAAGACAAGGCCTACACCTGGAAATTCACCCCGTGGCTTGATAACTACGAATCCATTACCGGCTCCATCATCCTGTGGACCGAAAGCAGCAGCGGTGTGGTGATCATCACTCCCTCCCAGTCCGGTGAAAGCACCCCCGCCAGCAACCCCAATACCGGCGCGGCCCATGTGGGCCAGCCGCTGCCCGGCTTGGCTCTGCTGGCGCTTGCGGCTCTGTGCCTGTATGCAGGCACCCGCCGCTTCTAAACAGCCATCCTCACTTACCTCTCTGGGGCAGCGGCAGGTCATCCTGCCGCTGCCCCCATTCTATCCCATGTGTGAGTTGAACCCCAGCCGAAGATGTGATATAATTTTCCCCAGCGCGGCATGGCCGCCAAAAACCGTGACCGGAGGGCCTTATGAATACCTTCTTGAAGCTGGCTTTTTTGTTCTATATCGGTTCTTCGCTGGGCTGGGTGCTGGAGCTTTTCTTCCGGCGCTTTATTTCCGGCAATAATCCCGAGCGCAAGTGGATCAACCCCGGCTTTATGGTGGGGCCCTATGTGCCGCTGTACGGCACCGGGCTTTGCATCCTGTACCTGGTTTCCCGCCTTTCGGAAAGCCGTCAGATCGCCAACCCTGTGTGGAACCACATTGCCATGCTGGTGCTGATGGCCGCCGCCATGACCGCCATCGAGTACATTGCCGGCATCCTGCTGCTGAAGGTGATGAATGCCCGTCTGTGGGATTACAGCCGCCGCTGGGGTAATGTGAATGGTCTTATTTGCCCCCTGTTTTCCGCCATTTGGGCAGTGATGGGCGCGGCCTATTATTTCTTTGTGGATCCTTACATTTTGCGGGCACTGGATTGGCTTTCCCGCAATTTGGCGTTTTCCTTTGTCATCGGCGTGTTTTTCGGCGTTTTCGCCATCGATTTCGTCTATTCCACCCACCTCATGGTCAAGATAAGGACCTTTGCCCGCGAGAAGAATGTGGTGGTCCGCTATGAGGAGCTGAAGGCCTACTTTAAGGCCGGCCGGGAAAACGGCCGCCGGCACTTTTTCCTGGCCCTGCATACCGAGATCCCGCTGCGGGAAAAGCTGCAGCAGTACTACGATTACCGCCGGGCCCGCCGGGAGGAGCTGGACCGCATCCTGCACGGAGAGGACGGCACCAGCAGCACCGCCAAAGCAGAATAAGCCTTTTTACCGGAGGGAAGCGGCGAGCTTCTCTCCGGGCCTTTTTATGTGGGTAGGCCCCATCTCATCTTGCCTGCCCGGCGGAGGCCAGTTTGCAGTTGCCTATCGGCGCCGCGGGGCCTTTTGCAAAGGCATAGTTAGCACCGCTCGCCGCGGGGGCCTTCCTTTTGCTCCTGCAAAAGGAAGCAAAACAGGGCAAAGGGG
>ERZ839767.5324-NODE-5324-length-11693-cov-7.618491_pt1 | contig 11693 bp, 10 predicted proteins | sample MGYA00519879_ERZ839767 | MGnify/ENA primary metagenome ERZ839767 (study PRJEB31850, sample SAMEA3708852) | human gut metagenome | biome: human gut; feature: human-associated habitat; material: faeces | place: China | collected 2014 ...
TCAACGAGGTAATGACCGAGAAAGCCGAAGCCATCCGTTGCCGCAGGTTCGAGTCAGTTGTCAATGAACGGTATGACTTCTTTGACAAGTACAAACTCAAGGCAGACTTCTTGGAGCATTATCGCAAACAACTCCGTAAGCATGACCAGAAATGGGAGTTTGTCTATCTGCATTTCAACAACTTCGTACATGGTAAGTGTACTTTTGAAGAGATTGACATAGACCTTTGCAACAAGTTTCGGGAGTATCTGCTCACGGCTAAGAAACTGAGACGTAAAGGACGCATAACACGAAACTCCGCATCGGGATACTGGTCTACCTTCAGGGGATTCCTGAAAATACTCTACCGCAATGGAATGATAAAGACCAATGTCAATGATTTTTTGGATAAGATTGAAACGGAGGACGTTGTTAAAGAGTATCTGTCTGTAGATGAACTGTACAAGTTGGCTGAAACACCGTGCAAGAAGCCCATTCTGAAAATAGCATCGCTATTTTCATGTATGACCAGTTTACGTATCAGTGATATTCTCGCACTATGCTGGGAAGATATTGTAGACTATTCAGCCGGAGGGAAATGCGTACATATCATTACACAAAAAAACAAAGCGGAAGATATCATTCCTATTAGTGAAGAAGCATTGGGATTGATAGGCTATAGTTCTGAAAAGAAAGGTTTGGTATTCAAGGGACTTATGCGTAGTTGGACGCAAATTCCGATGAAAGAGTGGATTCGTTCTGCCGGAATCACCAAAAATATAACCTTCCACATGAGTCGTAGAACATTTGCAACGCTACAAGCAGCTGCCGGAACGGACATCCGAACAATACAGAGCATCATGGCGCACAAGAGTATCACCACCACTCAAAGGTATATCAAAGTCGTGGATGCCAACAAACGTGAAGCCAGCAAGAAGATTACATTGACACGGAAGGACTGACAGCCAATTATCCCTATTTTTAAGCGGTTAGAGTATGATTTTTAGTCTGAAATCATACTCTAACCGTTATTTTTTACAAATATTGAGCGATTCGTCGTCACTAATTATATATATCTGGAATATAGCACATAACTTTGCCATATAACCATTTCAAATACTTGCAGTAGATGACAAATAATACTCAAATTCGGACCAAGAGGATAAGTTTTATTCTTGCATTGGATTTAACCTGACAAGAGCTTCCAATAGCCATGATTCAACAAGGACAGAATCAGAACTACGAGGTATATCCTGTGACTTTACATACTGCCAACTACTTTGGGTTGCAGCTTCTATGAGCATTTGCTCCACTGTATTGTCTTCGTTAAACATATCTATGATTTTTATTGTTATCAATTTAATAATTAAGCGATTTTCCTTAATTCGTCACTCTGTATGTCATTCAAATATACTAAAGCTTTTTGAATGACAGATTTTGATTTGTCGGCTTGTCTATATATTGCTTCAAAACGCCTTTGTTCCTCTATCGCAGGCAACCCAACCATAAAATGGTTCAGATATGAAGCACTAACTCTTTTCTGACCGCCTGTTCCAGACATATTTTTTGCAGCACGCTCACGAAATATAGGCATTCGTGTTAATGTTAACAGCCAATAAGGACTAGATATTCCGTTAATTGGCCGCAATACATGAAATTCTGTAGATCCCACTCCTATTCCATTTGTAAGTCCATAAGCAATAGCACCTTTCCCATTCTCCATACAAGGTGTAATCTTGGCAAACAAGACATCATTATTCTCAAAATATGTAAAGCCCTTTTTTACTTTTCCATATTCTTCGTCAGCCATATCTACCAAATATCCATCCTCACTTACCGCCGGCATAGGAATAAAAGAGACTTTATCTGTGTCGCAAAGAGCAATGTTAGGTCGTCTTGGATTAATAATACAGCATTGTCCTAACCTCTTCAACTCATTCTTCTGTTTTGAAGAAAGAGGATTTCCAAACATCTCGATAAATTGCGACATACTAACCAATAAATTTACGGTGAGACATTTTTACATTTGTCTGATTCACCATAGCATATTGCAATGTTGTATCAAGACTTTGATGCCCTAAGAGATGCTGCACCTGCTCTATAGGCATACCTTTATCTATCGCCATTGTTGCCAACGTTCGACGAAATTTATGAGGATGTACCTTAGGAATATTCAATTCACGTCCCAATCGACGTAACCGAATTTCCACGCCACTTATCTGTAGGCGGTCATAAGGTGCTAATAACGAGACAAACAGAGCCGGATTATCATCTATCCGCTCTGCAAAATAACGTTGTAAATGTATCTTTGTACGAGCATCGAAATAAACTCGGCGTTGTTTATCTCCCTTACCGGTAACGATACATTCCCTATTTTCAAAATCTATATCGTTCCTATTAAGTTTGACCAACTCACCGACACGCATACCAGTAGAAGCTAACAAATCTATCAAGGCTAAATCGCGAATGCCTTCGCAATGGTCTCGCATTTGTTCCAAGGCTTCATCGGAGTATGTTTCTTTGACTGTTTTCCCGACTTTTACTTTATGAATCCGACGTACCGGGCTCTTGACAATATAATCTTCATCCTCAAGCCATGAAAAGAAACTTGACAAAATGCGACGTATATTGTCTACCGTAACCTTTGTTGCCCCACTTGTTAGTTGGTAGTCATTTAGATAACTACGCAAATCATCCGTCGTAATATGACGAATATTTTTTCCTATTTTCCTGATTGCATTATTTAACGTACTTCGATAATAGTGCATCGACTTATCCGAACATCCTTCAACTCTTTTGGCCGATAAAAAGATATCTATCAACTCACTATTTCCACTACACTCTTCATTGTTCTTAGAAGATACGTTGATATCACGAAAAGTATAATCCAATACCTTTCGCAATTGACTCATTTGCTCGTTGTTTAAAACTCCCAGCATAGCCTGCTCTATGTCATTAATCAGATTCTCTATCATATTATTAATAAATTAGTTATCCAATTAAGCTGCAGTATCAACGTATCTATCTATTCTAGCCGTTTATTAAGCTCTTTATTCTAAGGGAATAACTTAAATTCAATCAATCTTTGGCAAGTATCCCAATAATGCACTTATAATCTCATCTCGTTTTTCTCCTTTTATCAAATCAAGTACTACTTGCGGATATTTCTTTTTAAGACCGATTATACCAGTAACTCGTTGACATATTCCCTTATGGTTAAACACATTCAACATTTTTTTATAATCCCTTTCTGCAATAATATCTGAGATATTTGTTTCAGTCTGAACAAATATCGCATTTACATCAATTTCAGAAATATGATTATTTAAGTCGTTTTGTATATCTTCGCCTTTATTGCCTTTAGATGAAAAACAATTTAGTTTGTGTCTTATTTCTTTTATACAAATAGAGTTGACTATGTCATATTTACCTTGCTCCATTTGTTCAAAAAGAAAATCACTTACTTTTTGAAATGCTTCATTCTCATTATCACCTATTTGCTTGGCCGCAAGTTTAATCAAAGGTTCTATGAGAAATAAGTTCTCCACTTCTAACACATCCAATGTATATATATTCTGTTTTAGATAACTATCTTTCTCAATATCAGTTAAAAAGTCATGATCAATTAACCCCTTTACATCATATGTGTGCAAAGACTTTACTTTTTCATTATTAAATGCCTTTGTCAACTCTATAACTTTTCGACAATTATCACATGGGATGACCAAATAATTACCGAAAACTTCTTTATATAAAGGCAAATCATAACTAGTTTTTCCCCCTTCCACAAACAGAATGGGACTTCTAGTACCTAATACTTCCAAGAAAAGAGCTTCTGGAATGTCATCATTATCTTCTATCTGATAAATTTCCCAACTATCATGTCCATCATATGACTGCACCCATATCTTGGTTGCTGTTTTCCTTGAGGTTGCAAAATTTAAGTCATGGGTTATATAAACAAAAGTCTTATTGGGACAATACCTTTCAATCTCACCCCAAAGCCTTTTCATTATAGATGGATGAAGGTGAATTTCCGGTTCATCAACAACAATAATATAATCATCAGGAGTTATTAAGCATTGCGCAATAAGATAGAGACAAACCCTTTCTCCATCAGACATAGAACCTGCCTTATATAACTCCTCTTTGTACTTTGCTTTTGCTTCAAATTTCTCTAGAACAAGCTCTCTTTGTGGTAATACTTGGTTCCAAATCATCTTGATTTTTTCAACTATTGTCTCATATCTATTGGGCTTATCCCCTTTATCGCACAAATCCTTAAATACTCGAAGTTCATCAGTCTCCCTAGAAAAGACACTTGATAAAACACTTTCATAATCATTTACTAGTGTAGATGTTTCTTTTCCCCACTTCCATTTATAACCTTTATCTGTTTGAGTGGGATTGCCATAGAATATATTTTTCCATGCAGCCTCTTCATTTATAATGTTAATAGTATCAGGAATAGATAATGCACGTTGAGCAGAGATACGTAAAACTTTATCATTATTTTTTTCAATCCATGCTCCCAAATGACTTTTTCCACTACCATTCGCCCCAACAAGCACATACGATTGTGTACTTGACACATCACCTATTTGGGGAAATTTTACTGTTCTGTCAATCATATGGCTATAATTTTAATTGTTAATTAAACTTTTAATTACTTTATCTATTGCATCTATTGATTTACGCAATTCAAATTTTGATTTTATCGGCTTGTTGGGCAATGGATGCAAACTGTTGTTGCTTCTCTATTGGAGGCAGTATAACAGGAATCTTTTGGATTATCTTCAAGTTAAGACCTCCTCTACCATTAACATCTCCAGACAGACCTCTAAGTTCGAGATATCTCCCCTGAAGATTATGGTAAAGATATGAGTAGTTTACACGCTCGTCGGGTACAATAGCACACAAAGACTGATTTGTACACAGATCAACTTCTGTAATAGCCACAGTACCACGAGTTTTACCTTGACCAGCGATAGCAATTACAATAGAATGTATTGGAACCATCCTTGTACTTGCGCTCTTATATCCAAGCTCAGTAATGCGAGAATCTGTATCTTCTACATGACCTTTGTGTACCTCGCCAGAACTCATCCATCTTATTCTTCCATTCTCCCAATATTCAGGATGAGATGTGCTTGGAGTTGCTCCAGCAAAACAATTTGCAAACTCACCAATAGTCATAATTGGAAAGTTATGGGTATTATTCTCAACGGTTCCAAACATCTCGATAAATTGCGATTTCACCATTTCATCAGTGGCATCAAGTAGCTTTTTATAGGCCTCCTTCAATCGATAGGCTGCCCATAATTTATCAGCAAGAATTTTTTGTTCCTCTAATGGAGGTAATTCGAACTCATAATCAGCCAAATGCTCCCATTTTACACGAGGTGATAGAGATCCAGCAGAGCCTCTATTAGCATAATCAAAAAATACAGGTGTTTGAATTATGAAAGGCAATAACTCAGGCACCATTTTCCCTTCTATTGCTTCTATTACAGTTATGTCGCCTGAGCATATACCATCAAATTCAGCAATTGCAGCCTTACGTTGATAAGCTCGACGTCTACCAAATAAGACTTGTCCCTTTACAAACCTTTTTGAAAAAGTATTATCTGTATTTATATCATATGCATCAAAACGTATTTCATCAGGGATAAGATGTTCCAAACCAACTATAGGAACATCCTGTTTACTTTTTGTCCATTTAAGTCGACTTTCACGAGCGACATCACCTAATTTTACTACACCCATACTATTTAATCAACTTAATTAACTCATCCATTTCATTTATACATTGACTATGAGAGGAAATCCAAACATTTATAGCATCCTCTTTAGAGACAGTAAGTGCATCCTGTAGTACACTTTGATATGCATACAATGATATATTCAGATTAAACTTCTTTTCTCTAATTTCATCATTACTTACAATTCTTGAGAAGCCATCCAATTCTCTATTTTGCTGGTATGCATTTACAATCCTTTGTATATGCTCTGCCAACAACATACTCTCTGCATTTTTTCTTGTAACTTCATTCACAGCATTTATCATCAAAACTCGATTCTTTTTGCTATTAGCCTTTGAGCAGTTACATATTAATATGCAAGCTTCCATAGGAGAATTATAAAACAAGTTTGCTCCCAAACCTATTATACAATCAAGTATATCCATTTCAACGAGTTTCTTTCGTAATTCTAATTCTTCATCACGAAATAGTACACCATGGGGGAAAAGAATCGCACATCTTCCCTGAGTTTCATTCATTGAAGCTATGATATGCTGAAGAAATGCATAATCAGCTCTTCCCTGAGGAGGTGTTCCCAAGAAATTACGTCCCCACTTATCATTCATGAATTTTTCACGATTCCATTCTTTGATTGAATAAGGAGGATTTGCCAGAACAATGTCGAACTTACGAAGATGGCTGCCATCCAAGAATGCAGGATGCTCCAACGTATCTGCACATGCAATCGAAAAATCTTCAACTCCATTCAAATAAAGATTCATTCGTGCAATAGAAGAAGTCAAGCCATTCACCTCTTGTCCGAACACCTGTACACTCTGCCACTCTGCACCTTTGTTGCGAAGATAGTCTAAACATTTAACCAACATACCCCCGGAACCACAAGTTGGGTCATAAATGCTTTCATTCGGTTGTGGCTGCAGTATCTCAGCCATAAGTTGAACGACTGTTCTATTCGTATAGAACTCCTGAGCAGTATTTCCGGCATCATCGGCAAACTTTCCAACAAGGTATTCGTATGCCTGCCCCATCTCATCGGCAGGACAAGCCTTTAGGCTCAACGTATATTTAGAAAAATCCTCAATCAACGAAGTAATGATATTATCAGGCATCTTCGCCTTATTGGTCCAGCCATCCTTAGGTCCGAAAATACCTTCTAATCCTCCGATTTTTCTACCATCCATTTCCTTAGCAGGATTGGCTTGCTCAATGGCAATAAATGCTTCGACTAATTTATTACCAACATTTTCCGTCACCTCACGAACATCTCTCCAGTGCGCACCATCAGGAATACGGATGGGGAGATCTTCTACTTGCATACCTGCATACTCAACTCCTCCTTCACACACAAAACCTTCAAACTGTTCATCATAAACATCGGAAATGCGTTTGAAAAAAAGCAAAGGGAAAATAATACTCTTTATATCCAGCCGCATCAATCTGGCCACGCAAATGAGTGGCAGCTGCCCAAAGAAAACCTTTAAGTTCATCGAGCGTAATAGGGTCGTCCGGATGACGATATTGTTTTACTTTTTCTGCCATATTGATTATGCGTTAATGAGTAATGAAAATTCTTCCTCCAACCGCTTTACCTCTTCATATGCGTGCTTGAACTCAGCCAACACTTCCGCATAAGGACGAATTTCCTCCTTGTGGTAAACCACATAGCGATTGGGCGAAAGATTATACTCTTTATCTCTTATCTCCTGCAATGTAACGATTCGAGAATAGTCCTCTTCATCGGAGTAATTTTGATAAAGTGAATATAACCTATCTATATCATTCTCTTCTAAAATATTCTGCGCTCTCTTTTGAGTTAGAATTTTGGAACCATCTATCATCAAAATCCGTCCAAAATGATGAGCCGGTTTCATTCTTCGTATTATCAAAAAGCACGGTGAAAGTCCAGTACCATAAAACAATTTATCTCCTAAAGTCACAACAGCTTCAATCAAATCACTTTCGACTAACTGCTTTCGTATTTCAGTTTCTTGATTTCGGAACAAAATTCCTTGTGGCATTACAACAGCCATACGACCTTGCCCTGAAACCATAGAACATATCATGTGCTGAATCCATGCATAATCGCCACAACTATCACTCGGTGTACCGTATATATTGCGCTTATATTTATCTGAACTCCATTCTGTTGCTCCCCAATTTTCAAGAGAAAATGGAGGATTTGCTATAACACAATCGAATTTGGCGATATTACCACCTTGAAGAATTTTTGGGTCCCTCAATGTGTCGCCTTGCATTACATTAAAATCAGATGCACCATGAAGGAATAGATTCATTTTAGCAATGGCCGCATTCACGACATTCTTCTCTTGTCCAAATATACTTCCACAACAAAGAAAATCATCGTGCATATACCGTATAGCTTCGATAAGCATTCCTCCACTACCGCAAGCAGGATCATATATAGTTTCACCAGGTTGCGGATCGAGAATATGTACTAATAATCTCACAACAGAACGAGGAGTATAAAACTCTCCGGCCTGGGCCTTACTGTCATCAGCAAACTTTTTTAATAGTATCTCGTAGGCATCACCCATTAGATCCGCAGGGTAATCCTTATTGCCAAGTTCTCGCTTTGATAGATGTTCTATCAGGTCACGAATTTTACTATCATTAAGAATGGCTTTATTAGTCCATTTCTGAGATGAAAACATAGATAGCACCCCATACAATGTATCTGGGTTTGCTATCTCTATCTGCCTCATAGCACCGACTATGGCAGCTCCAAGATTTTCTGTACGCTCTCGGACTTCTTGCCAATGACAACCATCAGGAATAACAAAACGATGTTGTTCTGGCAGAGATGCATACTCCTTATCACCACCACTTGATATTAAAGCTTCTTCTGTTTCTTCATCATAAACATCAGATATCCGCTTGTAATAAAGCAAAGGCGTGATATAATCCTTAAAATTATCTTGGCTTACAGGACCGCGTATTATATTACAGGCCTCAAACAAAAAATTATATAAGTCCTGTGCACCTGTAAGTTCTTTATTTATTGTTTTTTTTGCCATCTAATAACTCTGTCAAATAGTGGATTTGAGATTCCTTTATTTCATTAACTCAACAACATCTTCCGGCAACATCACATTCTCGAAATCACCTTTCGAAGCATTCTTAAGGAACAGCATCGGAACGATGGTATAGTTCTTGGCAAACGGCAATAGATTAGCTTTGCGGAGAAGTTCTGCTGTTAGCTGTTTACCATTCTCCTGAGTTGTCCATTTACATTCACCGACCAGTAGATACTTTTTATCAAGCGATTCTGCCATTACATCGAATTCGACTTGTTCTGGCTTCTTATCCTCATTGAGCACAGAACCCCACCAACGTTTTGCCTTGCCATAAACTATTCCGTTAACACGATTTCCTGTTACGGCATCCCGACACTGTTTTTCCCACTGCATACTCACATACTCAGAGAAATGAGCAATTAAAGCCTGTTCGATTGGTAAGCGACGATCAAGTTCAATGAACGAACGATTAGGAACAACAAACTGATAGTAGAATGCCATAAATGGATCGGCAATCTTGTAGAGGCTCTTTTTCGCATTCTTTTCATCAATCCCGAACGGAACATCTTTTTCCAAAAAACCGAGATCAACAAGTTTCTTCAATGGACGCGACAGATTAGTTGCTGGTTCATTGCAGCGTGCAGCAATTTCAGAAAGACGGTTTGCACCAGTACCGATATAAGACATTATTGTCGAAGTCTTGACTATATCTTTAACATCATCCTGAAACAGTTTTATCGGCTCCTCATAAAGAGTACCATTTACAGAAAGGATATTATGCCACATGGCATCATCAAGCGAAATTCTGTTTTCCCTCAGTTCCCAATAGCGCGGCACACCGCCCCATACAGCATACTCTTCAATAGCGTTCATCGCATTAAGGTTCAATGCCTCCTGAATATAGGGTAAACGTATAGGGGTAAGTCTCATTATCTCATCAGCACGACCATAAAGAGGCGCAGTAGAATCAAGAAACAACCCATACATCATATTTTGTGACGAACCACAAAGCACCAGATTATACTTCAACTGTTTCTCATCAACAAGTTTCTGCAATACAGACGGCAGTTCAGGAGATTGCTCCACAAGATACGGAAATTCGTCCAAACACAAAGTAAAACGTTTGTCTGTTCGATAATTAACCGCACGAAACATCGACTCCCAATCGGGATACGACAACTTCTCAAAATCAGGAAACACCTGTGCTATCACTTTTGCAAGTAATGCCCTCTGATGTTGACCTTCCGAACGGTCTGCAAGGAAGTATACATCATTTTCTGACAACACCCTTTTAATAAGCGTTGATTTACCCAATCGTCTGCGACCAAACATCACAACTAACGAGGATTTCTCTCTTGCAAGAGCATCCTTCAGTCGTGTTGCTTCATCTATTCTATCAACAAATTTCATAGTCCACATTATTATGCAGTGCAAACATAATGTTTTTATAGCATAATACAAACTTTTAAGCTGTATTTTTTATCCTGATAGAGTCATTATCGACTTATTTGCAGGAAAAAGTGAGTTTTATCCCTTTTTCGAGGCTCTTTTCCTCGTCTTCAAACTCAAATCCTGTAATGTTTTCCCTAGTTTATCTTCTTTGGCCAACCACAGAATATCATCGTCAAGCTGTAAAGCATACAACACACGCAAATAGATCCCGATTGCCACTGTCGGTATACCTTTCTCTATTCGTGATACAGTCAACGGAGAACAGGTAGCACGTTCAGCAACCTGAGCAACACTCAGATTCCTGCGTAAGCGAGCCAGTTTAATCTGTTCTCCTACAATCGACATCTTCTGCTCCAATTTTCGGGGCAACTTAGTTCCCATTGTATTCTTTGCCATATCAATACATCATATAATATGCAAAGATGCTACTTTTTATTTATTTAATGATATGTTATACATGAAAATCGCATCAAAATTATATAATTAGTCATAGACATAGCCATTTGGAATAGAATTTCAAAATTAAATGCCATCATATTATTCAAAAGCACCGTATACATCTATTCCGAAATAAAATACTATTCGTTATAATACAGACCTAAACAAACACTCCTTACTGTGTCTGTTTAATATTAGTTTGCCCATTCAAACGAAAAGTAACTTTACTTTATCCCTGTATTCATATATACACGCATTAAAGTGAAACTAAAAGAGGGAAGAAAAGAAATAGCTCTACCAAAATCGAAAGCCACCCAATTATAAGCTAAAAAATCCGTGAACTCATTTACGATTTTGCATCCATAATCGGCGAAATAATCACAGATAAGCTTTATCTTTGCGAACCGGAAGTTTCGGAGCAAAAGAGATTCATTTTCCTCTTTTTCCCTCCGTTTGAAGATAAACTAATGTTAAAAGTGTTAAATCTTCGATTTTCGGCAAAAAACAAGTAATTTTTTGAGGCTTCTATCTTTTAAGCCATAAAGTATTGATAGTCAATCAGCATAATATGCTGCATCGAACAATTCCAAAGGGAAATCCTCCATACGAGCATATTAACAATCAATGTATTGTACATGTCATAAGCCATCACTTACCGATGCAGAAAGTCGGACTACTCTCTTGGAGCTGTTGTAGGAAATTGTGGTAAGTTGTTGGATGATGTATCGTGGGGAGTGTGAAAGATTTGATGATATAACCAGAAGTAGGAACTTAGGTCGGGAGGCAGGACGAAAGTAAACTATAAAGGCTTTAATTAAGATATTCTTTATGTTGTTATGGTCGATTGGATGGAACAAAGTCTATGCGTGTGTATGGATGAAGAGCTTGTCAATTCGGGCTGGAATGAACAGGGGATAGGGCTAGGATAAAAAATGGGGCTGTCCAAAAAGTCGGATAGCCCCTTTTGCTATAGTTTATTTCGGTAAAAAGAATTATCTTACCGTTGCAAAAAAACAAACATTATAGC
>ERZ839767.5327-NODE-5327-length-11689-cov-2.498539_pt1 | contig 11689 bp, 14 predicted proteins | sample MGYA00519879_ERZ839767 | MGnify/ENA primary metagenome ERZ839767 (study PRJEB31850, sample SAMEA3708852) | human gut metagenome | biome: human gut; feature: human-associated habitat; material: faeces | place: China | collected 2014 ...
TCTTCATCCAGTGTGCCGGTATTAACTGTAAAACTTCTCAGTGATGTTTGACGGGATATAAACGATCGTCCGGCCAGAACACCGGTTTCCCGTTCGTTCTGTACTTCAGTCTTTCTGATCCCCCTGCAAACGAATGATTCCACGCCCCCGAAATCATTTTGATAGATAAATGTTGTCGGGGGAAAAGAGGTCGGTTTGTCTAGCCAGTAGCGAACTTTACGATCTGTATTACCTGATATATACACGTCCCAGAATACCGGTATATCGGTTGTGTTCAGCTGTGACTTTACGATTGAGTATGATGTATCGACAGTACTGTAAGCATCGGTTGTGGGAAATGTGTATAGACTGACAATCTTATTTGTCATACGTCCTCCGGATTTATATGCGATATCGCAAAGAACAGATTTACCGGTAGTGGAAACGAACGATAAATATTCTTTCGCATCAGGCAGGGTATGTTTAAGCGTCGACCGGCAAAGCGGCATTGATCTAAGTATGTCAGGTGTCAAACGATCGCCGGATACATAAGACCTACAAAAATAGGTGGCAACTGTTTTTGTCACTGTTTGCCCGGCAGAGGAAAAAGTGAAAATAGCGTTCATGGAAAACCGGCGAATATCATAATTCGGATCATAGAAATACTTCTCCAGTAAGTTTCCTATAAAACGGATAGTTGCGATACCATCGGTATCAAAATGATATATTTCATTATCCAGTACCTGGTTTCCTCCGATATACAGGGAAACAAGTAACTTTTCTTTCGCTGTTCCGGAGACTGTCAGGTTCGGGAACTGGTTAGTGAATGCGGAAGTAGGTGCAATAACAGACAAAGCCATAAATCAAAATTTTCCGCAATGTAGCAGCAGGTTTGAGACTTGAAAAGGACAGGAAAACGAAGGGGCTTTGTGCCCCTCTCGCCCCATCAGTGAAGCCAAAGCGGAACGTTCCCACCGCCGCGAAGCGGCGCGCGCCAAAAAAGCGTACCTCTCCTGTTAAGGATTGTACGCCTTTTTATCTATATGTTTCAACTACTTATTGAATAATAGTCAGACCAAGATTTTCAATCAGATTTAAAAGATTGGGGTTTTGTGCTTGTAAAGCAGTTAATTGCTCCGTGGCTTCCGACTTCGTAATGACTATGCGATTTTCGGATAGTTCCACTTTCACGCAGTCCCCAATATGAAAATTGTACTCTGCAAGATAATCGCCCTTAATGTTAATGCCTATCGTGTACCTTTTTCCGTATGGTGCTTGTACACACTTCAAATATTTTTCCATCTTAGTCAAGATTATAATAATTAGTTAATGTGTTGATCAATGAAAGATTTTGCGGTATCAGGTTCGGGATCTCTGTTCGTCCTGGCTTGTAAAGCTCTGTTGCTATATTGTATATATCCCATAAACTAAGTACCTGCCTTTCTTGATAGGCAATTAAACAATTCTCTGTAAAAGTTGAAATTTGGGATTGATTTAAAGGGTAAGAATTTACACACTTGGATAACTTTTTATTGTTGCTGTCTTTGGCAACTCTCATAGATGTTAATAATCCGATCAATTGATAGGTATCATTTAGAGTGCAATTAATTTGTTTCATTTGCTCTAAAATACGTAAATCGCTGATTCTATAATCACTAAAATTATTCAACCAATCATTTACGGTATGAAACATTTCATCTGTGGTAACTTTCTTACTTCCGTAATTTGAAACGGTGCGTAATGGTGATAAGATGCATTGATTATGGCAAATTTTCACATTTGGCCCTATTGCGATTTGTATACCTTCCTGATGGTAAGCAATGGCAATAGTAGTATTCATGTCCGGTGTTTCTTGGTCGTTTATCTTGATAGTTGTAAAAATCCGTCTTAACACATGTGCTTCGATGGCTTTTTCTCCGAACACGCTTTCAACTTGTGGAAGGATCACAACGCCGGGCGTTTGACGATTGCGGTTCTGTGCTGCGAAAATTTCCTCGATCTGGAAATTTAGGCCATTCAGGGCGCAAAGCTCTGCAACTTGTTCTACTACCTGATAGTGATAAATACCCGTTAGGGGTTGGCCATGAATATCGTTTTCCTTGTGGGTGCGTTTCAGTGTGTCAAGGCTTAACGTTTCAACGCTCTTGTTCTGAAAATCAAAAATAACGGGTCTTTCTTCGTAAAGTGCAATATTGTTCATATCTTTGTTGTGCTTAAAAAATAAATATTCAGTTATTTATTTACGCCCTGCAGAATGCCGTTTGCAGGGCGTTTTTTTGTTTTATGCTTCCATCAGGATGCGCATTTCTTCCTCTGTCTTTGCCATCGCATCAGTATAGGTCTTTTTCCATATATCGATCAGCTGACGAATACAAACAGGGTTTGAACTCTCGAAGTGTTGTCCTTTTGCATCGGTTAACCGCATGCGTGCGGTATCTCCATCGTGTGAGATACTGAAAAGGTCTAAATCCTGTTTTTTAGAACTAAGGTTGTCGTACTTCTCCGAAAGAAGGTGCATTTTTTCGGCTTTTTCCTGCATTTCTCGGATAGAGGGGATGTGCTTTTGAATAGGCAACATTTCCGCTGTTGTCGCCACTGGCGCGGTTGCTTCTACTGGTTTGGTGTTCTCTTTTTCCTTAGCAGGAAGAACGACAGTGACAGGAGTGGAAGGCTTTTTGTTTGTAGCTGTTTTTGCCTTGTTATCACCACCAAATAAAACACTGTTGTTTGATGCGGTGTTGTTACCGCTTGCGTTTGTTGTACTCATAATGTAAATGCTTAAAAAATTAATAATTAGTTATTTGTAAAAATCAAACGGGGTAGGGATGCCGCCCTATTCCCTTTTGATTACATTACAAATATACGAATTTATAAAATGCTGTGCAATAGGTGTTTATGCGCGTTGTGGCGCATAGAGAACACCCTTGTACAGTAGCCCCCCTGACAGTAAGATGCAAAACCTGTCAGGGGGAAAAACTTTTTTTCTGACTTTGGGAAGAAAAAAATAGTGAAAGTACCGCTGTCGGCCTTGTATAAGGTCGCTTTTTTATCTTTCAACCCTGTACAGCTAAAAGATGTTAAAGGGTTGTGAGTGTCAGTGTCTTATCAGTCGAAAACAATCGGCGGTAGCCGATTGTTGAGAGTGAAGCCCGAGCCGTGCCCTATCGCGGAGCGCAGAAAAAAGCGCGATTTTCTTCGGAAATATGAAGCCAGCCCCTAGGGGGCGCAGTCCTAAACCAACGTTTGACCGCGTTTTTTTGTGCTGCGGATGCGATCGCAGCACAAAGCGCATCATTATAACATAGGATCAACGAAGCCCCAGGAGCGGCGCAGAAGATGATTGTATTTAATCCAGATGCGCTTATCAACCGCATCACCGAAGTGTGTAGCTTCTTCAGGTAGCACGCTTTTTCTGCGCTCGCTTGTCTTATCCTTCTTGAACTTGCCGTCTGATCCTTCAATAACGCGGGTGTTATTCATACTGATCAGTGTGTATTTACATTTGCTACCATTAAACCTGATAGGGGTATAGCGAGTGTCTGTTTCCTTCAGGGTGTAAGCCCAAAGCAAATACTTATCATGCTGCGGGGGTTCCATCCCTTTATGGGTACGTTGTTCGACAGTCCAGCCGCGTGCTAGAAAGCGGTCGATAGCCTGTTCATTATAGGTTTTTTTATTGTCCGGACGCTTGGCATCACCGTATTTGTCGCGATAGAATATAAGGCGTTTGCAGGCATGGTACTGATAGTAATCGCAGAACTTATCAACGATCGCATTGATCATAACGTCACTTTCTTCCTGGGGCTTAACAAAGAACTCATTGATCATGTTATCTGTTTTCCTCAGTAGCTTCGTAACGAAGTCAAAGTTACGTTCCTGGCCAACCGAGAATACAGCGATCTTGCTACCCCAGTCAACGGAAAGTTCGAGCGGCTGTCGCGGATCGCAGTCCAAGTCAGCCCGGCTGTCGAGGTTAGACAGCTTCTTCCAGTCAAAATTGTCATTGTCTGCTACATCACGGATATAATCATCATTGGTGGCATTGTAGTAGATGTGACGTTCGTCGATGGAGTAATAGCAATCATCCACTTTATCCAGAAACAGGTTCATGATCTCAATCATAAAGGTCATTAAGTCCATCGTCTGATACTGGGTCATAATGTATGACATACCCAGGTTCTTAATGTTGTCGAAGGCATTTCCTACTGTGAAAAGAATATTATCCTTTGAAACGAAAGGGGCGATCTTCTTTCTGATCGTAACTGTCTCCTGCCAGATATCCCTGAATAATTTACTGTCTTTCTGCTCGGTAGCTTCAATCAGCTGCATTTGTAGTTTAACGATTCGGTTCCAGGTGTCAAATAGCCGGATTCCGGCTTCTTCTTCGTAATACTTTGCGAACTCAATTAACCAGCGTTGCTCTGAGGTGTAAGGCATGGAAGAAGTGAACAAAAGGCCATGATGTTTGACTAACGGCTGTTTGGAAAGCCGACCGAAGATATCTTCATTTCCTCGGTTAGTTGGTGCAACCTCTGCGTCGAACTTTTCTTTGTCTAGCGTTAAGGCTTCGTCTGTGATGTTAAAGTCGGCATTCGGGCCGCGGCTGTTTGTGTCCTGGGAAAGAAGTACAGCCGCATGGCCATTGATAAAACTGATCGCATTATCATAGCTCAGAATTTTTTCATGTGGTGTCAGAAAGCCGGCTGGCGGCTTTTGGCAGACTACATAATCTCCGGTTTTGGTTTTGGGGTTGTATCGCTTCAGTCCGAACTTTTCAAGCAATTTGAAGGTGGAAGGCAATGTTTTGGTTAAGGCCTGGCCGTATGTGCGCTGTGTGATCGTAGTGATCCCACGCGGCATAATTTTGATATTGTCGTATAGCTCGTAACCGTTCTGAAATGACTTACCTGAAGCACGGCCGGCAACGTGTACTTTTACTTTCGCAGGCAGTAGGATTGCATTGAATTGAAACGGATTAACTGATATTTCTTCATCCCATTCTTTCATAAGGTAAGGGTTAAGAGTTCATGATATCGGTGGCTTCACTTTCGTCTATCTCCTGGTAAGCGGCTTCTGTTAGTTGCTGCAGCTGCGTTTTATTGAGTTTGGAAATGACATCGATAGGAACATTGTAGTTATTGAGTTGAATATATACGTTTGTCTTTTCGGCGCGGTGCGGGTCTTCGTCCTGAACAGGCTTTTCGCCGATAACAGTTTTAAGGACTTTGTGAGCATTCACCCATTCTTTATGTTTACCCTGCAACTTGCATTCCCGGATAAGCTCCAAGAGGTCTTTTATTTGCCAGGTTTGCCAGAAGTCATAATCGAACTCATTGTTCATTTTGAATAGCTCTGTTGCCATCCGGATATCTTGATAGGCTGTATTGCGGCCTATGTTGTATTTCGCCTGCATTTTGGCCACTATCTGCGATTTTTCCGGATGGCGATCCAGTAGGCGTGCAGAACTCGGTCTAATTGTATTTGCAGCTCCGGCGCTAACGGTGAGTCCTCCGGATTGAGAATGTGCGCCATAATCGCTTCATATTTCTGATCTTCAAGTTTCTTTAAATTAGCCATGTCGTACCACTCTTTGTATGTTGTTAATGCACTTGATAAGCTCTATTTGAGCCGGATTGCTGCCGTTTTTGGCTGCCTTTATAGTGTCCGCCCTCAGTTCTCCCAATTGACGCAGATAACCCTTGTAAAAGGCTCTGTGGACGTCTGTGCCAGGGATGCCGATATCATCTATAAATTCGTCCTGATCTTCTGTCTCGAGTGCAAGAGCGATCTCGAACGGAGAAAACAGCTGATAAGCCATTTCTTCTATCTCTTTAAGTTGTTCCGCGTTGAAATACATCGTTAAGGGTATTAAAGTCAAAGTCAAAAACATTCGGATCGGTATATATGATACCGCGCTCAAGTTTCGGATTATCAGTTGCGTTCTGACTGCTGATCAGGGTAACTTTCCAGTCTTCATTGTAGATGCAGGCTACTTTCGCATGAACAGAGGTACACCGGTAATCAAAGTTTCTGACGATCATATCGAATGGTTTGGGTGATATCGTCCGGACACGGTTATCTATGATCAGCCGGAACTCCTTAATTACACCCTGTTCCTTTCTCCGGATGATTCCTTCTATCGTCTTAGGGGATATTCCATAGCTCGACATCAGAACACTAGCCGGGCCGGTTGTATTTAAGATATGGAATATTAGCCGCATGCTGTTGAAGTTGCCGAATGAGTAGAAATGTTTTGTTTCTCCCTGCTTCAGCTGGCCTATACTCTTATCCAGCACACCGGAAATATAAGTAGCTTTTGCATCATCAGGAAGGCCGGAGACGGCAGGGGAAGGCCTTTCCGGGACTTCCTCTGTCGCTGGGTCTAATTTGATTGAAGTTGCAGAATACAGCATCAGGACAATTCGACAATTTTGTAATCAATATCCTTGATAAAAGCAGTAAGCGTCTCTACCTTCTTTTCATACTTAACTCTTTTCGGCCCTTCCGGCATTGGGTTCGGGGTTTCTGCCTTGGTGGTCTGCTGATAGTCCAGCATGTTACGGGCACGGATCAGCTTCGTGTTCGTGTTCTTCTTCAGTGTTTTCAGATCATCGACGGAAGCACCTTCCGGTATGGTGTCGTTCTCTTTGTCTTCCTGATCAGCGGGACTGCCTTCTTTTTTGACTTCAAAAATTTCCTCTCCGGGAACAACTTTATCTTTTTCAAATTGGGTTTTGATAGCCCAAAGGTAGTCCATGCGTTCAGAGGTTGATTCGACGATATCAAGTAAATCCTTTCGTTTGCTGACACTATCGGAGTCGTTGCCTTCGATTGCTGCAGCTTCAGCGTGTAGCTTTCTACGTTCTTCCAGGAGTGCATAAAATTCGTGGATCACACGGCGCATGATCTCCGGGTATCCCTGTTTGTCGCATAATTCATTGATTGCATTCTCATCCAGGGAGACAGGATCTTCTTTGACTACCGGTTCCGGCTGTTCGTCCTGTTCTTCCATATCCGGTCGATGCCAAAGGCGAATAAATTCGTACATGAGAGCAACTAGCTTTCTTTTTGCAAAATCGTTGTTTTCACCGCGTCGGGCAACGTTTCCGACTGCAACAGGTTTATAGCCATAAGCCTGCAGGATCGTTAAACCTTCCTTAAAGGTACGCTTTTCATTATCAATCCACTTTAGGGCTTGTTTGCGATAGGCTGAATAGTCTTTAGTCATACATAGATGTGTTAATTAATAATTGTGAGGAACAAACTTACTGCGTGTTTTACTGCGCATAAAGGACAAAGAAAAAGGCGACACAATTCGCATTGTATCGCCTTTGAAGGTTTGGTTAAAGGTTGTGTGGTTATTCTGCAGGTGAAGCAGTTAAGAGAGCGTCGATATCACCGCTATAAACGCGCGGATTATTGACAGGGTAGTTAAACTTCATGCCGGCACTACGCAGGTCGGTTTTGGCTGTTCCGGTCGTTGCCCCGTCTCCTTTATCGCGCATGGCCCCGGTGTCTTTATCACCCATCAGGTAATTTTGACGATTGGAGTCAACAACAATAAATCCCATTTTGGCGTTCTTCGTTGCGCCCATCAGGCCAAGCATTTCCGGAGTGATCCCGTTTTGAAAAATGTTCAGTTCATACTGATGAGACATACCACCCATTTCGCCCTGCTCTGTGATAGCAAATGATCCTTTATTCTGTGGAAGAATAAATACAGATGCTTTTTTACCGGGTTTTAATACAAGGTCACCTGTCAGTGTACCGGCTTCTGCCAAGGTTGCAGGGGCTTCCGGCTCTTTAGGCCAGGACTGTACATCATTGTGATAAAATGCAAGAACTTTGATGATCCCGCCTGTGTTGTCGCCACAACCCAGATCGGAATCAATATCTTGCAATGCAATACAATTTTTATTCATATTGATTGAGTTTTAAAGGTTATCCTTCAGCGTCTGCATCAGGCGCAACCGGTGTTAAGGGTTGGTCATTGATACATAATTCTGACGGGTGGATAGAGACGAACTGACAGCCTAGAACGTATTTCATAGTAGCTGTAAACAAATAGGGGTTGCCTGACGAAAACGCCTTCATACCGGTCATATCGCTTTCTTTGTCATAACCGTACACCATGTTTTCTTTTGTAGTCAATAATGCAAACTGGCTGCCTTCCGGGAATGCATTAGTACGGATGATCTGTACTCGCTTGTTTGTTTTCTTCAGGTACTGGATTTCTGATTCATCAGTACCTGGTAACTGAACTGTTTCGCTTTCCAACCAGTCATCGTAATCGTCACCTAAGTCCTCTGAAATCCAAAGCACAGCCTTTTTGTTTCGGAACGTTTTAGGCATTGCGCGCCACATATCCAGTAATTTCGGGCCGATGTTGGTGGCATCCAAAGCACCGGTTGCATACATGTTCTTTTTCTCCAGGCTGATATTACCAGCTGCTTTTTCAGCTTCCAGAATACCACCCCAGGCATCAAAAGCATTGGATAAATCTTTCTTATTGGGATCATTATCATACTTGGCAGTAAATAGAACGTCGTGCAAATCCTTTGAGGCTGTTTGGATGCCATGTTCTATCAACCAAACTTCAAAAGGATGTTTATCCTTATCCAGTCCGCCTTTCACCTCAGTGATCCATGTGCGGCGGTAACGTTCCGGTTCGTCAGACATTTCGGCAACGATAGGGTAAACAGTCAAAGTACGGGTGACAATCTTACCCAGGTTGTCTGATCCTAAAAAGATGCCGGAGTACTTTTTCGAGATTGTACCACCTTCAACACGTCCTAATGTGATTGAATTTGTGATACCGGGCATTGCAGTACAATGACGCAGAACCAGACCTGCCTGAAGCCGATCTAGTGCGACTAATACATTTTTGTGTTTTACGACCGCGCCATTAACCGCGGTAATGTCAATAGGTTTTTGTAAATCCATAGGGGTTAGTGTGTTATAAATTATTGCTCAAAGAATGTGTTAACGATATCCGGAGTGTAGTCCTGTGGCACGTTGTGAGTATCGTTACCTACTTGCGCTGCAGGTGCACTACCTGGACGCTTTTCCAGCAGGTTTTTCACTGCAGTTACTTTCGCATCTTCTCCTTCCGCTTCTTTGATCGTGTCGTCTAATGCGCCAAGGTCATCCATCACAGTAGAAAGTTTGGTTGTGGCTTGGGTTGCTGTCTCCAGGGCAGTGTTAAAGGCTGTGAGCTGCTCTACAGTTAGTGTGATAGAATTGTTCTGTATGTCGAAGCCTTCAACGTTCAGAACCTGATTTAAGTGAGTGAATTTTTTTTCCATCGTCGGATTTTCGTTTTTGGGATTATTGGAAATTTTGGGTTTGAGACTATTAAAGCCGTTGGTTATAGCTTCTGTAATTCCGGAGATCAGATTTCTTTCGGGTACATTTGCTTCGTTTACGATACAATCTGCCGGAAGTGGGGTTCCGTTGCTCTCAAATAAAGCGGCAACACTGTTTGAAACAGTTGCTTTTTTCTTGCATTTAGATTGTATGATTTCATCAACGAAACCAGCGTTCAGTGCTTCTTCCGGGGTCAGCCATTTGGCATCTTTCATCATTTTAAGTATGTCGGCAACCGGTTTACCGGATTTGTTGGCATAACATTTAGCCAGCTGGAGAGTGGAAACAGACGCCATTTCTTTTTGCGTTTTTAGCTCTTCAATAGCGTTGTCGATCTGATCTTCGTTCATCTGTCCCCAATTATCCACCCATACCATTGTTTTGTGGATCAGGTACAATGCATCGGAATTGATCGTGGTTTTCTGGGCGTAAAGTCCTAGCAGGGTTGCAGCAGAAGCGTTAAAGGCTACATATTCAACAGTGACATTTCCGCGTTCTGCGATCTGATTACCGATTGCAAGTGCTTCATTGACATCACCACCATAGCTATTGACACAAACTGTTACGGGGCCTTCGTCGCAGTCTTTCAACTGCCATTTGAAGTAATTGGAACCAAATCCCCACTTGTCGATTGTTCCATTGATTTCAATACGATTCTTTTTAGACATCTACTTTTTTGTGGCAATAGTAGGCATGAAAAAAGCCCCGTAAAAGGACATACGGGGCTTTGGAATATGAACAAAAAGTATTAATTCATAGGGTTTTGTATGTTTATGCTTTCGTATTCATCTTCACAGGAAAAGGAAAAAGAAGTTCCTTTTAGGCCGCTGCGAGAGGTGGAAGTATCTTTCTTCCTCTCAAATACCAGGCGTACCCTGTGTGATCCGGAGACGATCCAGTTGCCGTCTGCATCTTCAGTAGCAACAATCCAGGTTCCGGCATCCAGTTCCGAAATGATTTGATCATTATTTTCGCTTTTGCCATAGATAAAACCGGATATCTCTATTTGATATATATCGCCGCCATCATCTTCCTTGCGGTTCTCCTGATAGCCACCATCCGAAGGAAGCAGGCCTATACATATTATATCATCCGGTTTGGTCAGGTTTAAAAAACGTTTGCAGTCCTGGGTAAAACCTACACCCAGGAAACTGCTTTCCGGAATGGCCAGGATTTGTTTTAACCCTCCGGCATTGTTAAAAGGGAAATCAGTTTTCTTCATAAGTTATTTTTGCTTGATTAGTTATTGTCCGTTCAGCGGACAGTTTTTCCAAAACTATTTTGGATATTTTTTCCTGCATTTCCTGGCGATATGTTTTTTTGAAAGCAGCGTTTCTCTGACAGTGTTTGTAGATTGATTCGAATTTCCATATCTGTTCGGTAAAACCAAATTTTTCCTGAAAGAGTGAAATTGTGTCAAAGGGTTTCATTCCGTATGTATATTGAGCACTGCAAAAAGCTAACATCATTTTTTTTGTTCTATCTTCAAAAAGTTGATTTAGAAAAAGGATGCTATTGTAAGTTAGTTCACCGCCATAACGGTTGTAATCATCTTCTGTTAAGTAGAATGTAACTTCATCAGAAAAGACTTTCGTACTGGGAGTAAGATGATTGTTGTGGCGGTCTTTTCTGCTCAGTCCTAATCGAACCAGTGTCATAACACCTTTATCTTTATAAAACCGGACTGGTTTACCGTAATTTTGTTCAATGAATACCCGGGTGTAAGGTTTGCAGGGAAAGGTAATAGAAAAATTGTAAGGCATGTGTTATAGTTTAATATTGATACTAAATATTGTACTTAATAGGTTGAATACAAAGGTATTAAATAAAGTAATACGTTGTGCCGAAATACCTTTGATTTATATCCCGGCATGAAATACCCCCCTGGCAAAATAGAGGTAAAAAAACTGTGCTTTCGTGCTGAAATGATTGACGCTTGCACAAAGTGTTGATATACAGGTGTATATGTCAGCACGATTTTAGCACGAAAAGAGTGTAAAAAGTGAGATTGAGTACAAAAACGGCTTTTGTACTCAATTCGTGCTAAAAGTGCTAAATCGTGCTAAAATCGTGCTGTGTTAAAATATTGAAAGGCAGAAGTTTACAGATGTAAATTTTCGCAAAGTACAAACGCACGATTTTTTTCCTTTTTTTTATATAGGGGTACTTTTCAGAAGAGAAGAATAAAGCATATAAGAATTCTTTAGATAAATTACTTCCCAAAAAACTTATTCCGGTTATAGTAAGGCTTAGTGATATAAATAAAGATAAGAAGGTAAATGAAATCACAAAGCAGGAAAGACAGGGGCTGGTTCATCTTATAAAGAATCTTGAGATGACTGTT
>ERZ839767.5330-NODE-5330-length-11683-cov-3.914431_pt1 | contig 11683 bp, 9 predicted proteins | sample MGYA00519879_ERZ839767 | MGnify/ENA primary metagenome ERZ839767 (study PRJEB31850, sample SAMEA3708852) | human gut metagenome | biome: human gut; feature: human-associated habitat; material: faeces | place: China | collected 2014 ...
GCTTACAGAACCGTCTGCATTCAGGTTATTCTCTAAGAATGCGATCAGCATTCTCGGCGGTGCTACTACTGTGTTATTCAGTGTATGCGCAAGATATTTTTTGCCATCTTTTCCATTTACACGGATTTTCAGGCGACGTGCCTGTGCATCACCAAGGTTGGAACAGCTTCCTACCTCGAAATATTTCTTCTGACGTGGAGACCATGCTTCTACGTCAAGAGATTTTACCTTTAAGTCTGCAAGGTCACCGGAGCAGCACTCAAGAGTACGAACCGGGATATCAAGAGAACGGAACAGATCAACTGTGTTCTGCCATAATTTATCAAACCACATCGGACTTTCTTCCGGTCTGCAGACAACGATCATCTCCTGCTTCTCAAACTGATGGATACGGTAAACACCTCTCTCCTCCAGACCATGAGCACCTTTTTCCTTACGGAAACATGGAGAATAACTTGTCAGAGTTTTTGGAAGTTCTTCTTCCGGAATGATCTGGTCGATAAATTTACCGATCATAGAATGCTCACTGGTACCGATCAGATATAAGTCTTCACCCTCAATCTTGTACATCATGGCATCCATCTCAGCAAAACTCATAACACCAGTTACAACGTTGCTTCTGATCATGAAAGGAGGTACACAGTAAGTAAATCCTCTGTTGATCATGAAATCACGTGCATAAGAAATAACTGCGGAATGAAGTCTTGCAATATCGCCCATTAAATAATAGAAACCATTTCCTGCAACACGTCTTGCGCTGTCCAGATCGATTCCGTCGAAGCTCTCCATAATCTCTGTATGATATGGAACTTCAAAATCCGGAACTACCGGTTCACCAAATTTCTCAATTTCAACATTCTCACTGTCATCTTTACCAATCGGTACAGACGGATCAATGATATTCGGAATTACCATCATATCTTTCAGAAGTTCTTCTTCTACTTCTTTCTCTCTTGCAGAAAGTTCTTCAATACGGCTTCCGGAAGCAGCAACCTGTCTCTTAACTTCTTCTGCTTCTTCTTTCTTGCCCTGTGCCATTAATGCACCGATCTGTTTGGAAATTTTGTTTCTCTCTGCTCGAAGTGCTTCTACTTCCTGTTTGATCTCTCTGTTCTCTTTGTCCAGTTCCAGAACCTTGTCAACCAGTTCCAGTTTGTTATCCTGGAATTTATTACGGATGTTCTGTTTTACAACTTCCGGATTTTCTCTCACAAATTTAATGTCTAACATTTTGATCCTCCTGAATGTTATTCCCATTATGTAATGATGTTTACAGCAATTTTATACCTTTCTCAAACTGCTGCCGGCTAAAAGCACTGTTCTTTCTGTACACATTAACATAAACCTGCACTCTCATACAGCCATAACAGTATTTCTTCTAACCTCTGGTATCATAAACCCATTTTATCATATTATGTACATTCCTGCACAAAATAGATTACATTTCATTATTGCCTGTTTTATTCTCTATTATTCGTTACCGTCTTATCTTATCTGTCAGGCATATAAAAACAATCTCTTCTGTCTTTTACTGTTCTTCAATATCTCCCAGTCCAAAGTTTACAGCCTTACGAAGCGCTTCCACTTCTTCCTGACTCAGCATCACATAAGACTCACCTTTTACGATTTCCTTCAGATAAAGGAAACAGTTATCACGACTGTGAACTGCATTTAAGATCAGACCGGTATTATCCTTATCCAGCAATGCAAGAGCAAAACTCAGTTTTCCTCCTACATCGTCAAAAGCATCGTACTTTTCCACGCCATATTTACTGAACATCTTATCCAGATTCTTCTTAATAAAAAGAAGCTCATGGTCATGCTGGTCTTTTGCTTCATACAATCTGTCAATCTGAGCAAATTTCCTTACGAATACTTTTTCCAGAGACTGCGCATCACTGCCCTTCATAAACACTTTATATCTGCGTTCCAGACGGCTCAACCGCATATTGCTGTTAACATTCCTTATCAAAAGGTAGACAGTAAGAATCAGCAATATAATAATGATAATCCCCGAATCGATTCCCAGGCTTTCAAAAATACCACTCATATTTTACTATCACTCCTTAACCGATGGACTCAAATAAGTCAATAATTCGCTCCAGTTCATCTTTGGAATAATATTCGATTTCAATTTTTCCTTTATTATTCTTCTTTCTGTGAATCTGCACCTTGGTACCCATGATGTTCTTCATCTTCTCTTCCAGGCTCTCATAGATTGCATCTTCCGCAGAACTCTTCTGCGCCCGTTTTTCTTTCGGCGGGTCCAGAATACGCTTCACCAGTGCTTCCGTTTCCCGGACACTGAGCTTCTCATCAAAAACCTTCATCGCCACTGTTTCCTGCTTTTCCTTATCTGAAATAGCAAGAATTGCTCTGGCATGTCCGGCCGTGATCATCTCATCCACCAGCATCTGCTGTACCTTTGCACTAAGCTTCAGCAAACGCATGGAGTTCGTAACTGCAGTACGGCTTTTTCCCACTCTGTCAGCGATTTCATCCTGTTTCAAATGAAATTCATCGATCAGACGTTTATAAGCCATCGCCTCATCCACCGGATTTAAGTCTTCTCTCTGAATATTCTCGATCAGAGAAATTTCCACCAGTTCCTGCTCCGTAAATTCTTTCACAATAACAGGAACTTCTTTCAATCCGGCCATTTTCGCAGCTCTCCACCGTCTCTCTCCAGCTATGATCTCATAATAATCCTTTTTATCAGACACCAACAATGGTTGAAGTATTCCGTACTGTTTAATGGACTCAGATAATTCTACAAGAGCATCTTCATCAAATTGTTTCCGTGGCTGATTTACATTCGGCTCTACACTGGAAATCTTAACCATCATAGCAGTCTTCTTCTCCTCTGCATCATGGTTTTCCTCTTTTGCCTTTACAGAACGGGAAACTTTCTTCTCCGTTCTTTCCGCTTTCGTGACTGTTTTTCTTACAGGCTCTTTACTGGCAGCCGTCTTTTCCGGAAATAACGCATCCAGTCCTCTGCCCAGCCCATTCTTTCTGCCTGCCATCAGTCATCCTCCCTGTTGATCACTTCTTCAGCCAGAAGACGATAACTCTCCGCACCTGATGATCTCGGATCATAAATCGTAATCGGCTGTCCATAACTCGGCGCTTCTGCCAGTCTTACATTTCTGGGGATAATTGTTTTGTAAATATTCTGATTCAGATTCTCTTTCACATTTTCCACAACCTGTAGTGACAAATTCGTTCTGGCATCATACATGGTAAATACGACACCTTCCATTTTCAGACGCTTATTCAATCTGTCCCTTACCAGATCAATGGTGTGAATCAACTGTGAAAGACCTTCCAATGCATAATACTCACACTGTATCGGTACCAGCACTGATGTCGCTGCTGTCAGCGCATTGATGGTAAGCATATTTAAAGATGGCGGACAGTCCATAATAATATAATCATATTTTCTTCTGAGCTTATCCGTAATTCCCTTCAGAATAAATTCCTTATCATCAATTCCTACCAGCTCAATTTCTGCACCGGAAAGATTAATATTGGACGGGATCAGATCTACGTTCTCTACAACGTCCTTAAGGACAGTATCCTTAATCTCTGCCTCTCCAAGTAAAAGTTCATACAATGTATTCTCTACAGAATTTTTATCAACACCCAGTCCACTGGTCGTATTTCCCTGTGGATCTATGTCAATTGTAAGAACTTTTTTCCCCTTTTCCGCCAGACAGGCAGAAAGGTTTATTGCAGTTGTAGACTTACCTACTCCGCCTTTCTGATTGGCAACTGCTATAATTCTTCCCAATTAAATTTCCTCCTTTTATGAGGTTTTACTTGTATTTTAGCGGCTTTTCTGAGCGTCGCAGACTTATTATAACACTTTTACTTTAATCCTGCCACATAATGTTTCACGTGAAACATAAAATTTCTATAATTTTTTTCAAAAATTTTGTACAGTTTTTTATCTATAGCAATCCTCGTAAATAATGCATTTAAGACAGTTCAGCAGAGGGTGAAAGACAAGGAAGATATCTGCAGGCGTGCTGACGCACGGCAAAGATATCTGACGCAGGATTTCACCCTCTGATGGACTGGATTAAGATGCGTTATTTTAGAGGATCGCTATAGTATTCGGGAAGACGCGTTATGAGCAGACCGTCCGCCCACTACAATCTTTCTTGTAAAATCCCCCTCATTGGCGTATAATAAATACACATATCTTATATCAAAACGCATGCTCCACATGCAGAATAAAGGAGGCCCAAAATGAACAAACATAAGCACAAAATTATTACATTTGCTGCTTTGATGACTGCTGCCACAGCCGTAGTCCACTTTACTAATCGTACCATCGCAGCTGCAGCACAGCTTAAACAAGTGCTCAGAATTTCCAATGATAAATTCTTCGAATGGCGCTTCGGTAATATTTACTATACAAAAAAAGGAACCGGCTCCCCGGTCCTCTTAATCCACGACACACTTCCGGGAGCATCCGGATATGAATGGAATAAAATTGAAAATGAACTTGCCTCCGAACACACAGTATACACGATCGACCTTCTCGGATGCGGTCGTTCCGACAAGCCAGGAATTACCTACACCAACTTCGTATATGTCCAGATGATCTGCGATTTCATACGCAAAGTAATCGGTGAAAAAACAGACGTGATTGCCAGCGGTTTCTCCGGATCTTTCGTTACCATGGCATGTCATAATGAAAAAGAACTGTTCAACAAAATCATGCTTGTAAATCCACCGAGCCTCACACGCTTAAAACAGCTGCCATCACAAAGATGCCAGCTTCTGAAACTGGCACTGGAAGTTCCAATCTTCGGAACATTAATTTATCATATGGTTGTTTCAAAGGAAAATGTCAAAAATCTGTTCATTGAGAAAATGTATTACAATCCATTCCATGTAAATACCGAAATGGAAGATGCTTATTACGAAGGTGCACACAAAGGCGGCTGCTATGCCAAATTTTTATACTCCAGCATGGCCTCCAGATATCTCAACATCAACATCAGCCATGCCATCAAATCACTGGATAACAGCATCTACATTGTAGAAGGCGAAACAGAACCAAACGGAAACACCATCACAGACGAATACTGCTCTGCCAACCCGGCAATAGAAGCAGTAACGATCCACGGTTCCAAACACGTCCCTCATATCGAACAGCCGGAAAGTTTTATGGAACAGCTTAAAATCTTCTTCTGATTCACAGTTACAAAAAAGACTCTTTACCTATGATCCTCTGATCAAAGTAAAGAGTCTTTTCTTCTTATAGCGATCCTCTAAAATAACGCATCTTAATCCAGTCCATCAGAGGGTGAACTGTCTTAAATGCATTATTTACGAGGATTGCTATAATTATATTATTACTTACTCAACAGCCTCTTCTGTATCAGTTTCCGCATTGTCCGTTGTCTCGGAACTATCGTCTTCTGTAGAAGAATCCGCTTCTTCAGAACTGCTCTCTTCTACCTCTGTCGTATCCTCAGAAGTTTGTTCCTCTGTATCTTCTGAATCTGAATCCGTTGTTTCCTGCTCATCTGCGCTCTCATCCTCAGATGCCACCAGCGTATCCAGAGCAGTAAAGAGTTCTTTTAGATTCATCTTATTGACAAGATATACTTTCTCATCAACAACTGCCGCATAGTAGTTTGTATCATAACTATAATATTTAACCTCTAAGCTGTCTCCATCCTCTTCTGTCATCGCTGCTGTCAGTTCAGGATCACCTTCCGGCTCAAACTTATCTGTGAGGCGTTTCTGCGCTGCCATATTAATAAGCTTGTTATAGAATGTAGTAAAAGTAGTGCTGTCGATTTTCGTTCCATCCAGCTTATAGGTTACAGTTTCTGTCTCATTTCCATCCTCGTCTTCTGATGTTTCACGTGAAACATTGACCTTATGGTCTTCTCCCTGATAGTTCATCTTCAAAGTAGCAAGATTATTTACAGAAACATAACTTACTGTCATATCCCAGAAATCTTCTTCTGACTTATCAGTCAGTGCTGATAACGTATCTTCAGACATGGTATAAACTTCATTACTGTCATTTACCATTACATATCTGTTTCCATCGTCTGCCACATTTCCAACTTTAATCACAAGCTGCGCATCAACCATCTCCGGTTCTGCTTCTTCTTCCGCATCAGTATCCTCAGCGCTTTCCAATGTTTCATCGTCAGAAGATGCATCTTCACTCTCATCAGAATCACTGCTGTCTGATGTTTCCTCTCCGTCTGTATCACTATCCTCTTCTGTCTCTTTCTCTTCCTGATAATCTACCGTAATTGTAGCATATGGATCATCCAGACCATACTCACTCTCATCGGTACATTTATAATTTACCAGTGAATCATACGCCATGCTGCCAAAAGAAGAAACCAGGGAACTTACTGTCGCAGAGTCTGCCTTTTCCTCATCACCGTCGCCACTGACACTCCATGAACTTGTATCTTCGTTTTTAGACAGTTCGTAGGACTTTTCTCCTTTTACTGTAATCTTACTGATCGTATCTGTACTGGAGATTGCCGGGAAATCTTCTTCCTGTGCATAATCATAAAGCGTTTTGGCAAATGATTCCACACAGGAGGAATCTACCAGATAAACAGTTTTTTTATCATCGTCCTTGCGTATATAGTACTGACTGGTGGACTGATTCTCATCACCTACATACAAAATTGTTGTAGTTGTAGCTTCACTGCTTTCCTCTGTATTATCAATATCCTCAGAACTCTCTGCATCAGAAGAACTTTCAGCAGAATCTGAATCACTGGTATCTTCTGATTCTTCTGTATCTTCTTCCGAATCAGACACTTTCGATACAATCTTAATCGTATTAGACGGGGAATCCAGACCATACTCTGCCAGATCATCCACATCTTCCAGCACTCTGTCAGATTCTATGGATGCCACAGAAGATGCTGCGCTGTCCAGAGTAGTCTGGTTTACCGGGAAATCTTTCTCATCTTTTTTTACCCAGGTATCATCATTTTTTTCAAATATCGTCTCTGTATCATCAATCATAAAATCCAGAGACTCAATATCATCCGCAGATGCAGAGAAAACAGTTGTACTGCTTTCCTCTTCTTCCTCAGATTCTTTCTGTTCCTGGTGGGACACGTAGTTTTTTACACCTGCGTATGCCCCACAGCAGACAACAAGAACTGCAACTGCAAGAATCATTTTTACAGTTTTATTCTTCATTTAGGCTTTTCTCCTCTTCATCCAGATTACAAGTCCAACAACAAGGAAGAATCCAGGGATCAGTGCGATCGTGCAGATTTTCCAGAATGCTGCGTCATAATCTGTCAGTGTCAGATAAGATACAGACAGGCTCTTGGACGGAATAGATACAGTCGCACTCTCCTCGGTATCTGTCATCCATTTCAGAGATTCAATGATCAGTTTTTCATTTCCGCCGGATACCATCTGATTCACCTGTGACTCCATCAGATTAGATGTTGAATAATAAACAATCTGTGTTTCTTTGCCATCATCCAGAGTTTCTGTAATGCTGACACCCAGATCAAACGGGCCGTCCTCATCTCCATCCTCTTTCTCCAATGTGTCACTGTTCAGGTTTGTCTTGGAATATGCCTGATCTGAAGTTGTCAGGATGCTGTTGATAGTTACAGTATCTCTCACATCATCCATCTTTTTGATTCCCTGTGCATACGGAGCAAGTACATAATATCCGCCGGAGGCAGTCTCAGAGCTTGCATCTGTGCTGTTGACTGTTGGTACAAGATAATATGGCATCTGCATTGCATAATGCTGACTGTCACCTTCAAATACGATTCCCTCTGCGCGCTGAACTCCATAGTTTTCCAGAACTGCATCAAAGTTTGGCAGGTCTTCTGTTGTATAATCAGAGAAAATCATCGCCTTTCCGCCATTTTCAAGATAATCAATAATAGCAGTCTTTTCATCTTCTGAAATATCTGTGGATGGAGAATCAATGAACAGGCAGTCTGCATCATCCGGAACACTTCCCTCTGTAAGAAGATTCAGAGACTGAATATCCATGTTTGCCTTCTCGATGTCTTCTTTGATAGTAGAATCCATCTCCTTCTCACCATGTCCCTCGAGTGTATAAAGGATCGGGAGATCTTCGGATGTTACATATCCGATCGCACTTGTGATCTGACCTTCACCGTCGAAACCGGTAGTCTGAGAGCTGTAGGTCTGATAATCAATTGTGCTCTCATAGATATTGTTGTAATCAATGACTTTATTTCTGTCGCCGCATACAACGATCAGACTGTTTGCAGAAAGATCATCACTTGTATATTCCGTTACAAATTTAGGATTTACTACAGGATCCTTCTGCTCTACTTTAATATGCTTGGATTCATCTTCATATTTCTTAAGCAGATTGGTAATATTCTCATCTTCAGAACCGCTCTGTGCAATCTGGTAAATTGTTACGTCCTTGTCCAGATCTTTCAGCATTGCTTTTGTATCATCACCAATACTGTAGAGTTTCTGGCTGCTGATATCAATTTCTGAATATTTGGACGGAATCGCATTTACGATCATGTTGAGCACTACAACTACTGCAATAAATATCACTGACATAACCATTGTGTAAGAGCCGTTTTTGATATGCTTCTTACTGATGGTGCCAATCAGTTTCTTTTTGTCAAATTTTTTATGGTTATTATTTTTCATCTTTTCTTTCAGTTTCATTTTCTTTCACCTCCCCACTAATTCCAGCGTCTCTTCAAAATAGACTGTGTTGTAAGGAACAGGCATACTGCGATCACAGAAAGAAAATATACAATTCCTTTTATATCAAAGATGTTACTTGTAAAATTATCAAAGTGTCCGCTCAGATTAAACACATCCAGGACTTTCTGAATACCGCCCTCAAAAATACTGGATTTTACTACATAAATAATAATCAGTGCCACTTCTCCGATCACACCGATCACTGCTGAGATCAGAATATTCTTGATCATGGTATAGATAATGATGGCTGCTGCCAGGATCAATAACCCAAATGTCACGCATGTCGACATAGATGTCTGAGAGAAGAAGGAAGAAATACCATTCATCATGTAAAATGCAAATAAGAAAACAAATGTGAGTACCGCTGCAATTACCTGGCTCTCAGTTAATGCTGACATAAATACACCGATGGCCAGATTGGCGCATCCCAAAAGGAAAAATCCCAGGATTCCGGTGTATGCGGAAGCATAGGAAATCGTTCCGAACTTACTCATGATCAGAGGATAAACGCACATGATCACGACCGGAATGGCAAACACAGCTACCAGTGCAAGATATTTTCCAAATACGATATCCCATACAGATACCGGTGCGGTCAGAAGAAGCTGATCCGTTTTCTGCTTGCGCTCTTCTGCAAGTACGCGCATGGAAAGGATCGGCACACCGATCAGGAACACGAAGGTCAGTGCGCTTAATGTAGATTCAAATTTTGAATAACCTGCTGAAAGCTGATATGCGGAAAAATAAATTCCAGTCAGCACCAGGACAAAAAATATGAAGAGATATCCAACCATGGAGGTCAGATAGCTTTTCAGTTCTCTTTTAAAAATTGCTGTCATGACTGATCCCCCTCTTTCTCGTCTGAAGCTTTCTCCGTTTCCTCAGATTTTGTTTCTTCGTCTTTATGTTCGTCTTCTATCGGCTTCCATTGAGATTTCTTCTTGCTCGCTGAAGATTTCTTTTCACCTTCAGTGAGTTCAAGGAAGACATCCTCAAGAGAAACTCTCTTAACCTGCATCTCGTAGATCGGGCAGTTTGCTTTTGCCATAGCATAGAAAACTTTTTCGCGGATATCCACATTTTCCTGAATGGAAAGTTTTGTTTTCCACAATTTCTCATCGCTGTCATAGGACATTTCCACCCCGGTTACGCCTTCGATCGTTTCCAGAGCTTTTCGAATCGTGTCTTTCTCGCCTTTTACCTTCATAAGGAGGCTGTTGGAGCCTGCTGCCAGACGTTCCAGATTATCCGGTGTATCGCTGGCTACCAGCTTTCCATGGGAAATGATCAGAACATAATCACACACTGCTCTTACCTCGGAAAGGATATGGGAGCTTAAGATAACCGTGTGCTTCTGCTTCAGGCCTTTGATCAGGTCACGGATCTCGATGATCTGCTTCGGGTCAAGTCCTACTGTCGGCTCATCCAGGATGATCACCTCCGGATACCCCATAATCGCCTCAGCAAGACCAACTCTCTGTCTGTAACCTTTTGACAGGTTCTTTATCAGACGGTTTCTCATGTCTGAAATCTTTACCATATCCATGACTTCTTCGATCATGTTTGCTTTTTTATCTTTTGGGATTTTCTTGAGATCTGCTACAAATTTCATGTATTCCAGGACAGTCATATCAAAATAGACCGGTGGCTGTTCAGGCAGATAACCGATACATTTCTTTGCCGCTTCCGGTTCTTCGAGGATATCGTGTCCGTCAATTTTGACGGTTCCTTCGGTGGATGCGATGTATCCGGTTATCATATTCATTGTAGTGGATTTTCCTGCACCGTTTGGTCCCAGAAATCCATAGATTTTGCCTTTCTCTATTTTAAAGGAAAGGTGGTCAACTGCCGTATGGTCTCCATAGCGTTTGACCAGATTGTTTACTTCAATCACAAGTCTCTCCTCCTTTTTCTCTAAACAGAATATTGTATTCTGCAAATATTTACAAAATAAAAGATGCCTCCAGGTGAAACAGAGATAGGGGGTACCTGGAAGCATCTTCCATCATGAGCCGGCTTTAACGTCTGCTCTGAAAATATTCTATGAGGAAGTTGTGATAAAAATTGGATAAATCTGTGATGATTTTGTGAAAATAAAACGTATTTTTGAAATAGTTTTTCTAAAAACAGTTTCTGTTTATGAAAGAGGCTCTTTCAGTGGTGTTCCTGCCTTACGCGGATAGCGGCCCGGTGTTGGTTTCATTTTCTCAATCACAACGAGAGAACGCTGGATTTCAGAATCCGGAAGATTAAAGTAGACCACATCCTGAATCTTGCCGCCGAGGATCTTAACTGCTTTTTCTGCCTGCTGCAGTTCTTCCTGAACCGTTCCAGACTTGTAAGAAATAAAATTTCCGCCCACTTTTACATATGGAAGACAGTACTCAGACAACGTAGCCAGATTGGAAACCGCGCGGGATACGCACAGATCATACTGCTCACGGTATGCTTTATTTTTGGCAAATTCTTCTGCCCTGCCATGAATTGCAGTAATATTTTCCAGTTTCAGAAGAGCAAAGGTTTCTTCGAGAAAATTAACTCTCTTCTTCAATGAGTCAAGAAGACAGGCTTCCAGATGCGGAAACGCAATCTTAAGTGGTACTCCCGGAAATCCGGCTCCTGTTCCGATATCCATAATTTTGCTGACTTTTGTCATATCTACTGCCTTCACACAGGCAAGACTGTCCAGGAAATGCTTTACCAGCACTTCCTGAAACTCGGTAATACCAGTCAGGTTCATGACCTTGTTTTTTTCTGCCAGATATTCATAAAAAGCAATAAACTGCTGTTTCTGTGTATCATTCAGAGCAATTCCGAGTTCTTCACACCCTTGCTCCAGTACTTTCAGATCATAAGACAATATTATATCCTCCTATTCTCAGGAATTTGAATTTCTTCTGTATTGTTCAAGATAAACCAGCAGTACAGAGATATCCGCAGGAGATACGCC
>ERZ839767.5341-NODE-5341-length-11652-cov-9.061999_pt1 | contig 11652 bp, 7 predicted proteins | sample MGYA00519879_ERZ839767 | MGnify/ENA primary metagenome ERZ839767 (study PRJEB31850, sample SAMEA3708852) | human gut metagenome | biome: human gut; feature: human-associated habitat; material: faeces | place: China | collected 2014 ...
AGGCGATGCACTTGGAGGACTTGCCGGTCTCGGGGTTGACGGTGGGCATGTGCCACGGGCAGGCATCATGGCAGGCACCGCAGCCGATGCACTTGTCGGTATCCACTACGCGGATGCCGCGGCTGTCGGTGGTAATAGCCTTCTGCGGGCAGGCGTTGCCGCAGGCGGGGTCCTCGCACTGGCGGCAGGTATCGGGGAAGTAGACAAAGCAGTTATCGGTGCCGGACAGCAGACCGTTGCCTGCGCCGTCCAGATTCAGACGGCGCTGGATCTTGACGCGGCTGATGTAAGAGGAGCACACGCCATCGTTGGTCAGAGTGCAGTTGATCTCGCAACGCTGGCAGCCGGTGCACAGGTCTGCGTTGACCACCAGCAGGCCCTGCGGCAGTGCCCAAGTGGCCACTGCGCCGGAATCCACCTGCTGCTGAGAGCAACCGAACAGGGACAGCATGGAAGCGGACAAGGTGAGCCCTGCAAGGCTCTTGCCCGAGATCTTCATGAATTGACGGCGGGTCATGTCAGCCGTCAGGAAATCAGTTTTTGCCATAGGTTCCATTCCTCCGTTGAGGTCACTCTGCGCTGAGCACCTCGGTCACATAGAAATACGAGTTGTTGACGATGGTCGTCACAGCCGAAGAGGTGATGGTCGCGCCGGAAAGGGCGTCCACCTCAGTCAGGTCTGCGCTGACAGCACCGGACGCATTGCCGGCGGTGGTCAGGCTGGCCTGCTCCAGACGCATCTTGGACTGCTCTTCTGCCGAGAGATCCGCAAAGGGGATTGCCATCGGCTCGCCGTCCAGTGCGCTCTTGCTGAGCATGGCTGCGTACAGCTTGCGCCGTGCCACGGCCTCTGCGCTGGAATCCAGCGGCGGAGCCAGCTCATCGCCCAGTGCCTCGCCCTTCAAAGCCGAGAAGGTAAGCCCCGCAGCATACATCTTGCGGGTAGCCTCGGCCTCGGGAGAGGTATCGAAGGTGCGCCACTGTGCGGGGTCAAAATCCCCGGCAGCAGCGGGCTGCTCCTCCGCCGCACCGGCAGCGGCATAGGCGGCACCGGTAACGGGGTCCGTTACGGTGTAGCTCTTGCCCGCCAGCGTGAAGGGCGCTGCGCCCTGATACTGGGACGTGAACTCCGGGTTGACGCACTGGCCGCCAAGGTTTTCCGTTTCGTCCTGAGAGAGGATCTCTACTGCGGAAACATTGCCCTCGGCGTCAATGGTCACGGCAGCCTGCACATCGCTTTGGAAGCCCTTCTGAGAGCCCTCCACGCGGTAGCTGCCATCGTCGAGCTGGTACACTGCGCTGATGCCGTAGGCGGCTGCATCCGCCTCCGACACCGGCAGCAGGGTACCGGCAACCGTGGTGCGTGCGCTTTGCAAGGTGGTCAGACCGACCGCCAAGGCGATGGTCGCAACGCCCATGGCTGCATAGCCCGGCAGCCGCTTGCGCCACAGCGGTACGGGCGCAAACGGGTTGGTTGCCTGCTTCATGTTATCACCTGCCTGTTTTTTATTTTGCCGGGTAACCCCGGACAACAATTGAGGCCGCTCTGGCTGCTGCAACAGCGGAGCGGTCTCTTCGATAATATATTAACATGCGTGCGCGGAGTATGTCAACAGAAACAGACAGGCTTTTCCGTTTTGTAACTATTGTTTTTGTAATATTTGCTTAAAGTTTAGGGATTTTGCGCCCGCACACCAGCTGCAGGCCGTATTCTGCTGCAAGCTCTGCGGATTGCACCGTGGGCATGCTTTTGCTTACCAGCACCGGCACCCCGGCGCGGATGGCCTTGCGCACCATATCCAGCGGCACCCGGCCGCTGGTGTACAGCACGCATTCCGCCAGCGGCAGTCCTGCCAGCACCGCGCAGCCCACCGCCTTATCCAGCGCGTTGTGCCGTCCCAGATCCTCACAGGCAAAAACAATTTCCCCTTCGTGCAGCACAAAGCAGCTGTGCACCGCCCGGGTGGCGCGGTACAGCGGCAGACCGGCGTGCATGGCGGCGGTCAGGATCTGCACCCATTCCGGCTGCAAGGCCAGCCCCGGCACAGGGCGCAGGGGCTGCTGCTCCACCGGACTGCCCAGCGCGATATTATCGGTGCAGCAGCTGGCAACCTCCTGCGCGGCGGCGCGGCGGGTGGGCAGCGGGTGGCGCAGATATACCTGCACCTTTGCACCCTCGGCGCAGACGGCGATCTGCTCCACCTCGTCCGCAGATGCAATCCACCCTTCGGTGAGCAGCCGTCCCAAGGCCAGCTGCGGCAGCAGCGCCGGGGTGCATACCACCCGGAAGGCGGGCTGCTCGTTTACATAGATAGCGGCGGCGTGCTCTGCCGGTACGGTGGCTTCGGTGCTGTCCGGCAGACGCAGGCTGGCAAAAGCCGCCTGTGCACCAAAACGGTCGGTGATCTGCAAAGAGGGTGTGCTGCGTTTTTCCATAAAGTTTCCTTATATTATAAATGCAATGCTGTGTGTCAGACGGACAATATCAACATACCGGTTCTGTGGCAAAAAGTCAAGAGCCATCTTGCCGTAAAACACAATGCCGGACAGCCCGCAGACTGTCCGGCATTGCGATAAAAACGTCAGATTTACAGTTTGCCCTCTCAGGCAGCGTTCTCAGAACACCGCCGGGACGATCTGCTGGGCATCCACATCCACGATGCCGTAGGTGTTCAGCCGCAGCTTCGGGATGACCGGCAGGCTGACGAAGGCAAGGGTCATAAAGGCGTCGATGTCCTCCGAGATGCCGTGGGCTTTCAGCGCCGCCTTGAGCGCCTGCAGCTTTTCCTCCACAGTCTCGGCGCTCTCGGTGCTCATAAGCCCCGCCACCGGCAGCGGCAGCTCCCCTACCACCTGTCCGTTCAGTGCAAAGGCAAGGCCGCCCTTGTTTTTGCGCACCGTGTTCCCCGCCAGCACCATGTCGGCATCGTTGGTGCCCGCCACGATGAGGTTGTGGGAGTCGTGGGCGATGCTGGAAGCCACTGCGCCGCATTGCAGGCCGTAGTTGCCCAAAAAGCCCAATCCCACATGACCGGAGCGCTGATGCCGCTCGAACACCGCCAATTTGACGATTTTCTGCGCCACATCCACGCCGGGCGCTGTGCCCGGGTGCTGGCAGAACGGAACGATCTTTTCGGTGGTCAGCAGGGCGTGCGGGGTCAGGCAGATCACCCGCTGCCGGGTGCCGGTCTGCTTCAGCTGCAATTGCTCCGGGGTGATCTCGTCCATGTTGAAGGAATCGAACACCCGCGCAAAGCGTGCTTTGTCCACCGCAAGGGCGGCGGGGTGCAGCATTCTGCCCTGCTGCGCCACCAGTTCGCCCTTTTTGTACACCTGCTCCACCGTGAACTGTTCCAGATTCGACAGCACGATCAGGTCTGCGGTGTAACCGGGAGCTACCGCGCCGCTGTGCGCAAGACCGAAGTACTGACACGGGACAAGGGTGCCCATCCGCACCGCCACCACCGGGTCTACCCCGGCGGCAATGGCCTTGCGGATGATATAGTCGATATGCCCGCCCTGCAACAGGTCTCCGGGGTGCTTGTCATCGGTCACCAGCATACAGCGGCTACAATAGGGCTCCCGGAACAGGGGCAGCAGGCTTTCCATGTTCTGGGCTGCGGTACCCTCCCGCACCATGATGTACTGTCCGCGCCGCAGCTTTTCCATGGCTTCATGGATGTCCGAGCACTCATGGTCGGACTGTACCCCGGCAACGACATAGGCGTTCAGTTCCTCTCCGCTGAGGAAGGGTGCGTGCCCGTCGATACGTTTACCCGCAGCGGTGCAGTCGCAGATCTTCTGCAGGATCTTTTCGTCTGCGCGCACTGTGCCGTAGGAGTTCATCAGCTCAGCCAGCCCCAGTACCCGGGGCTGCTGATAGTAGGGGCGCAGCTGCTCTGCTTCCAGCACCGCGCCGGACTCATCCAGCCCGGTGGCAGGTACGCAGGAGGGCAGCATGAAGTAGATCGAAAGCGCCAGATCTTTGGTAGTTTCCAGCATAAAATCCAGCCCCGCCGTACCGGCTACATTGGAGATCTCGTGCGGGTCGGTGACCACCGCCGTGGTGCCGTGGGGCAGCACCGCCTGTTCAAAGGCCGGGCCGCAGAGCATGGAGCTTTCAATGTGGATGTGCCCATCCACAAGCCCCGGGCAGACATACTTGCCCTGCAAGTCCAGCTCAGTCTCGCCGGTATAGTGCCCCACGCCAAGGATGACCCCCTGACGGATGGCTACATCGGCCTGCTCGATCTCGTTTGTGAACACGTTGATGACCCGGGCGTTTTTCAACACAAGCTCTGCCCGCACGTCACCCTTTGCCATCAGGATCTGCTGCTTCAAGGTTTCCATATTCATAAGGGCCCCCTTGTCCTGCTTTTACTGTTAAAAACTTGCGTTCTGCTGCCGGAAATACTGTTTTTGGTTTACATGGCAATCCAGCCCAGAGCGTTTGCCACCGAGCTTGCCAGAATGATGGCTGCAAAAATGGGGCACAGCCAGCGGATCATAAAATTGAACACCGGTTTGCGGCGGAAGCGCTGACCGTCCTGCTCCACCTCCTGCGCGATCTGCTCCACGCCGATGACGCGGGACACCAGCAGGCAGGTGGCAATGGCGGCAATAGGCATCATGACCGAGTTGGTCAAAAAGTCGAAGAAGTCCAAAAACTGCATCCCGAACACGGTCACCTCAGCCAGCGGGCCGTAGCCCAGTGCCGACAGGCTGCCCAGCACCACCATGATAGCGCCGATGAGCACGGTGGAGCGGGTACGATCCCAGCCCAGCTCGTCCTCAAAGGTGGAAACAGCGCTCTCGGTCAGGGCAATGGAGCTGGTAATGGCTGCAAACAGCACCAGCACAAAGAACAGCACGCCCACCACGGTACCCAGACCCATGCTTGCAAACACCTTGGGGATGGTAATGAACATCAGTGCAGGGCCGGCCTGCAGGGTGTCCGGGTCGCCGCCGGAGAAGGCAAACACCGCCGGAATGATCATCAGACCTGCCATGATGGCAATGGCGGTATCGAACACCTCCACGTTCTCGGTGGACTCCTCGATGGAAACGTCCTTCTTCATATAAGAGCCGAAGGTGACCAGAATGCCCATGGCAATGGACAGAGAATAGAACATCTGCCCCATGGCGGTGACCACGGTCATCCAGGAGAAGTTTTTGGGGTTGGGCACCAGAAAATACTTTACACCCGCCAGTGCACCGGGACGGGTGACCGAGTAGCCCGCAATGACCAGCGACAGCACCACCAGCACCGGCATCATCACCTTGGAAACCCGCTCCACGCCGTTGCGTACACCGGCAAAGATAATGCCCAGCGTGAACAGACTAAACAGCAAAAACGCCAGCTCGGCCTGCAGGCCGTTGGTGATAAAGCCGGAGAAGTAGCCGTCCGCTGCCAGATTCCCGCCGCGGCCGCACAGATACTCGGCCAGATAGTGGATGACCCAGCCGCCGATGACCGAATAATACGGCACGATCAAAATGGGGATGATGGCGTTGATCCAACCACCGAACCGGATTCCCTTGCCCTTACCGAAGTGGGCGTAGGCACTGACCGGGCTTTTGTGGGTCATACGGCCCAGCGCGGTCTCGGCCACGATCATCGTATAACCAAAGGTAACTGCCAGCAGAATGTATACCAGCAGGAAAATACCGCCGCCATATTTGGCCGCCAGATACGGGAAGCGCCAGATGTTGCCCAGACCCACCGAAGCGCCTGCGGCCGACAGCACGAACCCGATCTTACCGGAGAACGCGCTGCGCTTGTGTTGTTGTTCCATGTTGTTATTCCTCTTTTCCTATCCTCTTTATATTGAATCAAGCAGAACAAGTGTACCACATCTGCGGACAACTGGCAAGCAACAGAACAAACACCCCGGTCAGCGCCTGACGGCGCTGACCGGGGTGTTTACCAGTTTTTTTACAGCTTATGGTACTTGCGGTCCTCTTCCTCGTAGACGGGATCGCAGGTCAGGTACATGCCCAGACGGTTCAGGGTGCTGCTGTCCACGCTGGAAAGCAGCACGGTGGAGTGCACATCGCAGCCCTTGAGGTTGGGCAGCTGGTGCATAGCTGCTGCGGCAAGCTCGCTGGAAGCGGCAGAGCTGGACAGGGCGATTAGGATCTCGTCGGTGTGCAGACGGGGGTTCTTGCCGCCCAGATAGTTGGTCTTGAGGGTCTGGATAGGCTCGATGGCGGCGGCGCTGACCAAATCCGTCTCCTGCGGGATGCCCGCCAGGTACTTGAGCGCATTGATCAGGGCGCTTGCGGTAGCGCCCAGCAGCGGGCCGGTCTTGCCGGTGATGACGGTGCCGTCGCTCAGCTCAATGGCAGCAGCCGGTGCGCCGCCGGTAGCTTCGCTGCGGGCGTGTGCCTGCTTTTCCACTTCCCGGGCCCCCATGGTCAGCCCGGCCTGATTCATCAGCAGCTCCAGCTTGTAGCGCTCGCTCTCCTTGGCGGTGCCGGTGATCTTCTGCTCGCACAGGCACTTGTAGTACCGGCGCACGATCTCCTTGCGGGAGGCTTCGCAGCAGACTGCATCATCTACAATGCAGTTACCGGCCATGTTCACGCCCATGTCCGTGGGGGACTTATAGGGGCTCTGCCCTGCGATCAGCTCGAACATCGCGTTCACCACCGGGAAGATCTCGATGTCGCGGTTGTAGTTCACGGTAGTCACGCCGTAGGCTTCCAGATGGAAGGGGTCGATCATGTTCACATCGTTCAGGTCGGCGGTGGCGGCCTCGTAGGCCAGATTGACCGGATGCTTCAGGGGAATGTTCCAGATGGGGAAGGTCTCGAACTTGGCGTAACCGGCCTTGACGCCCCGCTTATATTCATGATACAGCTGGGACAGGCAGACGGCCATCTTTCCGCTGCCGGGACCGGGTGCGGTGATGACCACCAGCGGGCGCTCGGTCTCAATGTACTCGTTGCGGCCGTAGCCCTCGTCACTGACGATGCGGGCTACATCGTTGGGGTAGCCGGGGATCTTGTAGTGGCGGAAGGTGCGGATGCCCAGACTGTTCAGCCGCTTTTCAAAGGCTTCCACCTCGGCGGCGGCGGTGTACTTGGTCACGCACACACTGCCCACATACAGCCCCATCTCCTGAAACGCGTCGATGAGACGCAGCACGTCCAGATCGTAGGTGATGCCGTAGTCGCCGCGCACCTTGCTGCTGATGATGTCCTCGGCGCTGATGACGATGACGATCTCGGCCTGCTCCTTGAGCTGCAAAAGCATCTGCAGCTTGGAGTCCGGCTGAAAGCCGGGCAGCACGCGGGAGGCGTGGTAATCGTCGAACAGCTTGCCGCCGAATTCCAGATACAGCTTATTGTCAAACTTCTTGATGCGCTCGCGGATATGCTCAGACTGCATCGCAAGATATTTGTCGTTGTCAAATCCTATTTTCATCGTTCGTTTCCTCTCTGGTGGCCGGGCACACCATACCCGGACTAAAAAATCACAAATATAAGTATATCACAGCCCGGGGTGGGGCGCAATGCAAAACAAAGCACGAAATACAATTCCGGCAGGATAGGCCGTTTGGGGCGGTACAAAGTTCTGTTTTTTGTTGCAGATGCCGTTTCAGGTCAGGTCTTTTGCCGGGCGGCAAGGTCTTTTTCCACCTTCCAGAAGGCCAGCAGCAAAAGCCCCGCCGCCACATAGCTTAGCGTTTCCACCCAGATATAGCCGCCTGCGATCACATGGCGCACAGCGGCATTCTGGGCAGCAGTGCCCAGCGCCGTGCTGGCGCACTGGTCATAGCCGGTGCGCGCCAGCACCCCGTTGAACAGTGCACTCATCACCGAGCCGCCCGCCACGGACAGGGAGCTGTACACCGACATGGTAAGTCCGTCTGTGCGGATGTCGCTGCGCCCCTCCACATGGTCCACCACATCGGTCACCATGGCAAGGAGCAGACAGCAGGTAGGCGCAGAGCCAAAGCACTTGAGCGCAACACCGATGGCAGCAGGGACCAGTCTGCCCTGCCCCAGCCCCGCGAGGACGCCGCCCGCTGCGCCCAGCAGCAGAAACCAGCCGCACACCTTGCGCTTGCCGAACCGGTCGGTCAGCGGCACCAGCAGCACCGAGGCCAGCGCCATGGGCAGCGCCCCCATCATGGTCAACAGCGATTGAGATGCGCCCCATGCACCGGCGCTGCCCAAAAAGGTGTTGTCCACCACCCACTTGCAATAGTAGGTCATGGTGCTGTTTTTTAAAGATCCGCTCCACTGGAACAAAACGCATACACCCAGAATGAGCCACCACATGGGGTCGGCAGCCACCGCCCGCAGCTGGCGGCGCAGCGAGACCCGCTGCACTCGTACAGGCTCCGGCGGGGGTGTTTCTGTCTGCCGAGCGGCTTCAAATTCATCTTCCGGCCCGTACAGGCCTTCCAGAATGCGGCGCTCCTCGGTGACACGCTCCCGGGTAAAGGCAAACTGCAAGTAGATGGTAAGCCCGGTGAACACCGCCACACCCAGCATGGTGAAAAACCAGCGGTGGATATTTTCCCGGAGGAAAAAGGACACCAGCATGGGGAACACCATGCTGCAAGTGCCCATCACGCCCAGACCCACCATGCTGTTGATAGAGGCCAGCAGCCCGCGCTGACGGCTGTCCCGGGTGGACACCGAGATCATGATGCTGCTGGCTGTGCTGTAAATGGGGGATGCAAAGGAGTAGTACAGGTTGTACGCCACAGCGATCCACACCATGCGCGCAATGCCCTGAAATGGCACGATGAACATGAGCACGCTGGCAGAGGAAAAGGTAAACACCGAAAGCAGCAGCCACGGCCTTGCCTTGCCCGCCGTGGCGCGGGTGCGCTCGATCAGCTGCCCTACCAGAAGGTTTGCCGCCACGATGAGCACAGTGGACACCAGCTGCAACCGGCTGAGGAACCGCAGATCCAGCCGGAGCACATCGGTGAAGTAGCTTTGCAGGATGCTGCCGAAAATACTGCCTGAGATGGAAGCACCCATAGGGCCCAGAATATAGCCGAAGAGCATTTCCGGCAACTGGACCTTCTCGCTTTTGATCCGGGTGCGGGTGAACCGGTGGTTCCAGAAGCTTTGTCTGTGCATGGAACAGATCGTTTCCTTTCTCCCCGCAAATGCGGGGTCTTACACATTCCTATCATTTCTATGATAGCACATTTTCCACCGCCGGGGAACTGTCCGGTGCAAAAAACATCTTTTTACCGCAGACGGTCGGAAAACGCAAAAGGGACCGCCGCAGTGTGCGGCAGTCCCCTTTGCTCTTATGAAGAACTATCCGTATGGAGAAAGAAAATGGCTTGTTACTTTGCCTCAGCAGGCTGGGTCTTTTTGACAAGGCTCAGGATCACTGCACCCAGCACACTGCCCACAGCCAGCGCCACGCAGTACAGCGCAGCGTGATCCACCACCGGGAATACGAAGATGCCGCCGTGGGGTGCGCGCAGTGCGCAGCCGAAGGTCATGGAGAGTGCACCGGCGACCGCAGAGCCGACAACGCAGCTGGGCAGAACGCGCAGCGGATCGGCTGCTGCATAGGGGATAGCGCCCTCGGACACGAAGCACAGACCCATGACGTAGTTCACGATGCCGTTGCGGCGCTCGTCCAGCGTCCACTTGCGAGGGCAGAAGGTGGTGGACAGGGCAATGGCGATAGGAGGAACCATGCCGCCCACCATGACGGCGGCCATCACCTCGTAGTTGCCGGAGGCAAGAGCTGCGGTGCCAAAGACGTAGGCTGCCTTGTTGACCGGGCCGCCCATATCCACGCTCATCATACCGGCCACGATGGCGCCCAGCAGCACCTTGGAGCTGCCGCCCAGTGCGTTCAGCCAGTCGGTCATAGCGGTGTTGATCATGCCCATGACCGGGTTCACGGCGCACATCATCGCACCTACGATAAGAATGCCGCCCAGCGGGTAGATGAGCATGGGGCGGATACCGTTCAGGCTGGCGGGCAGCTTTTCGGTGATCTTTTTGAGGAACTGCACGATGTAGCCCGCTGCAAAACCGGCCAGCAGCGCTGCAAGGAAGCCGCCGGAGATACCGGTGGTGTTGCCTGCGGCAAGGTCGGTGAAGTTGGTGCCGTTCATGGCCAGCACACCGCCGGCAAAGCCTACAGCCAAGCCCGGACGGTCGGCGATGGACATGGCGATAAAGCCCGCCAGAATGGGCAGCATGTAGCCAAAGGCTGCGCCGCCCACCGTCTTGAAGAAGGCGGCAACGGGGGTGTTCATGCCGAAGTTTGCGGGGTTGATGCTGTAATCATCCAGCAGAAAGGCCAGCGCGATCATGATGCCGCCGCCCACCACAAAGGGCAGCATGTGGGAAACGCCGTTCATCAGGTTCTTGTACAGGCTGCGGCCGAAGCTGTCCTTGGTGGAGCTGTCATCCTCGGCTGCTGCGCCGCCCTCGGCGTGGTACACGGGCACCTCGCCGTGCGCGATCTTTTTGATCAGCTCCTCCGGCTTATGGATGCCGTCGTCCACGCGGGTGAACAGCACCGGTTTGCCGTCGAAGCGGGCGGTTTCCACCTTTTTCTCCGCTGCCACGATGATACCGTCACAGGCGGCGATCTCGGCGCGGGTCAGAATGTTCTTTGCGCCGTCCGAGCCGTTGGTCTCCACCTTGGTGGGCAGACCCAGCTTGTCACCGGCCTTGGTCAGCGCTTCTGCGGCCATGTAGGTGTGGGCGATGCCGTTGACGCAGGCAGTTACAGCCAGAATGCGGTAGCCGTCCTGCGGGATGGCCTGCTGGGTAAAGCTTTCTGCGCCGAACTGTGCTTCCTCCTGCGCGTCGATGCACTCCAAAAACTCCTTGGGGGTCTTGGCGGCTTTGAGCTTTTCCACAAAGTCCTCGTTCATCAGCATCTGCATCATACGCGCCAGCATATCAACGTGCAAGCTGCCGTTTTCCGGGGCGGCAATGGCAAACAGCAGGTCGGTGGTGCCGTCATCCTCGGCGTTGTACTGCACCGGGGTGCTCAGCCGCAGAGCGGCCAGACTGGGGCGGGTAACTACATTGGTCTTGGCGTGGGGCACAGTGATGCCGTTGTCCACATAGGTAGAGCCCTCGGCCTCGCGGGCGTAGAGTGCCTTTTTGTAGGCTTCCTTGTCGGTAATATTGCCGTGGGTAGCCTGCAGTTCCACCAGTCGGCTCAGGATCTCCTCCTGCGTTTGCAGCGCCTCGTCCAGCGCAATGGACTGTGCGGTGAATAACTCGGTGATGCGCATAAATGTTCCTCCTTTATTCCTTTTATCCTATCAAAGCTGCGCCAGCAGCGCGTCGATCTTCTCTTTTGTGGCAAGCCCAAGGCTGAAGGCCGTTGCGCTGCCGCAGGCCGTGCCCAGACGCAGCGCCTGCGCGTAGCTGCCGCTTTGCAGATACCCGGCCACAAAACCGGCCACCATGCTGTCGCCTGCGCCCACGCTGTTGACCACTTTGCCCTTGGGGCAGCCGATGCGGTGCACCTGTCCCTGCTCGTCCAGCAGCAGCGCACCGTCCCCGGCCATGCTTACCAGCACGTTGCGCGCGCCCTTTTCCTGCAGGGTGCGGGCAGCGGCCACGATCTCGGCGTCACCGGTCAGCACCTTGCCCACGATCTCGCCCAGCTCATGGTTGTTGGGCTTGATGAGG
>ERZ839767.5344-NODE-5344-length-11647-cov-2.837560_pt1 | contig 11647 bp, 15 predicted proteins | sample MGYA00519879_ERZ839767 | MGnify/ENA primary metagenome ERZ839767 (study PRJEB31850, sample SAMEA3708852) | human gut metagenome | biome: human gut; feature: human-associated habitat; material: faeces | place: China | collected 2014 ...
TACTGCTTTTATCCCATTCTGATGGGAGTCAGCGGCCTTGCATTTATTTTTATAAAAAAACATCAGGCAATGATTATAGAACAAGGCACAACGCATCATCTTGACGAACTGGAGGTTCTTTATGACGGGTTGAATGACTATTTGTCTTCCACGGTAAACTATCCGGGATGGATAAAACATATATATCCTGTCAGGGAGACGGCCATGCAGGGGATTGATGAGAAATGCCTGTTTGTTGCCATTGAAAATGGAACTGTTGCCGGAAGTATTATATTGAATCATGAGCCGGAAAAGGCTTACAGTCAGGTTCGCTGGCTGGTTGAGGCGGAATATGCTGATATTCTGGTGATCCGGACGTTGGTTGTACATCCTTCATTTTTGAAACAGGAGGTGGCGACCCGATTGATGGAGTTTGCTAAACAATATGCGGTTAGTCACCGGATGAAATCGATCCGGTTGGACGTGTCAGTCGATAATACACCAGCTATTAGCCTTTATAAAAAACTCGGTTATCAATATATTGGGACTGTTGATCTGGGACTGCCTTATGAGCATTTGAAATGGTTCCAACTTTATGAATTGGTTTTATAACGCTTGTCCGATGAAAAAGTCAATACCCCGCTATACATTTTATAAGCACAAGTATGGTAGTGAGTTACTGGTGGATGTTGTCGAACTGAAAAACATCAAGAAGTTTCTGGATATCAATCCGGTGCATACGCTGACTTACTATGACATTACTTTTGTCACCGAAGGTTCTGGCTCTTTTTCAATTGATAACCAACAGTATGACGTCTGTCCCGGTGATGTGATTTTTTCAAAGCCGGGGGAGATACGTCATTGGGATAAAGATCATATTATAAATGGGTATGCACTTATTTTCGAGGAAGAGTTTCTTTCCTCTTTTTTCAAAGACGACCAGTTCGTTCAGCATCTCAGTTATTTTGATCCAGACAAAACTGCGGCAAAAATACATCTTTCGGAATCAGTTTCCGATCGTATCTTCCAACAGATATGTAATATTAGGGATGAGATCGGTCTGTCCTCCCGAAATGGTGACCATGTGTTGAGGGCACTGCTTTATGAGGTTCTTATGCTCCTTGACAGGGGATACAAGGAGGAAGAAGGGAAAACGGATATAGTGAAGGGGCGTAACCTTCATCTTACTAACTTTATCCGTTGGGTCGACAAGTCTTTTAAAGAACATCGTGCAGTCAGCTATTATGCTGATAAATTATGTATTACGCCGAATTACCTGAATGAAATGATTACGGCCTCCATGCAGGTCAGTGCCAAACAATATATTCATAACAAAGTGATGGGAGAGGCCAAAAGGATGCTGACCTATACTGATTTACCCGTCTCGGAAATAGCCGCCCGGCTGAACTATGATACTGTATCTTATTTTATCCGTTCATTTCGTCAACATGCCGGACAAACTCCATTGGCATACAGAAAAATGCACAAACCGTAAAAAGTGACATTTTCTCCCTGTTTACTGTTGCATCCGGGATAGCTTCATACTCTATTTTTGCCCTTATTATAAACGAATAACAGTTTAATTATGAGAGATCCGGAAAAGACGATAGGTAATATCGTTGACAAACAGACAGTTTCATTCCTCGGTTCGGTTGATGAGGAAGGTTTCCCTAATATCAAAGCAATGCTTCAACCTCGTAAGCGGGAAGGAATCCGTACATTTTATTTTACTACCAATACATCTTCCAGGCGTGTGGCTCAGTTCAGGGAGAATGACCGTTCCTGTATTTACTTTTGTGACCGGCGCTTTTTCAAAGGCGTGATGCTGAAAGGAACAATCGAAGTCCTGACCGACCCGGCAAGCAAAGAATTAATCTGGTTGCCGGGAGATACAATGTATTATAAAGAAGGTGTTACCGATCCGGATTATTGTGTGTTGAAATTCACCGCTTTTTCGGGAAGATATTATAGTGGGTTCAAATCCGAGGATTTTAGTGTTGAGTAGCCGTACGGATAAATTCACTTTGTTCCCCTGAATATGTCACTGTCAATTGATGCATTGCTCGGGTTACTGCCACATAAAGCATGCTTTTATCGATTTCCGAACAGTAATTTGTCTTATTGGTTTGGGGGATGATTACTTCATCGAACTCCAACCCTTTTGCCATATGGGAAGAAGTGACGATGGTGCCATTTATGAAAGCGGAACTTTGACTGGACAGGAAATATATGTTTTCGATTTGTTTTTGAAGTTTTTCTGCCATTTCTTTTGCCTGTAATTCAGTTTTGCATACGATTCCCAATGATTTGTAATCTGATTCTCTGAATACAGAGACCAAATGAGCGATGGCGGATATTTCTTCTTCAGCATTTCCGAACCGGAGAATTTCCGGCTTTTTGCCATGACGTACAACCGGTATCAGTTCGTCATTAGAACGTATCTTTTGGGCAAAGCCGGTTATTTCGACGGTCGAACGATAACTTTTGCATAATTTCATGACCTCTCCTGCAGCAAATGCTTTGCGAATCATTTCGGCTGTTGATGAACCATAGGGATTTACCGATTGGCATGCATCGCCGAGAATAGTTTTCCGGCAGGGATAAAGTTTTTGAATTACCTTAAATTGGATGGGCGAATAGTCCTGCATTTCGTCTATCAGGAGATGTTTGATATGGGAATATGTCGTGTTTCCGTCCAACGACATGTGCAGGTAGGCTAACGGGGCAAGGTCTGCATATTCAAGGATATGGCCTTTGCGCAGTTTAAACATTTCAGGTTTCCCGGTCCATTTGAAAAAGTCTTTATATACCTGGAGATCGTTGTTTCCGCCGAACATCTTTTTTATCTCTTTTTTCAGCAGGTTCTTTTCTGACGTGGTTACGGATATGTTGTATTGGATTTTCATCATATCCAGTATGTAATCGGTCATTGTCTCAAACCGTTGTCGCATCGGATAACGGTTGAATCGTTTGAACTGTTCCTCGATGAAGCCGGCGGGGATGGTGATATGTCTGGTGAGCCGGACATCTGTAGCCTTGAAATAATTGTTTTCCATGTGGAGGATGAATTTGTCCAACAGGGAAATGAAATCGAACGATGCCTTGTATTGTATTCGTTCGATAAAATCCCGGGATGGTTTTTCCAGCAATTCGGTTACCTGGTCGAAGAAATTCCGGTATTTATATTTATTTTCGAGTAATTCCGAAAGGATTTGTTCCATACTGGTTTCAGGAACTGTCTCTTCTCCGAGTTCGGGTAGTACGTTGGATATGTAATCGGCAAAGACTTTATTGGGGGATATAATCAGAATATCCCTGGAAGAAATATTTCCTTTCAGGGTGTAAAGCAGATAAGCGATACGATGCAAGGCAATGGAGGTTTTACCGGAACCGGCTACTCCCTGTATGATAAGTACGGGAGCTTCTTCGTTACGGATAATTTGATTCTGCTCACGCTGGATAGTCGTTACGATATTCTTCATTTTGTCGTCGGCATTGGCACTGAGTTCTTTCTGTAGAATGTCGTCATGGACGGTGAGGGAACTTTCAATCATATATTCCATCCGGCCTTTACGGATGCGGTACTGGCGTTTGAGCGATATTTTGCCGTTGACTTCGCCGTTCGGGGAGGTGTAGGAGGCTTCGCCCAGTTCATGGTCGTAAAACATGCTTGAGACCGGGGCTCTCCAGTCGTATATCAGATTGGTCCTGCTTATGGAGTCGTAGAATGTGTGTATTCCAATATAAACAGGTGTGGTTTGGCTGCCATCTTTCTTTTCTTTGAAATCTATCCGTCCGAAATAGGGAATATCGAGAATCCGGCCTAACCGTTTGCGTTTATCGATGACGTTTTCTCCCAATGCGAAATGGTTCAGGATACTTTCACGCATGGAACGAATCTCGTGTGGGTCTATGTCTTTGTTAGACCATAAATAATCCTTGTATTCTTGCAGGGTGTCTACATGGTCTTTAACTGATTTGTCGGTATTGTTAATCGTAGCGTGTATGATACTGAGTATCTTTTGTAAATATTCTTTTTCCTGTTTTTCTGTTTCGTTGAATACCATAGCTGTCTTGTTGTTATATTAAAATGATTGGAAAGGACGGACAAAGTTACATGAACCGACCTGTCTATTAAATAGTGATTTATAGCTATATTTCCGGCCTTTTTCATACTTTTGCGTGCACATTAAAAATACAAAAATGGATATTCTCGATATAGCACGGCTGAATCAGCAGCGGGCCTGGAAAGTAGTGGAGGACAGCGGCGTTATCCCCGCCTGGGAAAGTATAGGGGCTGAAATCAATCTGGTTGGTTCTTTAAGTACGGGGTTACTGATGACGCACCGGGATATTGATTTTCATATTTATACCTCTCCGTTGGAATTATCAGACAGTTTCCGGGCGATGGCAAAACTGGCGGAGAATCCGTCTGTCAAAAAAATAGAGTGTGCGAACTTGTTACATACGGTTGAAGAGTGCGTGGAGTGGCATGCCTGGTTTCAGGAACCGGAAGGTGAACTTTGGCAGATAGATATGATTCATATCCGGAAAGGTTCCCGATATGACGGTTATTTTGAAAAGGTAGCCAAGCGAATCGCTGCTGTTCTGACGGATGAAACAAGACGGGCTATCCTGCAACTGAAATTTGAAACACCTGTAACGGAAAAGGTCATGGGAGTGGAGTATTATCAGACTGTTATTCGTGACGGTGTGCGGAGTTATGCCGAATTTGAGGAGTGGAGAAAACAATATCCGGTTACCGGTGTGGTGGAGTGGATGCCGTAAGCCGGTTTAACAGTCCAGATTCCAATCCGGCATTTATAGCTTCGATAGAGTTTTGGACCCCTAATTTGTGTAACAGGTTCTGACGATGGATATTCACCGTGTGGATACTGATGCATAGTTTATGAGCGATTTCCTTACTTAGCAGTCCTTCCTGGATAAGATGTAATATCTCCGTTTCCCGCGGAGTGAGAATCGGTTGCCGACGGGGCGGGAGGGAAGGGGAGAACATCTCTCCGTTCCTGAGGTTGAGGACGGTACAATCTACCCCATCTGTCTCTTCCTGGTTGGGTGAAATGTCCATATTCCCTAATATAAGCCATGCTTTTCCTGCTGCGTCCTGTTCCATTACCTGATGTTTACTGATGACACGTACGTATTGTTGACGGATGTTGCGGACACGGAAACTGTAAATATTGCAATAGTTGTTCCGTTCAGCGGCAGGGAGGCTGTAAATGAATTCTCCCAACCGGATTTGGAAAGCCTCCAGTTGCTGGCGATCGTCCGGATGGATACGTGATTCCAGATAGTCGCCCTGTTTTTCGAGAGTGGCAATTTTATGGCTGTCATATCCCAGCAAGTCGGAAAAGTTTGAGGAAGCGAAAGCATATCTGCATTTGTAGACATCGACAACGAAGGTACAGGTACGATTTATTTTCGCCATTTGCAGGAGCATGGCTTTGTCTCGTTCCCAAACGGCGTAATCGATGCCGGTAGCTGATAGGTTTTGTCTGGCCCATAATTCTTCGCGAGTGATATTGTCTGGCTTCATTGAAGTTCCCTCCATTTCTCCTGGGGATTTTCTTCTCCGTCAAAATAACCGGATTGCGCGGATTTATTGAATATCTCACCTGACGGAACAAGATATATTTTATCGGAATCCGGATATTCACAAATGTCATGTCCGATAAATGTCCTTATATCAAGGTATACGCAGGGTTCTGTCGTGTGATTGTATAATTGATGTGCTCCGGTTTCACCTTTTTCGAAAAAAATCAAATCTCCGCTGCTTACGGCTTCTAACCCTTTAGGTGTTCTTAAGGTGGCAGAGCCGGAGATAATCAAGAATAATTCTTCTGCGTATCGGTGGAAATGGTACGCAGAACAGTATTGTCCGGGATTCAGTTGACGCAAGTCGAAATTTAAATTTTCCGGTTCCACTCCTTTTTGGGTTCTGGAGATGTCTGTGAATAATTTGAAAGGCTCAATCCTGTTCGGATTTTCCTGAAAGTTTCTTTCGGTTGATTTTAAAATAGTAGCCATGATTTTGTCTTTTAGTGATTTTGTTTTTAAGAGGGTGAAGTTATTACAAATTTTCTCTATTCATGTAGCAAATATAGTTTGTAAAGCGTAATTTTACAGATATTTTACTCCAAATATTAAAAACAGCGAAGGTATGGACTTTTTAGAACTAACAAAGAAACGCTTTTCAGCAAGAAATTATAAGTCGGATAAGGTCGAACAGGATAAGATAGATTATATTATTGAATGTGCCCGGTTAGCTCCTTCTGCGGTAAATTATCAACCGTGGCATTTCATGGTCGTAATCAGTGAAGAACAGAAAAAGAAGATACAGCAATGTTATAATAGGGAATGGTTTGCAAAAGCACCAGTCTATATCGTGGTATGTGCTGATAGATCGGAAGCCTGGGTACGGAAGTCTGATAATAAAAATCATGCAGACATCGACGCCGCCATTGCAACAGAACATATTTGTCTTGCTGCTACAGAAATGGGATTAGGTAGTTGCTGGGTTTGTAACTTTGATTTGGACTTACTTAGAACAAACTTTCAATTACCTGCTGAAAAATATCCGGTAGCGATTATACCATTGGGATATATCGCAGAACAACCCGAATGTTTCTCAACTCGGAAGGAGAGGGGGGAAATAGTAACGGTGTATTAAATGGGGGGCGTATGGTATAGATAAAATATGATATTAGAGAACTTTCTAATCAACGAAGTAGGTCTATCGTCCGATTTATATGGAAGGCTGATAGATACATGCGATAAAGTTTTTTTGAAGCGGAAAGACTATTTATTGCATCAGGGACAAATCTGTAGATTTATAGGCTTTGTGGAATCGGGAGTTTTACGCTCTTACATAGAAAAGGAAGGAGACGATTATATCAGTGACTTTTATTTTGAAGGTTCATTTATCACATCTTATAGAAGTTTTCTAACTAAAGAGGCAAGTGTAGGAAGCATACAGGCATTGGAAGACTCGGTTATATATTGTTTATCTAAAACTAATTATGACCAATTACTACAAGCCTCGAATGAGTGGTATAAATTGGGAAAATATATAGCAGACACTCTCTTTATTAAAAAATGCAGGAAAGAGATATCATTACTTATGGATAATGCTTTAGGCAGATATAAATTACTTCTACAAACTTATCCTAATATAGAACAACATGTATCACAATATCATATAGCATCATATCTTGGAATAAAACCTGAATCTTTGAGCCGTCTTAAATCTCTTAACATAGGTCAATGAAATAAGGTCTTGTTCCGTTCTATCTTTGCAGCAAAACAAATCAATCATGAATAAGATAGCGATATTCATTTTATTAATCGTTTTAAATTGTTGCACAAATATGGAAAAGAAAAACGTAGCAAGAACCAATCTTCTTTCTATTCAATTGAAGGAAAAGCAAGGTTTATCAAAAGTCGAAATTAAAAGAGTCGTTATTCCGCAAAGTGGAAAGGCTGAGTATCATTTACATCCTTGTTCAGTTGTGGGGCATGTTGTTTCAGGTACTTTATTGTTCCAGGTTGAAGGAGAAAAAGCTCAATTGCTAACAGGTGGAGAAGCATTTTACGAACCTAAGAATAAGCCGATATTGCATTTTGATAATGCATCAGATTCCGAGTCTTTAGTGTTCATAGCATACTATTTAATAGAAGAGTGTGAGGATTTAATAGTGTTATTGCCTAAAAAGTAAGCTGTTCTTCGGTAAATAATTGTTTATTTTGCAATAAATAGCCATAGTATTATGCCTGAAAGCATTCCGCAATTCTATAAAAGAATACAAAGTTGTGATCTTCAATCGGATACAACCTATTCTAAGGAGAAACCTTATTTTAATATTTTCTCCCGTCAATGTAATTTTGGAACAGTACAATTCAGTTACAGGGAATTTTATAAGGTTACATTGATTATAGGTGTAGGAAAGTTATATTATGCAGACAAATGGATTTTGGTAAATCGTCCTGCATTATTATTTTCCAATCCTTTAGTTCCCTATGCTTGGGAATCAATCAGCGAAGAACAGAAAGGTGTGTTCTGCATTTTTAATGAACAATTTGTGCAGTCGGAAGAAAAAAACGGCTCATTAGCTAATACTCCGTTATTCAAAGTAACAGGAGATAAAGTTTTCTTTTTGGATGATACGCAAGTTGCTAAAGTGTTGGATATATACACGCAAATGCAGGAAGAAAATCAATCAGACTATGTAAATAAGTTTGATGTCTTACGATGCTATCTTCATTTGTTGATACATACAGCCTTAAAAATGCAGGATTCCAATCGGTATGAGTCACATCCAAATGCTTCGCAACGTATTACAGAATTATTCATTGAATTGTTAGATAGGCAATTTCCTATTGATTATCCGCATGCGGTATTAAATTTACGTACTCCTGCTGATTATGCAAACCACTTGTCTGTACACGTTAACCATTTAAATAAGGTGATTAAAGATACGACAGGAAAAACGACCTCTGAAATGATAGCGGAAAGAATAATCAAAGAGTGTACGCAATACTTATTACACAGTAATCTTTCTATTTCAGAAATAGCGTATAGTCTGGGATTTGAAACAGTTTCTTATTTCAGTAAATTCTATCGTAAGCATACAGGCAAATCACCAAGCGAAGTCAGGGAACGAGCAATTATTTGATTTGTGCAAGTGATGCTTTGAATTGTATCAATCCACCCAATTGCCTTTCTTTAATTTTGTACCGACTAAAAATATAAATTATGAAGTACAGAAAATTAGGTAAAACAGGAGTGAGCTTGTCCGCTATCGGATTAGGTTGTATGGGTATGAGTGCTGCATATGGAGTAGCCGATGAAAAAGAAAGTATCAAAACATTGTATCGTGCATTGGAACTCGGAGTTAACTTTTGGGACACTGCCGATGTGTATGGCAATGGTGCAAATGAGGAATTATTATCTAAAGTATTGGTTGAAAAAAGAAATCAGATTTTTATTGCAACAAAATTCGGTTTCCGTTTACGTAATAATCAAGGCAGTGTATTTGCCGGTGGTGAAAGTTATGTGGATGCTTCTCCTAAATATCTAAAACAAGCAGTAGAAAGCAGTTTGAAAAGGTTGAATATTGAAACTATAGACTTGTACTATGCACATCGGATAGACCCGACAATACCGATTGAAGAAACCGTTGGTGCTATGGCAGAATTGGTAAAAGAGGGTAAAGTACGTTATTTAGGATTAAGCGAATGTTCTTCCGAATCATTGCGGAGAGCCTGTGCTATTTATCCCATATCTGCTGTTCAAAGTGAATATTCTTTATTAACTCGTGACGTTGAAAAAGAGATTTTACCATTGACAAAAGAATTGGAAGTAACTTTAGTCCCATTTTCACCATTAAGCAGAGGATTGGTAACAAATACTATCAATGTAGACACATTAGGAGAAAATGACCTCCGAAAGCATTTACCACGTTATAATGGCGTATATTGGGAAAATAACAAGAAACTGGCTGCTGAATTTGCAGAAATGGCAGAAAATAAAGGAATAACCTCATCTCAGCTTGCTTTGGCTTGGTTATTAGCACAAAGTGAGAATATTATCCCCATTCCGGGCACTAAACGGATAAAGTATTTGGAAGAAAATGCAGAAGCTGCCAATGTTAATTTGTCAACAGAAGATGTTTCCAATATAGAATTGCTTCTAAAGAAATATCCCAATATCGGTAATCGATATAATGAACATTATTTCAAATTTGTAAATAAATAGTCCTCTCAACGGGAAGTTCTGTCAAATTCTGGCAGAACTTCCATATTACAAATATTATGATGAGCAACTTATTACAACAGAGATTTTTCCGTCTATTGTCGGAATATCCACAGCGTAAAGCTTCTGTGGATAAACTATCAGAAGCTATCAACGAATTAGCTACCCATTTAGCTGATTTTAGTATTAATGAACAGAATAATAGCGTTTTACTACGCTACCTTTCTTTCGGATTGTATAGACTTAAATCGTATCATGTGCGGTTTGAGCAAGAAAAAAATGCCTTATTTGTATCTCATTGATGAAGCGATTGGGCTACTGAACAATGAAATACGCCTTGTGGAATGGCGTATCAAGTACCCGGAGCAATTCAAATCACACTTTAACAAACAACCTTTTTCCCCTCTTTATTTGGCAGACAAAACAAACCTGATTGATATAATGGAAATTATCAGCGGTTTATTCCTTTCCAAACGTATCGTCTATAAAAATGGCAAACCAGCTTTTTTGTCTGATTTATCTAAAGCTTTTGAATGGGTGTTTAACGTCCAACTAAAAGACTATCACCAAAAGCATGAGGATGTAATAAAGCGCAAGCCGGGCAAAATAACCGAATTTCTTAATGGACTATCTGACCTTATCCGAAATGAACATGATAAAAAAGGATATAGATAATCAATAACTTAGCTTTAATTTATAGGGGATTCCATGTGCTACCCCGTAATTTCTTTGCACTGGTTTTCTGAACTTTGCTTCATCAATCGATTGACAAACAAGAATGTATAATCTGAAAAATGAAGCAAATATGTATATAGAAAACTATGATTTCAAGGAATGGATGCAAAAGCTATTTGACAAATTGGATGAGCTTTGCAAGGATGTACGAATATTGCGCAATGCAGATAAAGTGCTGTCCGAAGATGATAACCTACTGGATAATCAGGATTTATGCTTATTGTTCAAAGTTAGCATCAGAACATTGCAACGGCTGCGAAGCAAAAACGAGCTTCCCTATATGTTGATTAGCGGAAAAGTCTATTACCGGGCTTCGGATGTACGGAAGTTCATCAAGGAACAGTTTAATGCGGTCATGCTCCGCAACTTTGAAAAACAGTTTGGGGAAAAGAAGTAAGACAGATAAGCCGGAGTAGTGGGTATCACTTGTTCCGGCTCTCTCTTTTCTATGGCTTCCCTAACTTATCCGCTTCCTTTTTTAACTGTTTGGCTTGCTCGTCCAACAGCCTTGCACGCTCCAACGCTTCCGCTTGTTTACGGCTGCGGTATTCAAAATCTGTCACCGTATCTGTCAGATGCCGGATAAAACTGTTATCCCGTTTCCGACTGAAATTTATTTCCAGCAAATCTAAACTGTTACCGTCAGCCTTTCCTTTCATCAGGAGATAACGGTATTTTATATCATTGTCCTGTAACTGCTGCATCCGTTCCGCAAAACGGATATTCAGGACTAACGACACAAGGCAAATGAGTATTCCTGCTGAAAAAAGAAAGAATTTCGGTTTCAGATAGGGAGTAATCCAGTTTAGAAATTTATCATACCAAGAACTGGGTTCTGACTTTTCCGATTGTTGTGTGTCAGCCGGAAACAATATCTTTAGTTTCTCCTTGAAATACCTGTGTGAAGCTACGATAAGCCCCTTTATATCTTCAAGGTCTTGTTTCTGATTCTCGGATTGTCCTTTCTTGATACTGGCGATTTGGCTTAAAATCTCCTGTACCATGTTTTCAGGAATGGTAGGTTTCCTTTGTGATTCCAAAATACGCTGCTCGATAACATCCAGTCGGTTTATCGTTTCCTCCCGGCTGGCTGGTGTCACCTGTTGTTCCTGCTTCTCTTTCAGTTCCGTAACCATAGAGAGAAGCCCCTCTAAAATCAAA
>ERZ839767.5347-NODE-5347-length-11645-cov-2.801122_pt1 | contig 11645 bp, 6 predicted proteins | sample MGYA00519879_ERZ839767 | MGnify/ENA primary metagenome ERZ839767 (study PRJEB31850, sample SAMEA3708852) | human gut metagenome | biome: human gut; feature: human-associated habitat; material: faeces | place: China | collected 2014 ...
TAAAAAAGCCGGAGAGTTCTCGTATTGAGGAATTTCAGACTTCTGTTTCTGAATACCTCGAAAAGCTTTACTCTCTTGTTCCAAAGGAAAAAACAGCCGATGTTATTCGACTCAAAGAACGCTTTGCCTATTTAGGTGAACTGAAAAATGCTATCTCAAAGCGTATGGATTTTCGTAAGATTATCCTTTTAAAAGGAAACCCAATGCTTACTTCAAAAAAATATGCCGATGCCCTTAATTCCTTAAAAGAGCAGATTGGACTTAATAAAAATAAATAAAAAAAGACATTCTGCCCATCATTATTACGATAGGCAGCATGTCTTTCTTTTTAATCATTTCATTCATCTAATTTCAATTACTTGACTACTCCCCAGACTACTGAATGTTTTTTTCCATTCCAAGTAATTGTTCCATTATATCCCCAATTTAACGCACCTTTTATTATGTAATAATTTGTTCCATAGTAGTCACAAACACCTGTATAATTCCAATCAAGCGCACCCTTCTTCACATAATACCAGGTTCCTCCATACAGACAAAGTCCTGTATAATTCCAGTCAAGAACACCCTGCTTAATATAATACCAAGTTCCATAGTAAAGTACCAGACCAGTATAAGACTTATCAACTTTTCCTTTCACCACATAATACCATTTATTTTTGATATTTAAAAGATTCGTAAAGGAAGTATTCTGAACACCATTTTTGATATAAATAAGATCATTTCCGCATTGAACCAAATCAGTATAATTTGAATCAATTTGATTGTTCTTATAATAAGACCAACTTCCGTCTGTATTTTGTACCAAACCCTCCTGAACAACTGAAATATTTGATTTATATGCTGTAGTGCTTAAAATCGGATAGCTAAATACACAATCTGCACTAGTCGTCCATTTTCCACTTGGAATATGAGTATTTCCAAATTTCTTTGTTCCAAATGCTGCTGATGAGTATGTTTCTGAACCTACTAAGAAAAAGTCGTACATAGTGGTAGACTGATCATCCCACGTAGCATCCACTGCGTACCATACGCCATTTTCCATTTGAACATAATTCCACATATGATATTCTCCACTGTCTGTTACACCAGTAACAAGCACACATGGAATACCATATTTATTGCACTGGAGCTTCATCATCTTTGCATATCCAGCACAAACAGTTTCAATCTTTCCATCACCATCTGCATCATAATATAGACTATATGGCGTCTGATAATACGGATTTCCGATATTTTGCATATTATTTTCATAGCTGACCATACTGCAAATCTTGTCATGAACTGCCTTTACTTTATCATATGTAGTTGCATTTGCTGGAAGCATAGCATCAATCTGTGATTTTGTTCCATCAAACAATGGATTTACTTTACTTCCTGTAAGTACCCCAGTATCCTTAGTAGGTATTATGGTAAATGTACTTCCTGCAAGCTCAAGATCTGTTATAATACTTGTTTCGCCTGACTCGAACAGCGGTGTATATACGCTATAACCAATAGTATATTTTGCACCTGAAAGCCATACTAACTCTGGATGATCATATGTCAATGCTAAATATGCTGGAGTTACATAACTGCCAAGCCATGCAAAAATTGCCTGCTTTGTTTCTTCTGAATATACAGCCTTACCATTGGCTCCCTTTGTTACCTTCTGATTTTCAAAAATTTTTGTCAGGTTCAACTTCATCTTTGCTGTACTGGCACTACTTTTATTTGCTTCGTAAATCGCATTATAGATACGCTTAGATGTTGCATCAAGCTGATCATAATAGTTTCCAGTTGCTGTACTGATTCCTGCCATTCCTAAATAAATTGGATTTCTGTCTACTATCATATCAAATGAAAATGTCTTTACAAACTCATCTCCAATTTCATAAATATCAGAATCCATATCTTCATCAGTTGAATCTACAAATGCATCCGTTGAGCACTCAGTTGTCTCATCCTCACTATTAGATTCCTGTACCAGTTCTGGCAAATTCTCATTTACTGTTTCCTGAGTCTGTTCTTCTATACTTTCACTTGCCGTTTCCTGAGTCTGTTCTTGTGTACTTTCGCTTTCTGCTTCCTGAGTCTGTTCTTCTATACTTTCAGTTATCGTTTCTGATGTCAGTTCTAATATCTCAGGATCAGTACCATTAACTAGTTCCTCTGATAACTCAGAAGATGATTCTGACAATATTTCCTGACTTAGTACTTCCTGCGATGTTTGTTCTTCTTGTGCATAAGTTGCCGATCCTGCCAATATAACAAAAGCAGTAAACAACGATGCGGCTCGTTTCAATAATACCTTATTTTTTCTCATCCAGTACTCCCTCTTCCTATTGTATCTCTAGACAATTACTTCTTAATACTAAAAAATCACAGAGTTTCCCCTGCAATTTTTAACTGCAGCTGGCTGACATTTTACAGTCCCTATAGCTTTGCGTCACTGCCTTTCGACAGTTTTACCTAAATATAAAATTTATGTTTCAGCGCATATTTAAAACACGCTCTAATATATTTATCACTATTTATCAAATAGGAAATCCCTCTTAGTCTAACATTATTTTACACAATTATTTTTTTACTGTCAATATCTGAAATATACTGATTTTTTATAAGTACTGTTTCGTTAATTGGTCATATTGTTGAAACAAAACTTTCTTTTTTAAAGTACTTCTCTCTCTTTTATAAATCTTTTTATAAAAGGATAGTGCCATTCCATTTTTTATAAAATCAAGATGTGTTGCCCCTTTATGAAAACAAGATAGCTTTTTAGTATTTGATAACTGATTCAGCGAATATGTTCTCTTTTAATGAAATCTCCTGTGTCAGCAAGGATGAGAACTGGACAAAGAATCGTTTTGTGAGTTTTTTCTGCGTAAAATGTGGAGAGTGTAATAAAGGAGTCTGATTTTGCTCTTGCATCCAATAAACAGCCCTTAAAGAAAGCCTATCCCCTATATTTGTGGCCTCGGAGCAAGGTTTGGATACGAGCATGTATAAGCGAGTATTCAAACCGCCGCGACTAAAGTCACAAATATAGGGGATAGGCTTTCTTTAAGGGCGTCCCGTTGCCTGCGGCAAATCAGAAATTAATCTTCCTTGCCGTCTTCGCACCTCTCATAGCGATTTACAGAACTAATCAGCGCTTTCACTGAAGCATTGATGATATCGTCATCAATTCCAACTCCCCAATATGTATTTCCATCGCTTCCATAGATAGCAACATAAGCACATGCCTGGGAATTTGAACCCATTTTCAGAGCATGTTCTTCATATGTGGAGATTGTGTAATCTAAGTTGGAGTGGCGTTTTAATGCGTTACTTACGGCATCAAGACGACCATTTCCTTTTCCATGGTATACTTTGTGTACACCATATTTGTTCAATATAATTTCTGTTGAAATTCCACCGTGTTCCTGTTTGAAGTGTACTTCGAGTAATTCAATTGGATCACAAATATTAACATATTTTTCGTTGAATACTTTTAATACTTCTTTTGGCTGTAATTCTTTATGTGTATGGTCGGAAACATCTTTTACAGAATAACCAACTTCTTCACGCATTTTAGTTGGAATACGAATACCATATGTTTTTTCCAGAAGGAATCCGATACCGCCTTTTCCAGACTGGCTGTTGATACGAATAACATCTGCCTCGTATTCTCTTCCAAGATCTTTTGGATCAATTGGCAGATATGGTACAGTCCATTTGTCGCAGTCATGTGTTTCACGCCACAGCATACCTTTTGCGATAGCATCCTGATGAGAACCGGAGAAGGCAGCAAATACAAGCTTTCCTGCATATGGCTGTCTTTCATATACATGCATTCTTGTTACTTTTTCATATACTTTTACGATGTGTGGCAAGTCTGTAAAGTCTAAGTTTGGCTCTACACCATGAGCATACATATTTAAAGCTAATGTAATGATATCTACATTACCTGTACGTTCTCCATTACCAAATAATGTTCCTTCTACACGATCAGCTCCTGCAAGAACAGCTAATTCTGTATCGGCAACACCTGTTCCACGGTCGTTATGAGGATGAACAGATAATACAACATTATCCCTGTATTTTAAGTTCTCGCTCATAAATTCAATCTGGCTTGCGTAAACATGAGGCAGAGAGTGGGAAACAGTAGCAGGAAGATTGATGATGGCTGGTAATTCTTTTTTCGGTTTCCACACATCTAATACAGCGTTACAGATTTCTAATGCAAAATCCATCTCTGTTCCAGTAAAACTTTCTGGAGAATATTCAAAACGATATTTTCCACCATTCTCTTCCATTAATTTCTGTAATAATTCTGCACCTTCTACAGCAATCTGAATAATATGTTCTTTATCTTTTTTAAATACCTGCTCGCGCTGTGCAACAGAAGTAGAGTTGTACAGATGAACGATTACATTTTTAGCACCCTCAATGGCTTCAAATGTCTTTTTAATGATATGTTCTCTTGCCTGAGTCAGAACCTGAATCGTTACATCATCCGGAATCAGATTCTGCTCAATCAATGTACGGCAGAATTCATATTCTGTCTCAGAAGCTGCTGGGAAACCAACTTCGATTTCTTTGAAACCAATTTCAACTAACAGTTTGAAAAATTCAATCTTTTCCTCTAAACTCATAGGAATAATCAGAGCCTGATTACCATCTCGTAAGTCAACAGAACACCACACAGGCGGCTGTTCGATATGGTCTTTCTCGATCCATTTATTATATCCGGCTGGAGCCGGGAAATACATTGGTTTATACTTATCTGCACACTTCATAATAGAAAATCCTCCTTAAGTTAAAAACAACATATTACAGGAAATATATCCTGTAAAATAAAAAACTCCGTCTCTTTAATGGCAAATACCAAAAGGCAGATGCCGAAAAGAGACGGAGAAAATAATTCCGCGGTACCACTCTTATTCATACGATACATAAAAAGTAAGGTATGCACTCATTACAGATACGGACTTAAAAAGCCTTATATCCTCCTGCTGTAACGGTCAGGTTTCCGGCGCTGCCTACTGCAATCATGCGGTTCAACAGGCTGCTCAGAGGCGAGTTCAAATCATGTCCACTACTGCTTCGCACCGACCAGCAGCTCTCTGGATGCTTTCATCATTCTACTATTCCTCTTCGTTGCATTTACAGGTCTTAATTTATCACGAAACGGAAGCAATGTCAATTCTTTTTTCGGCAAAACTTGACAATACGAATTCGAATAGAGTACACTCTTTTTAAGAAACAAAATGTATTCAAAAATCAAATGTCTAAAGAAATCGAATTTTCTCTCTTCTTAATATAGTACTATAAATGAGCAAATACAGAAAACTGTACAAAAATAATTGCTGATTGTTTGCGTTAAGAAAACATTCAAATAAAAATGTCAGAAAGTGTCTTTGCTATACAAACAAATTTGTGCAATATTTTAAATTTGCTCATTTATAGTATATAGCTTTATGATGCAGCCAAATAAATTGCGTAATTTTTTCTGATATTAAGAAGGAATGAAAAAATGCTTTTTCTAAACATTTGAAAATGACAAAAATTTTTTTGAAATACACAAGGGAGAGAAATATCATGGAAGAAATCATAAAACGCTATCTAAGAAAGATCTACTACAATTTAAAGACTTGTGCGTTATGGCTTTTTATGGCAGTATTGACCGGGGTTGCTGTCGGGGCATTTAGTAGTGCCTTTTCTTTTTGCTTAAAAAAAGTAACCACACTTCGCGGTCAATATCCATTTTTGTTATATTTTCTGCCGATTGGTGGTGTCGTTATCGTATTTTTATATCATCTTTGTGGGGTAAGGCAGGATAAGGGAACGAACATCATTATGACTGCTGTACATGGAAAAAATCAGGATGTGCCTGCATATATGGCTCCACTTATCTTTGCAGCAACAATTATCACTCACTTATTCGGCGGCTCTGCCGGACGTGAGGGAGCGGCTCTCCAGATGGGAGGAAGTATTGGAAATACAATCGGACGGCTTTTCAAATTTGACGAGGGGGATCGAAAGCTTCTTGTCATGAGCGGAATGAGTGCCGCCTTTTCTGCCGTATTTGGAACTCCTCTTGCGGCAGCTATTTTCCCAATGGAAATGATCAGTGTCGGAATCATGCATTATGCCGCTTTAGTTCCCTGCGTATTTTCTTCCATTGTAGCAAATCGTTTTGCTGTCAATATGGGAATCAACCCGGAAGCATTTACTATCCACGGGATACCAGAACTCACCTTCACAAGTTGCGCTAAAATCGTACTGCTCGGCATTTTCTGTGCTGGATTAAGCGTTGTATTTTGTATATTTTTAAAGGGAGCTGGTTTATTTTACAATAAGTTTTTTAAAAAACCTTACATGCGAATCATTGTCGGCGGTCTGCTTGTTATTGCAATCACCCTCCTAATCGGCAATTATGATTACAACGGAGCAGGAACTGACATGATTGCAAGAGCTATCGAGGGAAATGTCCCTGCCTATGCCTTTTTAATAAAAATGCTTCTTACTGCACTCACGCTTGCTGCCGGATATAAGGGCGGCGAGATTGTCCCTGCTTTCTTCACCGGAGCAACCTTTGGCTGTCTGTTTGGACATATCTTTGGCATATCTCCCTCTCTTTGCGCTGCAACCGGAATGCTCGCCTTATTTTGCGGTGTGACAAACTGTCCGATTGCTTCAATGCTTATTGGATTTGAATTGTTTGGATTTGAAGGTGTTTCCTATATCTTAATTGCCATCTCCATCAGCTATATGCTTTCCGGCTATCATGGTTTGTACAAAGAACAGATTATTGTCTACTCTAAATACCATCCAAAGTTTATTAACCGCCTGTCAGGGGATGAAAAATTTGATGGACAGGATTATGAATAAAAATTCTGAGTTGCCGCAGGCAAAGGAGACGCCTTTATAGAAGAACAAACAATCAGATTGCCAGAAGATTAACAAGAAGAAGCCCTAAAAAATTTATTGATTTTGTTCCGTTGTGCTAAACGCTCCATTTTGCCCAATAAAACAGAAACTTCGCAGAAACGAATGCGAAGTTTCTATGGTCAAAATCCCGCAGCACAAAGTCACAAAATTCAATAAATAATATTTCCGCTCACCGGCTACAGAGAGTTCTGCTGCTTCTGCTCTCTTTTTCTCCTTTTTGTACAAATTCCAAAGAACAATTACTAACAGAACCAACAATAGAAAGAACAGAAAAGATATTTCTCGTTCCTTTATATATCCCAATATCATACTCATTCAAAATCTGCCCCATTTATAAAATATTTAGCTATTTTCATTGAAATGTCCAACTATCCATTTATATGGTATCACAAGATAATGCAAAACTCAATATTTGACATTTTCTGATTTGCGAAGCAAAACTGATGTTCTCGAAGGGCAGCCGAGCAATAGAACCCCTATATGCCCTATATGCCCTATTTCCTGATCACACTAATACAGGTGCCGAGACAGTCTACTTCATCCATTCGCCGAAGCAGCATATCTTTCCCTCTTCCATTCAGGCATTTTAAACAGTACATTTCTCCTTCCATTTTAAAATAGCGGAAATAAGCTTTCATTCCATCTGTAAATACGGCGCATTCTCCTAATTCAGGAAAACGATTCTCTAATAATATCCTGTCTCCTTTACAATATGCAGGAGCAAAGTTATTATTAGTAATCTCAATAGCCAGATAAACCTTTTTAATCATTGTGTATTCGTCTTCTACCGTACAACTATTGTAATCAATACCATCTCCAATACGGCCTACTGGAATAAAACATGGGATTCTGTGTTTCATTTTACGCAAATTCAATCTTTCTTTTCTTGCTGCCTTACATTCTAACCGGGCAACTAAACGAATAATTGCCTTTCCATGATTCCCACACTCTCTATAATTTTCAAGAAGTTCTTCCTCTATGCCCTCCTGTCCTTCTGAATTCTCCGCCTCTTCCTCTGTCGTACTCATATCTTTTAATAAATACTCAACGGTAACTTCAAGCGCACTTGCTAATTGAAAAGCAGTCGATACTTTTGGATCTTTTACTTTTCTATAATAAATATTACGCAATGTCTCAAATGGAACTCCAGAAAGTTCCGCCAAATCCGTAAGGGATATATCCCTCTCAATCATTAATTCTCGAATCTTATCACTGAACATCTTGTCTCCCACGGGTCATTACTGACATAACTTTTTAAAAACTTTTATAATTGTTATGTTATTCCTAATATTTTATTATGTCAATATACATATTAAAATGTAAAAGATAACAAAAAGGAAGGGGATATAATATATGTCTAACGTTTTTATTGATTTTGCGGGAATTTTCCATGTCAAAGATGACCTTTTCAGATTTATCGACACTATGGAGGATCATCAAAAAGTACTTATTTTTACTATAAACAGTGAAAATGATTTTAAAAATGTTTTACGCATCGAAACCTCAGGAATTCAAAAACTTTTGATGCAAATCGGAATTCCCGCTAATATGCTTGGTTTTTCTTACATAGTAACCGCATTAGAACTTATCGCACTTGATCCTGATTATTTAAACAACATTACAAAAGGATTATATGTCGATGTTGCTAAAAAATGTTCGAGTACGGCCGCCCGGGTCGAACGAAACATTCGGCATGCAATTGAAATTGGATTTTTAAAAGGTGATTTAGAAGAGATTGAGAAAATTTTTCATTGCTCCTCTTATTCAGATAAAGGAGCTCCGACAAATTCTAAGTTCCTTGCGGAGGTTTATTATTATATGGTGAATAATGAATTGTAGTTTACTGTTCCATTCGGTAAGCAAATGGCTAAACAGACGAATCCATGAAATAAAATAATCCATATCTGCGACTAAAGCCACAGATATGGATTATTTTATTTCATGGATTCGTCTGTTTGTCCGTTGTTTAATGAATTAAATCATCATTGTCTATGTTCCACAAAAGCAATCAGTTCTCCACCCTGTTCGTCAATGACAATCGTATCCTGTGGATATACCTCGCCGGAAAGTATCATTCTCGCAGCAAGGGTATCGACATGTTTTGTCAGATATCTCTTCAATGGACGTGCACCGTATGCCGGTTCGTATCCATGTTCGATAACATAACTCTTGGCAGCATCGGTAAGATGAATAGAAAGTTCCTTGTCTTCAAGACGTTTGTTGACATCGGCAAGCATAAGCTCAATAATGCCTCCGATATTGTCTTTGGTAAGAGGTTTAAACATGATAATCTCATCAAGACGATTCAAAAACTCTGGTCTAAAGTGGGAACGCAGGTCATTCATGACCATAGTTTCTGCATCGGTCTTGATGTTGCCATTTTCATCGATTCCTTCGAGCAGATACTGGGAACCGATATTGGAGGTCATAATTAATATCGTGTTCTTAAAGTCTACTGTTCTGCCCTGAGAATCGGTGATATGCCCGTCATCAAGTACCTGTAATAGCACATTAAACACATCAGGATGTGCTTTTTCTATTTCATCAAAAAGAACAACCGAGTATGGTTTTCTTCTGACGGCTTCGGTAAGCTGACCGCCCTCCTCATATCCTACATATCCTGGAGGCGCTCCGATCAGACGAGATACGGAATATTTCTCCATATACTCACTCATATCAATACGAACCATGTTCTGTTCGTTATCAAACAAGCTTGTGGCAAGTGCTTTCGCAAGTTCTGTCTTACCTACACCAGTAGGTCCGAGGAACATAAAGGAACCGATTGGCTTTGTCGGATCTTTAATTCCTGCTTTCGAACGGATAATGGCTTCAGTAACCTTTTCCACACCTTCATCCTGACCGACAACTCGTTTATGGAGTTCCTTATCAAGATTCAATGTCTTATTTCTCTCACTCTCGGTAAGTTTTGCTACCGGAATACCCGTCCAGCGGCTGATGATCGTTGCGATTTCATCATCAGTTACAGATTCGTGAACCATAGAAGATTCTCTCTTCTTTGCACTTTCTTCCGCTTCCTCTAACTGTCTTTGCAATTCTGGCAATTTACCATATTGTAATTCTGCTGCTTTATTTAAATCATAATTGCGCTGTGCAATCTGAATCTCATTATTTAAACTTTCGATTTCTTCCTTTAACTTGGAAACACGCTCTACTGCGGATTTTTCCTGATCCCAGGAAGCCTTTTTCGACTTAAATTCCTCACGTAATTCGGCGAGTTCCTTTTGCAGATTTTCAAGACGTTCTACACTAAGACGATCCGTTTCTTTCTTTAAGGCTGCTTCCTCGATTTCTAACTGCATAATCTTTCTCTGCACTTCATCAAGGTCGGCCGGAAGGGAATCTAATTCTGTCTTAATCATCGCACATGCTTCATCCACAAGGTCGATTGCCTTATCTGGGAGGAAACGGTCGGTAATATAACGGTTAGATAAAACAGCGGCACTTACTAAGGCACTGTCTGCAATCTTTACACCGTGATATACTTCGTAGCGGTCTTTTAATCCTCTCAAAATAGAAATCGTATCTTCTACCGTAGGTTCATCGACCATAACCGGCTGAAAACGACGCTCCAATGCGGCATCTTTTTCAATATACTGACGGTATTCATTCAGTGTTGTAGCACCGATACAGTGAAGTTCCCCTCTGGCAAGCATTGGCTTTAACAGGTTTCCGGCATCCATCGCACCGTCGGTCTTACCAGCACCAACAATCGTGTGCAGCTCATCAATGAATAAAAGAATCTGTCCATCGCTGGCTTTGATTTCTTCAAGAACTGCTTTTAAACGTTCCTCAAACTCACCACGATATTTCGCTCCTGCTACTAAAGAACCCATATCAAGGGCAAATAATTTCTTATCCTTTAAAGAATCTGGCACATCACCTTTCACGATACGCTGTGCAAGGCCTTCTACAACGGCTGTTTTACCAACACCAGGCTCACCGATCAATACCGGGTTATTCTTTGTCTTTCTGGAAAGAATACGAACGACATTACGAATCTCGCTGTCTCGTCCGATAACCGGGTCAAGCTTCTGCTGTTTAGCTCTCTCTACAAGGTCATAACCATACTTCTCCAATGTCTCATAAGTAGCTTCTGGGTTATCACTGACAACCTTCTGGTTACCTCTTACCGTAGACAATGCCTGAAGAAAACGCTCTCTTGTAATTCCATATGCCTGAAACAATTTCTTAATCTCTGTATTCGGATACTTCATTAAAGAAAGGAAAAGATGTTCTACAGAAACATACTCATCTCCCATTGCCTTCGCTTCATCTTCTGCACTGACAAGCACCTGATTCAATGACTTACTGATATAAGTCTGTCCGCCGGACACTTTCGGTTTCTTCTCAACTGCCTGCTGTACCTGTGACAGAAATGCTTCTTTATTCACTTCCATCTTTTCAATTAATTTTAAAATCAGGCTATCCTCAATCGTAAGCAGGCTATATAAAAAATGTTCCTGATCGATTTCCGGGCTACCATACTGATAAGCCAGTTTCTCACAGCTATTTACTGCTTCTAATGACTTTTGCGTAAATTTATTTATATTCATATAAGTTCCTCCTAACCCGAAGATGCTTATTTGTTCTACACTTCGTATAACATATATATATCACTATCTGTTAGCCATGTCAAGAGACGAGTGCTAATTTTTTGAGATTTTTTGATGAAGCTTTGATTTTACGGGCTTCTCAGGGATTTCTCACTT
>ERZ839767.5348-NODE-5348-length-11644-cov-8.271723_pt1 | contig 11644 bp, 8 predicted proteins | sample MGYA00519879_ERZ839767 | MGnify/ENA primary metagenome ERZ839767 (study PRJEB31850, sample SAMEA3708852) | human gut metagenome | biome: human gut; feature: human-associated habitat; material: faeces | place: China | collected 2014 ...
ACGCTTGAATATTAATAGCTACAACCTTCGTAGTGATAGAGTGATAGAGGATTTGTAGAAACTTCGTATGGAGATCACAACCTTGGAAAATTTTGATGCGGTTGCCCTGTTGTGAAAGTCGGGGTTTTGTGCGTAAAAAAAAGAAAAGGTGTGCAATTTTGAACACACATTCATGCAGTTCAATATTGCACACCTTCGTCATTCACAACAAATACGAATATTAACCGATTAAACCTCTCATACGGTCTTCAAAAGCAGACAGAGCTGCTTTCGCTCCTTCTCCCATTGCTATGATTATCTGTTTGTAGGGTACGGTCGATACGTCGCCAGCCGCATAGATGCCGGGAACATTCGTCCGACAATGCGCATCGATTACAATCTCACCCGGTTTGTTCGTTTCGACAACATCGCGGAAAACGCCACTGTTGGCTGCCAAGCCGATTTGGACAAAGATTCCGTCCAGGTCGATCACCCGCTCCGCATCCGTCTTACGATCTTTTACACGAAGACCTGTCACCTTATCGCCATTACCGAGCACTTCCAAAGATTGGGAATGCAAGAAAACTTCCACATTCGGCAAGCTCTTTGCTTTTTCCTGCAACACTTGGTCGGCTTTCAGTTCGTCCATAAATTCCAGAACCGTCACTTTCGAACAAATGCCAGCCAAATCTATAGCTGCTTCGATACCCGAATTTCCACCGCCGACAACCGCTACGTGCTTACCTTTATAGAACGGACCGTCGCAGTGAGGGCAAAAAGCGACACCTTTTCCGATATAGTCCGCTTCGCCCGGAACATTCAACTTGCGCCAGCTTGCACCTGTCGCCACGATAAGGGCAGGAGCAGAAAAACGTTCACCGGTAGAAGTGGTCAGAAGTTTTGCCGATCCATCCAGTTCGACTTTATCCACACGGCGATGCTCCAGTATATCGACCGGATAGTCGTTGATATGTGTCAGAAGGTCGTTCGCCAACTGCTGTCCGGTAGTCTGAGGAACGGAAATCAGGTTCTCGATGCCGACCGTTTCTTTGACCTGTCCTCCGATACGTTCGGCTATCACTGCGACATTCAAGCCTTTACGTGCCGAGTAGATAGCAGAAGCTGCACCGGCAGGTCCACCTCCCACTATTAACACATCATAGTTCTTAACAGGTTTTTCAACAGAGTTATCAACACCCCCTTCATTAATTCCGTATTGGGCTTCGAGTTTGGAAAGCAATTCTCCCAAATCACTACGCCCCACATTGATCAGTTTGCCATCGGCAAAAACAGAAGGGACTCCCTGTACTTTCATTGCCTCAACTTCTTTTTGGTTGATAGCGCCATCCACCGTTTCGTGGGTGATCCGGCTATTGAGAGTAGCCATGACATTGAGTGCCTGCACTACATCCGGACAATTGGTGCAAGTAAGAGAAACATAAGTCGTCAGCTTGATCGGACCATTCAAGGCTCTGACACGAGCACAGATACTTTCGTCCGGTATATTTTTACCTTTTCCATCGCAATTCAGGACCGCTAACAGCAAAGAAGTAAACTCATGTCCGTTAGGTACTGCACGAAACCGGATACCGGTAGGCATACCGTCTTTTACAATTGTAAACTGAAGTCCTTCGCCATCCGCAACGCTGCATGACAAATGATCCGAGCATGATGCCACATCACCAAGCAGGTCTATTAGCTCCTGACGGCTTTCGTGATCGGGAGCGACTTGTATATCAAATACATATTGGGATACCAGTCCGGAGAAAATACCCGAAAGCTGGTCTTTCATTGCTGAGTCTAACATAACTTTAGATCTTACCAACCAAGTCGATACTCGGCTTCAAGGTTGCTTCGCCTTTTTTCCACTTTGCAGGACAAACTTCGTTCGGGTGAGAAGCAACGAACTGGGCAGCTTCAACTTTACGAAGCAATTCGTCTGCATTACGGCCGATACCGTTATCGTGGATTTCGGCAATCTTGATCTTTCCCTCGGGATTTACCAGGAACGTACCGCGATAAGCCATACCCTCTTCTTCAATCATCACACCGAATGCACGGCTTAAAGCCCCTGTCGGGTCTGCCAGCATCGGATATTTGATCTTACGGATCGTTTCGGAAGCATCATGCCATGCTTTGTGTACAAAGTGCGAGTCTGTACTTACGGAATATACTTCGACACCCATTTCCTGAAATTTGCCGTACTTGTCAGCCATGTCGACCAATTCGGTCGGACATACGAACGTAAAGTCGGCAGGATAGAAGAAAAAGATGGCCCATTTGCCCTTGATATCTTCGCTACTTACTGTCTTGAAACTACCATTCTGAAAAGCTTGAACTTTGAATTCGGGTACTTGTGAATTGATAATTGGTTCCATGATTTTTACTATTTAATTTGTTACTACTATTTTTGTTTACCCTACAAAGGTAAATCGTAAGATACTGATTGAAAGAATTTTTCAAATTGATAATTTTTATCTGCCGATAGACGGATTTCTATCTGCAAGCATACTTATCTACTATGACAATAGGAAGCAAAGTAATGTTTTCCGGAACAATAAAAATATACCTAATTGTAGGTAAAATACCTTTCGATCATACCATGTGATTCTTTAATTGTTAACTTTGGATGTTAACTTAAAAATATTCGAAGATGAGAAGAGCTAGTTTGTATAATACATTTTCAGCAAGTCTATTGCTCGTTTGCAACGCATGTCTTTCTTCATGTGTCTCACAAATACCCCTTACAAAGGAAAAACCGGTAAACAATTCCACTTATCAAGTCGAATATCTGTTCGAACACGAAGGGTGTAAGGTCTATCGTTTCATGGATATGGGACATTACATCTATTTCACCAACTGCAAGGGAGATGTTACCAGTATTGAAAGCGACAGCGTCCGCACAGTCAACCGGATCAGCCGTAAACCGATCATCATCAAAGAGCAGACACTCGATTAGGTTTATACGGTTACCCCGTGTTTCATAAAGATCGCTTTCGCATTGGCCAGACGTTCTGCTGAAAGCGGTTCCACACCTTTCAGCTTATAGTCCAGGCCTTGCGCCTCATATTTGTAAGCTCCCATTGTATGATAAGGCAGAAGTTCGGCTTTCTGGACCACGTTATATGAACTGATATATTCGGCCAGCTTGCTCAAGGCTTCATCATCGTCCGTCAGGCCGGGCACGATCACGTGGCGAATCCATACAGGGATGCCGCGTTTCTCCAGTTCATCAAGAAAGCGTAAAGTATTATCGAGTTTTACGGCCGTCAAACGGGGATGAAGACCGGCGTCGATCGTCTTGATATCTAACAGAACCAGATCGACCTGTTCGAGCACCTCCAATGCTTTACCGGAACAGATATAGCCGGAAGTGTCCAACGCCGTATGAATACCGTTCTCACGGCAAAGGCGGAAAAACTCTTTAAGGAATTCAGGTTGTAACAAAGGCTCGCCACCGGTCACGGTAACACCACCTTTAGCGATAAAATTCTTATAGCGCAGCACTTCGGCAAGCAACGCTTCAGGTTCCAGCAGATAAGGCGTTTCACGCTTTACCTCCCAGGTATCCGGATTGTGGCAATACAGACAACGAAGCGGACATCCCTGCATAAAAACGACAAAGCGAATTCCGGGACCGTCAACGGTCCCGAAACTCTCTAAAGAATGTATACGCCCCAACATATTAATCAATGGACAATTATAAACTGCTGTTGATGGTGCGCGAGATGACGTCAAGCTGCTGTTCGCGTGTCAGCTTCACGAAGTTGACGGCATAGCCAGAAACACGGATCGTAAGCTGCGGGTATTTCTCCGGGTGCTCCATCGCATCGACCAACAGGTCCTTATCGAACACGTTCACATTCAGATGCTGGCCGCCGTCAGGCGTGAAATAGCCATCCAACAGGCTCACCAGATTATTTATCTGAATATCGCGCTCCTTACCCAATGTAGCCGGTGAAACGGCAAATGTATAGGAGATACCGTCATGCGCATGCTGGAAAGGCAGTTTGGCAACAGAAGCCAAAGCGGCGACAGCCCCTTTCGTGTCGCGTCCGTTCATCGGGTTGGCTCCCGGAGCGAACGGCGTACCACCCGGACGGCCGTCGGGAGTCGTTCCGGTTTTCTTTCCGTAAACCACGTTTGATGTGATCGTCAGGATAGATTGTGTCGGAGTTGCCTTGCGGTATGTCTGATGCTGGCGCAGATATTCCATGAACTTCTCGGTAATGTCGACAGCAATACTGTCCGTGCGGTCGTCATTGTTTCCGAAAGGTACATATTCGCCTTCGCGTTCGAAGTCGACAGCCAAACCACGTTCGTCACGGATCACTTTCACTTTCGTGTCACGGATGGCAGCCAGCGAGTCGGCAACGATAGAAAGGCCGGCGATACCGGTTGCGCGGATACGTTCCACATCTCCGTCATGAAGCCCCATCTCGAATGCTTCATACGCATATTTGTCGTGCATGTAGTGAATGATCTTCAGAGCATTGACATAAACTTTTGCCAACCAGCGCATCATCTGCTCGTATTTCTCCATCACTTCGTTGTAATCCAGATACTCGCTGGTGATCGGTTCGAAACGGGGAGCCACCTGCACACCCGATTTCTCGTCACGTCCGCCATTGATCGCATACAACAAGCACTTTGCCAGGTTGGCACGAGCTCCGAAATACTGCATCTGCTTACCGATCTTCATCGGAGACACACAGCAGGCGATACCGTAATCGTCGCCATAGTCCGGACGCATCAGATCGTCGTTCTCGTACTGGATGGCAGAGGTATCGATCGATACTTTTGCGCAGAAGTTTTTCCAGTTATCCGGAGCATTGTTGAACCAAAGCACCGTCAGGTTGGGTTCGGGTGCCGGGCCGAGGTTATACAAGGTATGCAGATAACGGTAAGATGTCTTTGTCACCAGCGAACGGCCGTCAACACCTTGTCCGCCCAGCGATTCAGTCACCCAAACAGGGTCGCCGGAGAACAGGTCGTTGTATTCCGGAGTACGCAGGAAACGGACAATACGCAGTTTGATAATAAACTGGTCGATCAATTCCTGTGCCTCTTCTTCCGTCAGCTTGCCTTCGCAAATATCTTTTTCGATATAGATATCGAGGAAAGTAGAAGTACGTCCGAGAGACATGGCTGCTCCATCCTGATCCTTTACGGCTGCCAGGTAAGCCAGATACAAGAACTGCACGGCTTCGCGGGCATCCTTTGCCGGACGTGTCACGTCGAAACCATAACCGGCACACATTCTCTCAAATGCTTTCAGCGCTTTGATCTGCTCCGTTATCTCCTCACGACTCTGAATGATTTCTTCTGTCAGTTCCTGTATATCGAGACGTTTCTGGAAACGTTTCTTTTCTTCGATCAGGATCTGGGTTCCGTACAGAGGTACACGACGGTAATCACCGATGATACGTCCGCGTCCGTAGGCATCAGGCAACCCGGTAATGATGGCGGAACGACGTGCCGCAATCATCTCGTCTGTATAGGCTGAAAAAACGCCTTCGTTGTGCGTCTTTCTGTATTTGGTGAAGATTTCTTTTGTCATCGGGTCCAGATGATAGCCATAGGCTTCCAGACTGTTTTCGACCATGCGGATACCGCCTTTCGGGAAGATACCGCGCTTCAACGGGGCGTCTGTCTGCAAGCCGACGATTACTTCGTTTTCCTTATCGATGTAACCGGGTCCGTATGTGTCAATCCCCTGGGGAAGCTTCGTTTCGGCATCATATACTCCTTTCTCCCTTTCAACCTTAAACATCTCGGTTAGTTTGTTCCACACTTTCTTCGTTTTCTCCGAAGAGGGTACGAGGAACGTATCGTCTCCGTTATAAGGTTTGTAATTGTTCTGGATAAAGTCTCTTACATTGATCTCCTTTTTCCAGGTTTCTCCTTTGAACTGCGCCCAGTTCTCGTTTTCAAACTTCATAAGCTTATCTTGTCTATTTCGGTTTAGGCACGCAAAGATACGTCTTTTCCCCCTATCTGAAAAGGATTGTAAAGGACGAGGGATGTTAAACCGGAGAAAATACCTACAAATAGGGATAAGGGAAATAAAAACGAAGCCCCGGCAGTACGAATACCGCCGGGGCCTGTTTTTTGTCTGCCGTCCGGTCTTCACAGAGGGAAAAGCAGTAGAACTTTTAATTTCATTACTTTAGTATTATTAATATTAAATCCAACCGCTCGTTCGCCTGTCGCAGGGTAATTGAAACCGTAGATCAAGAAAACCTCTTACATACGGTTTCACGCAGGTTGTCTAGAATTATTTGATTATAAAATGTCATTGTGCCTGTGTAAGGGTGGTTCGCTAACCACCCTTACGATAGACAGTATTGTTTTTTAGTATCAATCGTTACTTAACGATAGCTTTTACAGCAGCTTCGCCTTCAACAGCTACAACTACTACACCTGCCGGAGCAGCGATAGTTGCGTTGTCAGAAGAAACGACAGTGTTAGCTACTACCTGACCTAAGATGTTGCAGATAACAACTTTCTTACCGGCAGCGCCTGCGATTGTTACGTTACCTTCGCCAGCGATCACTTTCACTTCAGATGTTGCGATGCCTTCGTTGGCTGTAGGAGCAGAAGTTACTTCGATTACAAATGCTTCAGCTTCCTTAGCATCTGTACCGTAAACCAAGTTACCGTTGATTACATATACATAGTTACCATTAGCTTTCAGTACATAGTCACCGTCTTCGTTTTCAGTAACTTTGAACTTGAAGTCTTCGATATCCTTGCCAGTATACTTTTCATCGGCGATAACCAAAGTGTCTTCACCAGACAGACGTTCAGCGTCTACAAATTTGATACGTTCTACACTCTTGTAGTAAAGATTTTCATCAGCAGTAAGTTCTGCATATTCTTTCTTGCTGATTTCATCATTAGCATAAGCCTTATCAACAATTTCTTTAAACTTCTTAGCAGTTGTCATCATCTTGCCAGCGTAAGAAATGAAGAACTTCGGAGTTGCATAACCTTCAGCATTTACAGAGTCAACCCACAAAGCAGCTGTTTCTTTAGCCAATACTGCGTTGTTATTTTCGTCAGAAGCGATGAAGCCAATGCTATTAGTAGCTTCGAATGTCATGTGCTTGCTGTCAGCAGCCAAAGAAGGAGCAGCATCCAAGTCTATGATTTCGAACGGAGTAGAGTTAGTAAAGTCAGTTGTTTCTGCTACTAATTCCTCAGAACCATTGATTACACCGTATTCTTTTACTTCATCAGCAGTAGCGCCATATACGATAGCGTATGTACCTTTACCATTTTCTTTCAAGAAGAACTCGATGTCATCCTTAGCCATCTTCCAAGCTGTTCCCAAACCTAATTCATCAGCATTGATTGCATATGAATAAGCCAGACGAACTGTATCAGCCGGCAGGATACCTTTTTCTTCATTACCTTTGCCATTCAGTTCAACCCATTTTTCACCGTCATAATATTTGTAGTTGGCAGTAACAGCCTGTGCTTTTTCGTTACGGATCAATTCCCATTCAGAACCAGCATGAGGAACAACAGTTACAACATCTCCTTCTACACCAGCTTTCAAATACAGATCTGAACCGGCTTCTTCGTTAGCATATTCACCTGTTGTTACAAAGGCGAACTTCTGATTGATGTCAGACAATGTACTGTAGTAGCCGTTCAGCTTGTCATAATCTTCAACTTTCGTCAAAGTGATTGTTTCAAGACCAGACAAACCTAAATCAGAAGCAAATACTGTGTAAGTATTTTCACCTTCTGCTTCATATAGACGGATATTGTCTTGTACAAAACCCGGTTTCTGAACATTGATCAACTTAATTGTGTTAGCAGCTGAACCCGCAGCAACCAACCACTGCCCCTGTGGCTGATCGAAGTCAGCTTCAGAAACTTTATCATACCAACGTGCGCCAGTGAAATCATTCTTCAACCCCAGTGCAGAAGAATTCTTCTTGTCTGCAACTTTGGCAGTTACATTTACGATCAACATTCTTTCGTTGGCAACTTCAGTATTAGCGACACGTGTACCCTTGCCTACTGTAACCCCCATGAAAGTAGAATGGCAGTCATATTCGACAGAAGCCAACTGACGAGTTGTTTCATCATTTGTCACTTTACCGAAAGTCACATCTTTGTTGTCCAGGTCACCAACTTTTACTTTCTGAACTAATGCATATTTACCATCTCCGATGTTTGTTTCGTTCTCTTCAGCATAGAATACAGTGTTCTTGTCGTCAATTTTCTTGTCTTTAATCGCTTTAGCAGTCATTTTTGCATAGCGATAACCGATTGCGTTGGCAGCCAACTCTGAGTTGGAAACACGTTCGTTTGCTAAAACTACATATTCATCGTCTTTTGTATCTTTTGTGCCTTTGTTGTCAACCAACTTGAAACCCAAATTATCATTGGCGATTTTTTCTACGCTTACATTTTCAAACACATCCATGTCATCCAATGTTTCCGGGAACTCGATTGTGAAGTTTTCGCCAAACTTGCTCGCAAAAGCTTCTGCTGTAATTTGGTCGTTGTAGATTTCGTAGAGAGCTACCTTCTTCTTGATAACGGAAGTAGATCCATCCGTATGATGCTCAGAACTTTGTAATAAAGCCAATGACCAATCTGCTGTGCCATCGTTCTTCAGTCCTAAAAAATACGGTTCTTTTTCATCAGAAAGCACAGCTTGCAAATTGCCGTTTGCTGCAACAGTAAACCAACGAAACGACTTTGTTTCATCGTTTGCCTCTTTTTTGGCAGCTAAAGCATAAGCTCCATCTTTCTTTTCAAAAGCCAGATACTGTTCTCCTTCAATATTTTTGAAAGCATAATGTGTAACAGTTCCAACCTTTTTAGTTTCAACAGTCCATTGTGCAGCAGCAACAGGATTTGCAGCCGTAATATCAGCACCATTCACTAATCCTTGCAAAGAAAAAGCCTGCAAGTAATCTGTCGGACTCACAAAATGCACCCCTGCCAAATAATAAGCGCGGCTTGCTTGTGCATCCTTCCATTCAACATTACGCCCCTCCAACTGTGCGAAAGCTGAACTAAAAGAACCGGCTACCAAAGCGGCAGCCAAAAGAGTAGAAAATCTCTTGTTCATAATTTAATAATTTAATTAGTAATAAAACTTATGTGTTATATAATGTATAGCATCTCGTGAATGTTAACGATTGTATTTTGACTACAAATACGTACGTTTAAATTCGTCATTTTTTGAGGGGTTCTCGGAGTTTGTCGTGAAAAGCGGTATTTTCGTCCTTATTTAGTTATCTAATTGATAAGAAAGGACATAGAAAAAGGAAAAAACTTTGAGAAAAGGATTGCAGGTTTAAAAAGTATGCGTAAATTTGTGACGAATTTAAACGTACGTTTTTTTTCGTCATTTTGAATTAGCCTCCTATCTTTTTTATTCCCAATCAGTTACAAGTCAAAAACAGGTCGTTTTTACCCCTAAAAAACGGGCTTTTTCGCGTTCTCCCGTCTTCGTTCATATATTTCTTATTTATAATCACTTACACCCCTTTCATTCAAGTAGTGCTCGAAGTGCAAATTTGTTGTTTTTGAAGGGATAGGGCGAAAAAGGGGCTCACCCGATATTTCTTGGGGGGAACTTCATTAACTTTCTTGGAATATCTATCGCTACTATAATAGGCTTGTACAGGCTTGGAAGTTGATACGAAAGCGAAGTTGTTACATCTGTATTTCGGTAAAAGCTGATAATATACCTGCATTTACGGTCTAAAAGCTCCGAAAATTCAATATTTATAAAAATAGATTGTTTTTTATTTGTTTACGTCAAATATAAGGCCTTCCTTTGTCACGTAAGCAAAGAAATATATAGATTTATGCTTATCCATTTAAATCAAGACCCTTTGAAAAAAGGATAGTGCTGAATGGCAGTGGTGGGTTCGAGGGGGCAGGCTGAAAGAGTTAAACTCTTCAGTATATAAGTTAACTAAAACGATAACTATGTGTGAGCGGGAGAATAGTAGATCATCTATCTCCCGCTTTTTACATTAAACTCACTTTTGGGGTTCAGCCGCCCTCTCATTTTGGATAACCATAAATCTTGGCTAATCTAAAGAGGAAGAATTTTTCATCCACCACTCCCCTTAAAGCCGTTCTGAACTGTTTGATTTTTGCGTTAAATGATTCCGCCGCCGCGTTAGAGGACCTCTTATTATAGAAGTTAAGTATCTCCTCATAATGCTCATAAAAGGTTGCTGCGATCACATTAAAAGCATGGAACCCTGCCTCTTCCACCTTGTTATACCATTTGGCCATACTCAATCTTGCCGCATCTTTTATTGTATTCTTAGCCAGAATCATCCTGAGTGAATGGCATAGTCCATACGCCTGTTCCAGTTCCGGATATTCCTTAAAAAGGATTTTGGCTCTCTGTTTCTGTGATGGAGTCCATTTTTCAGATGATTTGAACAGCAGATACCGGCTCCTGGCCAACAGCTCTTTCTTGGAGTCTCCATTTTCATATCTTACAGGCACATATAATTCCCCATTTAGTTTAGCTTCTTCCATCTCTTCGTTGGCTTCTTGGATCGCGTCCCAGCGGAGCTTAATGCGCATTTCCTGTACGGCATCACAGGCCAATTTCTGGATATGGAACCGATCTATCACACGAGATGCCTTACGGAAGCAGGAACGGACTATTTTGCGCATCGAGTCCGACAAGTCCAGCGTCACTTCTTCCACACGGTCCAACAGATCCTCGGGAATATGGCGTAAGGCAGCTATAACAGTCTCTGATTTAACCCCTGCAACAATGGCGACAAGGCACATCTCACGACAGTGCCTGTCCCTGTTGGTGACGATCGTATAGAGATTGCCATTGGACAAGGAAGTCTCATCAATAGCCAGATTGGCACCAATATTATCGGGGAAGACGAGCCAGTCGTCGGCATGACTCAATTCTTCCCAAGTACGATAACCGCTTAATACATCCTTGTACTGCTTTTCTAAAGTAGATGCGTCAATGTGATAAAAATCATCAAGTGTACGGCAGGTCACCGGGGATGTGTCCATATGTCTCTTTTAAAAAAGACGCAAACTCCTGCGAGTAGCGGGTACCTTCGGCGGCTATTTTTAGGGGCAGAATGAAACTCTTGCCGGTGCGAGTGTCAATCCACTTACGACGCCGGAACAGAAGGATTACCTTGTGGTCACGGATTGGGAAATCAGTGATGGATACTGCCGGGATAAAACCTTTGGATTCGAAGTGAACATCTTTACGTAAGGTCTCATACAACTTCTCATCGAGATGGATGTGAATCTCGGTCTCATTACTTTCTACCTTGACTATATCGAATGACTCGAGTACTTCGCAGGGAAGAACTATTTGCGCTAATGATAATAATGTCGGATCTGTCATGAGACAAATGTAAGCATTGTAAGGAAAATGTAAAAGAGTTACCCCCATGAAATATCGGGTGAGCCGGATATGTTCTTACGTAATCTGAGTAATAAGATCGCATATCAAACGGTAATGGATGCTTCTTCTTTGATAGAGGCCAATAAAGATAGCAAACTGAATGGTAAATTGAAAGAGATCGCAGGGAGATTGAATGAAGATGACAATCCGGTGGTGAGGATTCTTAAATTCAAATAACAGGAATAGTAGTGTTTTTATTGATTATTCGTTATAAATTGGAAA
>ERZ839767.5351-NODE-5351-length-11637-cov-18.873252_pt1 | contig 11637 bp, 8 predicted proteins | sample MGYA00519879_ERZ839767 | MGnify/ENA primary metagenome ERZ839767 (study PRJEB31850, sample SAMEA3708852) | human gut metagenome | biome: human gut; feature: human-associated habitat; material: faeces | place: China | collected 2014 ...
TCTCCTTCGCTTCTTCTCTCTTTTCTTCCTTGATGTCATAGATGCCACCGATTACAGCTTCCGGAACATTGGAAAGGATCTCCGTATGCCATCTGCCCATTCCGCCATATCCGATCAGTCCGTAAACTACTTTGTTTTCCCTCATTTTACACCTCCATATATAATTATCATAACGTTACTGTTCACTCTGTGCCCAGTAACACGCTTCGCGATGTACAGAATTTATACGAATCGCATAAATCTTTGCGAACAACTATCAACTATCTTATGTTTTCTCAGATCCGGTAAAATCCTGCTGACTGTGCCGGAACAGTTATTTTTCCATTTTTAGCCTCTGCGGCTGCGCCAAAGTTATAGATTGCTTCTTTTGGCTCTGCATCGCATGCAAATGTTTTTGCCTCTGCGGCTGCATTGATGATCACGAGGATCTTCTCATCACCGGCTTCACGGATGTATGCCAGTGGATATGCATTCTTTTCTGCATAAACAAAAGTGATCTTTCCTCGGCTCTGCAGAGCTTTGTGGCTCTGACGGATCCGGATCAGTTTTTTCACTTCATGATACAGAGAATCCGGAGCTGCCATCTCTTTCTTTGCTGTTGGCCGATCTTTATCCGGATCCATGGCAATATACAGATCACTTGCCGGTGCACTGGAAAAACCTGCGTTGGTGCTGTCATCCCACTGCATCGGAGAACGAGAACCGGTACGGTTGTAACCGCCTTCTACAGATTTCAGTCCTTCTACATAACGCATACCGATTTCATCGCCATAATAGATAAATGGCGCACCTGGCATAGACAGGATAAATGCAAAAGCCACTTTCAATTCATCACCGTGAAGATGGCGTGCCAGGCGGTCTACATCATGGTTTCCTGAAAACATACACATCAGACCTTTGCCGGCTGTCTTTTCGCAGTTTTCTTTATAAGATTCTACGAAATCATAGATATTTCCTTTCGCACGGGATGAAAAATACGGCTCTTTGCAGCGGAACAGATCATTGGAGTGTGAAGTGCCAAACTCCAGCAGAAAGTCCATGTGGAATCCTCCCTCCAGAGATCTCTGTGGATCACCCCATTCAGATACCATTGCTGCATCCGGAAATTCTTTATCAAGGAATTCTCTGATCTGTTTCCATACACGGATGGTTCCTTTTTTCTCCGGGTCATTTTTCACCAGAGACTCGGCCATATCAACACGGAAACCGTCACATCCCATACCCAGCCAGAATCTCATAACGTCTTCCATAGCTGCGATAGTTGCCTGTGGTCCTTCATCGTCGATTGACTGCTGCCACGGTTTCTCCGGATCCGGCTGATAGAAACCATAGTTTAATGCCGGCTGATTAGAGAAGAAGTTGACAGCCACCGCACCGTCACGCTCAGAGATACCTCTCAGAGAGCCGCCGAAGCTGACCTCCGGTGATTCCCATACTTTATCGGTCCAGATATAGCGATCGGTATATGGGTTCTTATCTGCTTTCATGGATTCGATGAACCATGGGTGCTCTATAGAAGTATGTCCCGGCACCAGATCCAGCAGTACATGAATTCCCTTTTTATGTGCTTCTTCAAATAACTGTTTCAGATCTTCGTTGGTTCCGTAACGTGGAGCTACACGACAGTAATCTGCAACATCGTATCCTGCATCTCCGAACGGAGAGAGAAAACAAGGATTGATCCATAAAGCGTTACATCCAAGTTCTCTGATGTAATCTAACTTTTCGATAATACCCTGAAAATCTCCGATTCCGTCCCCGTTAGTATCTTTAAATGACTGCGGATAGATTTCATAAAAAATTGCATTATCTAACCATTTTGACATTTTGTAAAACCCTCTTTCTTTCTGATGTTGTCTCGTTTCTCTATAACAACTACCTTCGCTTACCAGAATACTATTTATTTTCCTACATTTCCAGCAATATACTATTTATTTCTGATACTATTCTATTGTTTTTGTATAATGTTCTTGTGTTTCTTCTTATCCAAATATTTTTTTTGGTTATTTTTATCCTTTATTTCATTCTCAAAAAATAATTTATATTATTTTGCACAGCAAAAAAGGGTTCCTGATGCCACAGATTTTCATTCTGCAACATCATACCCTTCTCTGTTTTCCGTTGCAACACATATCATTATATGATATATTACAACTGATTCTTTTATATTTCCCGGAAACAGTATTCTTTGCAATACTATTCTATTATTTTAATTATTCTGCCGGAGATATTATTTTACGGAGGCGTATGTTATGAATCTTTATGCGATAAAAGAAAAGTGCCAGCACGGATCCATTCAGGTTCCATACAGTTACTATGACTGCGGTATACCGGATTATTTTACGAGTGTACCACTGCACTGGCACAGTGAAATGGAATTAAATTACATAAAATCTGGAAATGGTTTTTTCAAATACGAGGATCAGACCATCTCTGCCAAACCGGGAGACATCTTTCTGATCCAGCCCAACGTCCTTCATGCTATCATGTCGGATGAACACAGCTCTTTTTTCTATGATACCATTGTTTTTCATCAGAATATGCTGGTGGGAAGTTACGACGACCGTTGTTATACAGATATTCTGCTGCCGATCTTTTCTTCCAGGCGAAGAGTTCTGGTCCCTGTATCTCAGGAAAACCAGGGGTATCATGAACTCCATGATTCGGTCCGGACTATTATGCAGTGTGCGCACAAAAATCTTGCAACGTCGGATCTGTTGCTGAAAAGCGAACTGCTTCGCTTATTTTATCTGCTGGCATCGACACCGGGACTCTGCACCGAACACACGGCTTCGACAGAATCCCGGCTGACCGAAACACTTCGGCCTGTTCTCACTTATATACAGAAACATCATTCCGAATCTGTTACCATAGAGCAGCTGGCAAAGATCGCTCATATGAGCAGCAGTTACTTTATGAGCTGTTTCAAACAGAATTTCGGTCTCGGAGCCATTGAATATCTGAATCAGGTACGTATCCGATCAGCATGCGACCTTCTGCGCAATACGGATCGCAATATCTCCGACATTGCTTTCGATACCGGATTTCATAACCTTTCAAATTTCAATCGACAGTTTCGCACCAAGGTAGGATGTTCTCCTCAGACTTACCGAAAAGAATCCGTTCTTTCCTGATAGATCCGGTAAGTGATCATCAACATGATCCAGGCGCCGATCCAGGCAGATACTTCTGCCAGAGCAACACCACGAAAAGCCAGATATGGAGTCAGCAGCTTTACCATGACCACTCGAAGAGACACTTCCAGGACTCCTGAAAGCATCGGAACAAACGTATGCCCCATGCCCTGACACCCGTTGCGGAACACAAACAGCCATCCCAGAGGAAACAGACAGATGCCTGTAACCGCCAGAAAATCTCTTGTGTAAGAAATAATCGACGCATCATTCAACATGAAAGAAGTCAGAAACTCAGGAATACACAGCAACATCAGAGCCAGTGGAATATTTATCAGGATCGTCAGGATAACTCCTTCCCGGATACCGGTGCGTATCCGCTCCTTTTTTCCGGCACCATAGTTCTGTCCCACAAAAGTAAGAAGTGCCAGGCCCACTGTATTTGCCGGCTGTTCAAAAAGACCGAGGATCTTGGTGCATGCCGCATAGGCAGCCACATAGCTTGTTCCCATATTGTTGACAAATGTCTGTAATACCATTCCACCCACTGCAGTGACAGAATTCATAACGGCAACCGGCAGGCCTTTTAATGTCAGTTTTTTGATGATCACACCCTGTGGTTCCCAGTCCGTTTTTTTCGGGATCAGATTTTTTTCCTTTCCTATGTAGTAACAGCAGTAAAGCGCAGACAGAACCTGTGCCAGAACAGTGGCTAACGCTGCGCCAAAAACACCCATGTGTAACGGGAAAACGAATAACAGATCCATCAGAACATTAGCAATGGCGGAAATTATCATTGCAACCAGAGGCACCCGGCTGTTTCCGACGGAACGCAGAAGTGTCATGGCAAAATTATTAAAAATTGTAATGGTGGTTCCCGCAAGAATTGTTCCGAAATATTGCAGTGTTTCCGTCATCAGATCTTCCGGTGTATGGAGAAATGTAAATAATTGCCGCATGAAGACCAGACTTACCACTGTGATCACAATCCCAACGGCCAGACAGATCCAGACAGACATTGCCAGCTCTTTACGAAGTTTTTCATAATTGCCACTTCCAAAAGACTGAGAAATACAGATTCCCAATCCTCCTGTCAGCCCAATTGCGAAACCGATGATCAGAAAATGTACGGAACCGGTGTTTCCAACCGCTGCAAGTGCCGTATCGCCAATTCCTTTTCCCACCACCATGGAGTCTGCAAAGCTGTATAACTGCTGAAACAGATTTCCTGCCAGGATCGGCAGGAAAAACTGTACCAGCAAACGCATACAGTTTCCCTGTGTCATATCATTTGTCGTGTTCTTACCCATTATGTTACCTCCTGATGTCTAAACGGTACTTTCCAAATACTGTCTGCTTTTAGCCAGTATTTTACTACTGAAATGATACTTTTTCCATGACATTACTATTCTGTTTTGATACTATTCTATGATGTTGAGGCAAAAGTCAGAGTGAACAGTAACATTTTCTATTCTGCAGGCGTTCCCATATAGTAGAATCCCTTGCATACGTCCAGATGAATCTGTTTGAATGTGCCAATCATAGAAGCATCTCCCGGGAAATGTACCAGAAGATTATTGCCCATTCGTCCGGTTACCAGAGATGCATCCTGATCGTTGACACTCTCTACCAGAACTTCCTGTACCGTTCCCTCAAAACGGGAAGAACGTTCTCGTGCAATTTCCTGCACCTGCGCTAAAAGACGGTCGAAACGATCTTTTACAACCTCTTCCGGCACCTGATCCTCTTTGGCCGCTGCAGGTGTTCCGCTTCTTTTGGAATAAATAAAGGTAAATGCACTGTCATATCCCACTTTTCCGACTACATCCATGGTCTCCAGAAAGTCTTCTTCTGTCTCTCCCGGAAATCCCACAATAATATCCGTCGTCAGAGAAATATCCGGCAATTTCTCACGGATCCGGTCAACCAGTGCCAGATAGGACTCTTTTGTATACCGACGGTTCATCTCTTTTAACACCCGGCTGCTGCCTGACTGCAGAGGCAGATGAAGATGCGGACAGATCTTTTTACTCTCAGCCATCACCTCGATCAGTTCATCGGACAGATCCTTTGGATGAGAGGTCATGAACCGGATTCTCTTCAGCCCTTCGATCTTTTCAATCTCTTTTAACAACTGTGCAAATGTAATCGGATGCTCCAGATTTTTTCCATAGGAATTTACATTTTGACCAAGCAGCATGACTTCCACCACACCGTCCGCTACCAGATGTTCGATCTCTCTTACGATATCTTCCGGATTCCGGCTTCGCTCACGGCCACGGACATACGGTACGATACAGTAACTGCAGAAGTTGTTGCACCCAAACATAATGTTGACACCGGATTTGAATTTGTATTTTCGATCTACCGGCAGGTCTTCCACGATTTGATCGGTATCTTTCCAGACATCGATGATCATCCGGTCCGATTCCATAGCATAACACAGAAGTTCCGGGAACTTGAAGATGTTATGGGTTCCGAAGATCAGATCCACAAACCGGTAACTCTTTTTCAGTTTTTCCACCACATGTGCTTCCTGCATCATACAGCCACACAGCGCGATCATCATATGTGGCTTCTTCTTTTTCATGCTGCCAAGATATCCCAGACGGCCATAGACACGCTGGTTGGCATTCTCACGGACTGTACAGGTATTGTAAATAACAAAGTCTGCTTCGTCTTCTTTATCTGTCTTGATATAACCGACCGCCTCCAGAATACCATCCAGTTTTTCGGAGTCGCGGGCATTCATCTGGCAACCGAAGGTAGTCGTACAGGCATATAACGGACGTCCCAGTTCTTCTGATTTTTCTCTGACATAGATGCGGGCTTTTTCAATAAACTGCTGCTGGCGTTTCTGTTCTTCAGCAGCGGTAAGAGTTTCTTTTTTATTTTCCATCTTTATTTTCATCCTTTCGCAACTGCGGTTTCGCTCCTGTTTTTCAGAAGGCAGTCACATCGTTTTTTTCGTAAATAATGGAACTGAGCGAATAGCGCGCAGTTACCGTGCAATCTATTATTATACTGGATGGTAAGGGTAATTTCAATGAATTTTTGACCTTTCCTTCCATCTATAGTATTATAAGATGTTGATATCATAATAAAAATAATTACTTGATTCACAAGGGAGGATTACGATGAAACACAAAAAAACAGTCTACATTCTCCGGTATATTTTCGCAGTCGTACTGATCATTGGCGGACTTGGCAATCTGTCTGCTTCTGTTCCGTTCGGCTTATGCGTTACTCTTGCCGGAGTGTCTCTTTTTCCATTTATCTGGAATCTGATTCGTAAAAAAACAGCGATTGCCCGATGGGTTCCGCTTCTTGTGCCGCTTTTGTTCTTTATCGCTGCCACACCGTTTACCCCGGAAAGTGCAGCGCAGTCCAGAACAATTGCCATTACTGATGAGGCCTCTGACACACCGGAAGCTGTTGTAACGGATACTCCGGAGATTACACCTGCGGAAGTTCCGACAGACACTCCCACACCTGAGACCACACCGGAAGAAACCGCAACTCCTACACCGACAGAAACTCCTACACCGGAGCCGACAAAAGAAGCCGGTGAGATGAAAGTTCATTTTCTGGATGTGGGACAGGGATTGAGTATTCTGGTACAGTCCGATGGACAGACCATGATTTATGACGGTGGTGATAAGAGTACTTCCAGTTTTGTGGTTTCTTATCTGCAAAAACAGAATGTTACCACCATTGACTATCTGATCTCTTCCCATTATGACAGCGACCATATGGCAGGACTGATCGGATGTTTAAATGCTTTTGATGTAAAAAATGTAATTTCCAGTGATTATGAACATGACAGTAAACTGTATCAGTCCTTTATCCAGACAGTTGCCGACAAAGGACTTCCGATGCAGCATCCTGCAGTCGGTACTGAATTTTCTTTCGGAAGCGGAAGTTTTCAGATCCTGGCTCCGGCAACCATTGATCCGAATGACAGCAATAAGAATTCAGTGGCGATCAAACTGACAAATGGTGATAATTCTTTTATTTTCACCGGAGATGCGGAAAACACCAGTGAAAAAGCCATGTGTGAATCCGGCATTGACCTCTCCTGCGATGTACTGGTTCCGGGACATCACGGTTCTGCCACGGCTACCAGCTGGGATTTTCTCCAGGCAACCGTTCCGGAATATGCAGTGATCAGCTGCGGAAAGGATAACCAGTACGGACATCCGGATAAAGATGTGATGGACAAGCTGGAATCCATGGATATTCAGGTGTATCGTACCGATAAACAGGGCACGATCGTCGCTGTCAGTGACGGAACAACCATCACCTGGGACCAGGAACCGTGCAATGACTACAGCCCCGGAGATAAAGAGGATAAGGGAACACAGGCACAGACGAGCAAATCAAAAGGCAGCAGTTCTTCAGGTTCGAAGGCAACTGCAAATGAAAACTCCTCTTCCGGAAATAAGGAAGTCTCTGCTGCAAGTGCAGGTGCTTCCAGCCAGGTGGAAGCCACCCCACAGGTAACAGCGGCTCCACAGGATACTTCTTCCACTTCCAACGAAGAAATGGTATGGATCACAGCTACCGGATCCAAGTACCATAATAAAAATAACTGTGGCACCACAGACCCGAGCAAGGCAAGCGAGATCAGCAGGGCAGAGGCGGAAAGTCGGGGGTATGAGCCTTGTAAGAAGTGTTTTAGATAAGTATTTTTCGTTTTTAAAAAATACCGAATAAACTTTTCTGTAAATCATAAAAATGCATCTTGTTTTCAATGTAAAGCTCTGTTTACTGAAAACAAAATGCATTTTTATGATTTCATATTTCCGAATCGTTATCTCTATTCCACTGTCACGCTCTTCGCCAGGTTTCTCGGTTTATCTACATCCAGTCCTTTCGCCACGGACACATAATATCCCATCAACTGCAGCGGTATCACTGCCAGTGAAGTTGCAAAATGTGGATCTGTCTTTGGAATATACGTTACAAAGTCCGCAGTATCCTCAATATTATAATTGCCGTATGTCGTCAGTCCCATCAGATAAGCGCCACGGCTCTTACATTCTACCATGTTGCTGACGGTCTTTTCATACAGTGCCGGCTGGGTCAGACAGCCGATCACCAATGTACCATCTTCAATCAGGGAAATCGTTCCATGTTTCAGTTCACCTGCGGCATATGCCTCAGAGTGGATGTAGCTGATCTCTTTCATCTTCAGGCTGCCTTCCATACTGATGGCATAATCAATGCCACGGCCAATAAAGAAAATATCTTTCGCATTGACCTGTTTTGCGGCAAACCACTGAAGGCGTTCTTTGTCATCAATGATCTTCTGAATCTTCTCCGGAAGCGTCTGCAGCTCTGCAATCAGACCGTCATATTGCTCCTGTGTGATCTCCTCTCTCACTTTCGCAAACTGGATCGCCAGCAGGTAAGAAGCGATCAGCTGGGTACTGTAAGCCTTTGTGGTTGCCACGGAGATTTCCGGTCCTGCCAGAGTGTAGAAGACATTATCTGCTTCTCTGGCGATGGAAGATCCAATCACATTGACGATTCCGAGAGTACGGACACCTTTTGATTTTGCTTCCCGAAGTGCGGCAAGGCTGTCTGCGGTTTCCCCGGACTGACTGATGATAATAGCAAGACCGTTCTTATCTAACAGTGGTTTCCGGTAGCGGAATTCAGATGCCAGTTCCACACGAACCGGGATTCTTGCAAGATCTTCCAGCACATACTGCGCTGCCATACCTACATGATAGGCAGATCCGCATGCCACGATATAGATCTGACTGATGTTTTTGATTTCTTCCTCGGAAAGCCCCACATCGCTCAGATCGATCACACCATCATGCAGAACAGAATTCAGCGTATCTGCTACAGCTTTCGGCTGTTCATGGATCTCTTTGATCATAAAATGCTCAAATCCTGCTTTTTCTGCTGCTTCCGCATCCCATTCAATGACTTTCGGCTGTTTTTCCACCTCATCGCCATCCAGATTAAAGAACGTAATCTCTCCTTTTCTGACACGGGCCATCTCCAGGTTACCGATATAGTAAACATTTCTTGTATATTTTAAGATTGCAGGAACATCAGATGCAATAAAGGACTCTCCGTTTTCCACCCCAAGGATCATCGGGCTGTCTTTTCTCGCCACATAGATCTCTTCCGGATACTCCTTGAACATGATTGCCAGGGCATAAGAGCCACGAATACGAACCATGGCGTGTGTCAGGGCATCTACCGGTGTGCCTTCGTATTTTTTATAATAATAATCCACCAGTTTGACAGCCACTTCCGTATCGGTTTCTGAATAGAAGGTGTAGCCATTTCGAATCAGTTTGTCTTTTAATTCCTGATAGTTTTCAATAATACCGTTATGAACAGCTACCACATTGCCATCATCGCTCATATGAGGATGTGCATTATTCTCAGAAGGTTCTCCGTGAGTTGCCCAACGGGTATGCCCGATTCCACAGGTTCCCGGTACAGAGTCGCCACCATTGGTCTTGTCGATCAGTTTTTTCAGGCGGCCTTTGGCTTTGATCACCTCTGCCTGTTTTTCCCCGTCTCTGACTGCGATACCGGCAGAGTCATATCCACGGTATTCCAGTTTGGACAGTCCATCCAGTAAAACCGGGGCTGCGCTGTGCATTCCGGTATAGCCTACGATTCCACACATATTATTATTTCTCCTCTCAGATCGTTTGTGTTACTGCACTTGTTTTTCGCGATTATGCATATACACTCACCATTCTGCCTGAAGTACCCGACAGAACAGTATGTTCTATTTTACGCCACATGACCTTTGGCTTTTACTACGCCAACTACCTGGTCGACATATTTCCGGCAACATTCTTCGGTCTCGGCTTCCACCATGACACGAAGTAACGGTTCTGTTCCGGATTCACGAACCAGGATACGTCCGGTGTCTCCCAGTGCCTCTTCCACTGCTTTTACCGCAGCTTTCACATCCGGATCTTCCTGGGCAGCTGTCTTATCGACTACTCTTACATTTTCCAGAACCTGCGGATAAATAGTCAGACCTTCGGTCAGCTGACTCATCTTTGCTTTTCTCGCCATCATGACTTCCATCATCTTCAGACTGGTCAGGATACCGTCTCCGGTGGAAGCGTATTTTGAGAAAATGATATGACCGGACTGTTCTCCTCCGATCCGGCAACCGTTCTGGTTCATATATTCGTATACATATTTATCGCCTACCGCAGTTTTTGCATAGCCGATACCCAGTTCATCGAACGCTTTATAAAGACCGAAGTTTGACATGACCGTAGTTACCACGGTGTTGGTCAGAAGTTTTCCTCTCTCTTTCATGTATTTTCCATAAATATAGAGAATGGCATCTCCGTCTACCAGATTGCCTTTTTCATCGACACACAGGCAGCGGTCGGCATCTCCGTCGTAGGCAAATCCTACATCCAGTCCGTTATCTACTACATATTTCTGCAGTCCTTCAATATGGGTGGATCCGGCGTTGTTATTGATGTTGGTTCCGTCCGGCTGGGCGTTGATCACATAGGTTTTGGCTCCCAGAGCATCAAATACGGCTTTGGCGATATTCCAGGAACTTCCGTTGGCACAGTCCAGACCAACCTTAATGCCTTTGAAAGAATACATACCAAGAGAAATCAGATAACCGACATAGCGGTTTCTTCCTGCCACATAGTCCACCGTACATCCGATCCGGTCTTTATGTGCATATGGTACTTCTTCATAAGTTTCACCAAATACTTCTACTTTTCCGTCCAGATAGTCTTCTACGAGAGCGATGGTCTCTTCATCCATCTTTTCTCCGTTTCCATTGATCAGTTTGATTCCATTATCATAATATGGGTTATGACTGGCGGAGATCATGATTCCGCAGTCAAAATTATCGGTTCTTGCCACATAGGCAACGGATGGGGTTGTGGTTACATGAAGCAGGTATGCATCTGCCCCGGAAGCTACCAGACCACCTACCAGTGTGTATTCAAACATATAGCTGGATCTCCGGGTATCTTTTCCGATTACGATCCGTGCCGGTGTATCATCCCCGTTTCTGCGTTTCTGTTCTCCGTAGTACCAGCCCAGGAATCGGCCAATTTTGTATGCGTGGTCTGCAGTTAGGTTTTCATTGGCTTCTCCACGGAAGCCATCCGTTCCAAAATATTTACCCATTTTCTTTTTTCCCTTCATAATCACATCCGGCTGTTTGTTTCAGCCTTGGATTTTTTCGTGTGTTTGTCGGTTACTTTCATGTTTTTATTGCATGGTATATCAATAATTGGTCCGCTGGACCAATTTTAATTGGATTTTTTGTAAATTCAATGGTTCTATCATAGTACAAATAGGGAGATGTTGCAAGTACTTTCATGGTTTTTAGAGATGGAAATGAAAAGTTGTTGTCTAACGGACGCCGAAAGAGCCCGGTTTCCAGGGGGACTCGCGTGGGCAGGGCAACTTTGAGCTAGTCGCTAACTTCGGCTATGATTCACGAGGGTCAGCTGACCCTCGCGAAAGCCTACGT
>ERZ839767.5352-NODE-5352-length-11635-cov-29.056995_pt1 | contig 11635 bp, 7 predicted proteins | sample MGYA00519879_ERZ839767 | MGnify/ENA primary metagenome ERZ839767 (study PRJEB31850, sample SAMEA3708852) | human gut metagenome | biome: human gut; feature: human-associated habitat; material: faeces | place: China | collected 2014 ...
TTTTTCTTCGTCGTTGTGCTTCCGGGCGGTGTTGTCGCCGCCTTTGGCGTCGTTTACAAGCCTGACCCGGGCAAATTCAGCCATCTAATTCGCGGCGTTCCGCCGCGTATCCAATTCTAACCCTCCCCTAAATCCCCTCCTCGGAGGGGGCTTGTCGCAGCGCGACCGGGATTTCAGCCGGGATTTAACCGGGTTGCAGGTTATTTTTAATTCTTAATTTTTCATTTTTAATTGCGTGCAATTTGCGCTCCGATCCACATGCCCAGTGCGGCGAAGGCGATGCAGACCGCGACGCTCAACGCAATGTAGGCCGTCGCAGGCCCGTAGTCTCCGGCACGCAGCAACCGCACGGCATCGGCCGAAAAGGTCGAAAAGGTGGTGAATCCTCCGCAGAATCCTGCGATGAGCAACCATCCTGCCGCAGCCGAATTCGTGGTCTCCAGCAGAATGCCGATCAGCAGCGATCCCGCGGCGTTAACCGTGAACGTTCCGGCCGGAAAACCCAGCAACGTGTGCCCTCCGAGCAGCCAGACGGAGAGCATATAGCGGACGATGCTTCCGGCGGCGCCTCCCAGGCCCACGGCGAAAAGTTCACGAATCATAATTTAAATATATGTATTATTTTACGGATGTGCAAATTTAAGCAAAAAATGATTACGAATCGTTCAATTATTTGCCGAAATAAGTGGAATTTTTGTCACATATGGGTCGGGACCTTTTGGCGCCGGCCGTCCGGGCCATGCGGCGGCGTCTCCCTTCCGCGAGGGGCGTCGGGGGATGCATCGGTGCGCGGCGACTCCGCTTCGCCCGCGCGGGGCGGAGTCGGGAACGCGGCGGGATGCCGCGAAAACGGCGGGCGGCGGTGTGACCGTCATGGCTCTCTGGTCTGTCCGTTGCCTGAAATCACGTATTTGTAGGTCGTGAGTTCGGGCAGCCCCATCGGGCCGCGGGCGTGGAGTTTCTGGGTCGAAATGCCGACCTCGGCGCCGAACCCGAACTGGCCGCCGTCGGTGAAGGCCGTCGAGACGTTGACGTAGACGCACGCCGCATCGACCCGCCGGGTGAACTCCCGGGCCGTCCCGGCGTTTTCGGTGACGATGGCTTCGCTGTGGCGCGAGGAGTAGCGGGCGATGTGCGCCAGAGCTTCGTCGAGGGAGCCGACGGTCCGCACGGCCAGCTTGTAGTCGAGGAATTCGGTCCCGAAGTGCTCCTCCGCGGCGGGGCGGAGCAGGCACGCGGGGTAGCGGCCTTCGAGTGCGGCGTACGCCTCCGCGTCGGCGTAGACCGTGACGCGTTCGGCGGCCATCGGGTCGCACAGTTCCGCGAGGTCCCGGAGCCGTTCGCGGTGGACGATGAGGCAGTCGAGGGCGTTGCAGACGCTGACGCGCCGCGTCTTGGCGTTGCAGACCACGGCGCGGCCTTTCGTCAGATCGCCGTCGAGGTCGAAGTAGGTGTGGACGATGCCCGCCCCGGTCTCGATCACGGGTATGCGGGTGTTTTCGCGCACGAAGCGGATCAGTCCCGCGCCGCCGCGCGGGATCACCACGTCGACGTAACCCACGGCGTTCAGCAGCGCTCCGGCAGCCTCGTGGCCCGCGGGCAGCAGGGTGAAGGCCGCCGGGTCGACGCCTTCGCTGCGGAGCGCCTCGCGGAGCAGGGCGGCGATGGCTTCGTTGGAGCGGCGGGCGTCGCTGCCGCCCTTCAGCACGCAGGCGTTGCCCGTCTTCATCGAGAGCGAGAAAATGTCGGCCGTGACGTTGGGGCGCGCCTCGCAGATCATGCCCACCACGCCGAACGGTACGCGGACCTTGCGGAGGGTCATGCCGTTGGGACGGGTCCATTCGGCGATCGTTTCGCCCTGCGGCGAGGGCAGTCCGGCGACGGATTCCATGTCGGCGGCGATCGAGGCGATGCGTTCCGCCGTCAGCCGCAGGCGGTCGCGCATGGGTGAATCGGCGTCCATCGCCTCCAGGTCGAGGGCGTTGGCCGCGAGCACTTTTCCGGCGTTTTCCCGCAGCAGGGCGGCGGCTTTCACGACGGTGCGGCTCAATCGCCCGGCGTCGACAAGGGCCAGTTCGTTGCCGGCGCGCCGGGCGGCGGCGAAGATCGTATCGTATTCCATTTTTATTCCAGATATAGGTAATCGCAGTGAATCAGCGGTTTGAGACCTTTGCGGCCGAGGTTGCGGCGGGCCGTCGCACTGTCGCACGAGATGCGGCCCACGCCCAGTGGGGCGCCTTCGGGCGAGAGGATGCGTACGATGTCGTCGCGCTCGAAATCCCCTTCGACGGCCGTGACGCCCACGGCGAGGATGCTCGCGGCCTTGCTCTGCGAGACGGCCGCGGCGGCCCCGGCGTCGAGGTGCAGGGCGCCCTTGGCGAAGCCTTCGCTGCTGGCGATCCACTTCTTGACCCCCGAAGCCGGTCGGGGAGCCGCTTCGAAACGCGTGCATACGACGTCGCGGTCCGTGAGGATCAGATCCGTCAGGATATTGTCGCGGCGGCCGTTGGCGATCACGACCTCGATGCCCTCGCCCGCCGCGCGCGACGAAATGCGGCTCTTGGTCGTCATGCCTCCGCGGCCGCGCGAGGAACGCGCCGTGTCGATGTACTGCGAAAGGTCGCGGCCCGGGGCGACGCGGCGGATGACCTGCGAGGCGGGGTCCGAAGGCGAACCGTCGTAGATGCCGTCGATATTGCTCAAGATGACGAGCGCCTCGGCTCCCATCATCGCCGCCACGAGACCCGAAAGTTCGTCGTTGTCGGTGAACATCAGCTCCGTGACCGAGATCGTGTCGTTCTCGTTGACGATCGGGACGACGCCCGCCGCGAGCATCGCCTCCATGCAGTTGCGCTGGTTGAGGTACTGCCGCCGCGTGGAGAGGCTCTCCTTGGTGGTGAGCACCTGCCCGCAGGCGATGCCGTATTCGTTGAAGAGGTCGTAGTAGCGGTTCAGCAGTTTCACCTGCCCGACGGCCGAGAAGAGCTGGCGGGCCGAAACGGTGTCGATGCGTCCGACGCGGGTTTCGAGCAGGCTGCGGCCCGAGGCCACGGCGCCCGACGAGACGAGGATGAACTCCGTGCCGGCCCGGTGCAGGCGCGCCAACTGGTCCACGAGCGCCGAGATGCGCGTGGTGTCGGGCCGTCCGTCCTCGCGGGTGAGCACATTGCTGCCGATCTTGACGACGATGCGGCGGTATTTTTTCGATTCACAATTCATAATTCACAATTCAAAATCGCTTCGTCCGGACAAACCGATTCGGTCGCCTGCCCCCCCCCTCTCCCGTCATTGCGAGGAGCGTGGCGACGCGGCAATCCGATCAAAGGTCGTAACCTCACAACGCGTCCAGCGGATTCCCACGTCGGTCCTTCGGCTCTTCCCGGAATGACAATCCAATTTTCACCTTTCGCTTCAGGGTTCATATTTATATCCCACGCCCTTGACCGTGACGATGCGTTCGTCGCCGATCTTCTGGCGCAGCTTGCGGATGTGCACGTCGATCGTGCGGTCGCCCACGACGACCTCCGTGCCCCATATCTTGGCGTAGATCTCCTCGCGGGGAATCAGCTTCCCGGGCGACGAGTGGAGCAGGTCCAGCAGCGCGAACTCCTTGCGCGGGAGGGTGATCTCCTGTCCGTCGCGGATCACCGTGTAACGCTCGCGGTCGACCGTGAGCCCCGGGGCCGGGGCCTTCTCGGGAGGTCTGTCGGCGTCGATGCGCTTGAGGATCGCCTGCACGCGGCTTACCAGCAGCTTCATCTTGATAGGCTTGGTCAGGTAGTCGTCGGCTCCCACGTCGAACCCTGCCAGCTGCTGCCCCTCCTCGCCCAGCGCCGAGAGGAAAACCACCATCGTGTCCTTCAGCACGGGGTTTTGGCGGATCGCGCGGCAGGTCTGCGCCCCGTCCATCACCGGCATCATCATGTCCAGCAGGATCAGGTGCGGACGGCATTCGGCGGCCGCTTTCAGCGCCTCGGCGCCGTTTTCGGCCGTGAAGACTTCGTAACCCTCGCGTATGAGGTTGTAACGGACGAATTCGAGGATGTCTACCTCGTCGTCGACCAGCAGGATACGGTGACTCATGGTGTCGGTTTTCGGTCAGGCGGCCCGCGAGGGGCCGTGTGTGCGTAACTTTTTGCGAAGATAATGATTTTCCGGCGAATATTCAATAAATTGTCGTACCTTTGGCCTTTCAACTATTCATATATGATCAACGAAGCTGATTTCAGCGCTTTAGGCCTCAGCGAGGAGATGCTCGCGGCCGTCCAGGCAAAAGGGTTCGAAACACCCACCTCCATCCAACGACTTACGATTCCCCGTCTGCTCTCGGGAGAGAACGACATCATCGCGCAATCCCAGACCGGCACGGGTAAAACGGCGGCTTTCGGGCTGCCGATACTCCAGCAGATCGAGCCTTCGAAAGAGGGCGTGCAGTCCATCATCCTCGTCCCGACGCGCGAGCTGGCCGTGCAGGCCGCCGAGGAACTTTTGAGTTACAACCGCGAGCGGCGGCTCTCGATCACGGCCATCTACGGAGGGGCCGCGATGAGCGAGCAGCTGCGCCGCCTGTCGCGGGGCGTCGACATCGTCGTCGGCACGCCGGGGCGCGTGCTGGACCACATCCGCCGCGGTACGCTCAAATTGGACAAGGTCCGTTTCCTGGTCCTGGACGAAGCCGATGAAATGCTCAACATGGGCTTCGTGGAGGATGTCGAGGAGATCATGGGCCATACGGGCGAAGACCGCCGCGTGCTGCTCTTTTCGGCCACGATGCCCGAGCGGATCATCCGTCTTTCGGAGGCTTACATGCGCAATACGGAGGTGCTGCGCGTGGAGTCGCAGCACCTGACGGCCGACCTCACGAACCAGATCTATTTCGAGGTGCGCGAAGCCGACAAGTTCGACGCCATGACGCGCATCATCGACATCGAACCGGACTTTTACGGCATCGTCTTCTGCCGCACGAAGATCGGCGTGGACGAGGTGGCGACGCGTCTGGTGGCCCAGGGCTATTCGGCCGAGGGGCTGCACGGCGACGTGTCGCAGGCCCAGCGCGAGAAGATTCTCCGCAAGTTCCGCGACAAGGCGGTCAACATCCTGGTGGCGACCGACGTGGCTGCGCGGGGTATCGACGTGTCGAACCTCTCGCACGTGATCAACTATTCGCTGCCGCAGGATTCGGAGAGCTACGTCCACCGCATCGGCCGTACGGGCCGCGCCGGCAACCAGGGTACGGCCATCACCTTCATTTCGGGCGCCGAACTGCGCCGTTTCAACTGGATGATGCGCGACATCAAGGCCGACATCAAGCGGGAGACGCTGCCTTCGCCGCAGGACATCGTGGCGATGAAGCGCGCCAAGATCAAGGACGATTTGCAGGAGATCGTGGCCAATGAGAGCTACGGCGACTACGCCGACATCGCGGCCGAACTGCTCGAAAGCTATGCGCCCGACGTGGCGCTGGGGGCCTTGCTGCGGCTGGCTTTCCGCAGTGAACTGGATCAGAGCAATTATCCCGAAATCCGTTCGTTCTCGGTCGACCGCAAGGGCAAGGCGCGGCTGTTCCTGGCACTCGGAGGCCGCGACGGCTACACGGCCCGCCGGATCGTGGAGATGCTCAAGCGCAAGTGCGGACTGCGGGACAAGAATATCGACGACGTGCGTGTCTTCGAGAACTATTCGCTGGTGAGCGTGCCGTTCAGCGACGCCGAGGCGGTCGTGGGGCAGCTCAACGCCTCGGGAGGCCGTCGCCGCATCGCCAAGATCGACGGTTCCGATGCGGAGAACGGCGGCGGAAAGCGGCGCCGGCCGGCTACGGAGGGTCGCAACGGCGGCGAAGGCGCGTCCGGAAGCGAATCGGCCGGAGAGCCTCGTTCCGAGACGCGGGGCCGCAGGAAGGCCGGGCAGCCCGAGGGCGCGGAGGAGTTCCGCTCCGAAAGGCGGCCGCGCAGGGAAACCGCGGAAACGGCGGACGACGCCGGGGAGCGGCGTTCCGTGACGCGGAGCCGGAAAAAGGCCGAGAACGACTGGAACGCGTCTCCGGCAGGCGGCAACGACGGGTTCGACTGGGAGGCTTTCCAGCGTTACGACGATGCCGCGGCATGGGAGAAGCCCAAGCGCGGCGGCGGGACCAGGAGCGTCCGCCGCAGCGGCCGTCCCGTCACCACGGGCCGTCAGGCTGCGCCCAAACGCATTGCCGCAAAGGGCCGCAAGCGCTGACGAAGGGCCGGAACAGACCGGAAAATTGCGCCGCCGTGCCGGGATGCAGCGATTTCGCGCTTCCGCAGGGCGGCGTTGTTGCATGTTTTGACGAAATCTTTTCGGCGTTCCGCATAAAATGGTTATATTTGCGAGATTTATATGCTCCCGCACATGCGGGAACCAAAAACGTGTACTGAAATGGCTACTGAAAAACCGACACTTCCTGCTCCCGAGGAGCAAGTCAGCCCTGCGGCTGAAGATGCGCAAGCGAATCCTGCCGTGACTGCCCGAGTCCTTGAACCCGAAATGCCCGCCGCCGGACCGGCTGCGGAGGCGTCCGCCGCTGCGGAAGAACCCGTTGCGGAGGTTGCGGACGCGCCCGCGGAATCCGCCGTGACGGAGACGCCCGCCGCCGAAGCGTCTGCCGGGGTTGCCGAAGCGCCCGCCGCAGAAACGCCTGCGGAGGAGGCCGCCGCGGAGCGGATTTCCGGCGAGGAGGCTGCGCCGCGCGCCAAACGTGCCCGGATCAAGCCTGCCGCCGGGCAGGAGGTTGCGGAATCGGAGGAGGACGCGTCCCGGGACGTGCAGGTGGACTTTGCCGATGAGGAGGCTGCGCTCGCGGCGCAGAATGCCGGGCTGGAGATCGAGGGCGTGACGCCCGAGGAGGAGGCCGCGGAGGAACTCGCCGCGCAGAAGCCCGAGGAGGACAAGTTCGCCGGAAAAGGCAAGGAGGAGTTGGTGGCCCTGTTCGCCCGGATGCTCGAAGAGCAGCCCGTGCAGTCGATCCGCCGGGATGTGGAGGCGTTGAAGATCGCCTTTTACCGCATCCGCCGCGCCGAGGTCGAGGCCGCACGCCGCCGCTTCGTCGAGGAGGGCGGCGCCGAGGAGGATTTCGCTCCTTCGGTGGACGGCGCCGAAATCCAGCTCAAGGAGCAGTTCAAGGAGTACCGCCGCCGCCGCGACGCGTTCATCGCCAACCTCGAAGCCGAGAAGGAGGCGAATCTCAAGGTCAAGCAGGCGATCATCGAGGAGCTGAAGGAGCTGGTCAATTCGGACGAGACGCTCAACCATACGTTCAACAAGTTCCGCGAGTTGCAGCAGCGCTGGAAGGATACCGGCATCGTGCCGCAGCAGCATGTCAAGGATTTGTGGGAGACCTACAATCTGCACGTCGAGAATTTTTACAGCTTCATCAAGATCAACAAGGAGCTGCGCGACCTCGATCTGAAGAAGAACTACGAACAGAAGGTAGCCCTCTGCGAGCAGGCCGAGGCGCTGGTGCTGGAGCCTTCCGTCGTCGAGGCGTTCCACAAGCTGCAAAAACTCCATGACGAGTGGCGCGAGACGGGTCCCGTCGCCAATGAGTACAAGGAGGCGCTCTGGGAGCGTTTCAAAGCCGCGTCGAGTCGTATCAACAAACAGCATCAGGAGCATTTCGAAACGCTGAAGGGCGAGCAGGTGAAGAACCTCGAACTCAAGACCGGGCTGTGCGTCGCCACGGAGGAACTTTCGTCCCAGCCGCTCACCACCCGCAAGGAGTGGAACCGCGCGAGCGACCGTCTGCTGGAGATTCAGAAGACCTGGAAGACCATCGGTTTCGCGCCGAAGAAAGATAACAACCGCATCTACGAACGTTTCCGCACGGCGTGCGACCGTTTCTTCGAGGCCAAGCGGCAGTTCTATGCCGGAATGAAGACCGAGATGGAGCACAACCTTCAATTGAAGATTGAGATCTGCGAGGCCGCCGAGTCGCTGATGAACAGCGAGGAGTGGAAGAAGGCCACCGACGAACTGATCGCCCTCCAGGCCCGCTGGAAGCAGATCGGAGCCGTGTCGCGGCGCCATTCGGACGCCGTCTGGAAGCGTTTCCGCGCTGCCTGCGACAAGTTCTTCGAGCGCAAGGCGTCGCACTTCGCGAGCGTCGACGGCGAGCACGAGGAGAACCTGCAGAAGAAACTCGCCCTGCTGGCCGAAATGGCCGGGGCCGACGTGAAGGCCGGGGGCTACGAGGTGATCCGCGAGTTCCAGCGCCGCTGGGGCGAGATCGGTTTCGTGCCCATCAAGCAGAAGGACGCCATCCAGAAAAAGTACAAGGCCGCCGTGGACGAGCTGTTCAACACGCTGCGCGGTTCGGAGCGCGACCGTTCGATGGGCCGCTTCCGCGAGAAAGTCTCGTCGTTCAAGGCGTCGGGCGACCGCCGCCTGCGCTCGGAACGCGAACGCCTCTACAACAAGGTGCGTCAGCTGGAGCAGGAGATCGGCCTCCTGGAGAACAACATCGGCTTCTTCGCCAAGTCGAAGAACGCCGAGGCGTTGGTGGCCGACGTGCGTGCGAAGATCGAGCGCGCCCGCGAGGAGATGGCCTCGACGATCGAGAAGGTGAAGCTGATCGACAAGCAGGACCAGGACGAAAATAACAATGCCTGACGATCGGATCGCCCTGCCGCTCCGGACGCCGGCCCACGGCGGAACGCCGTGTATACAGGTTTGACCCGCCCCCGAACCCCCGCCTTGGCGGGGGCTTGCGGAAAAAGGCGCTGAACGGTGTTACAACGAATTTATAAATAAAACAGTAATGAAACTTTCCAAACCCAAGTACATATTCGTAACGGGCGGCGTGGCGTCGTCGCTCGGCAAGGGTATTATTTCGGCTTCGATCGCCCGCCTGTTGCAGGCCCGCGGTTACTCGGTGACCATTCAGAAACTCGACCCCTACATCAACGTAGATCCCGGAACGCTCAACCCCTACGAGCACGGCGAGTGCTACGTCACCGAGGACGGCGCCGAGACGGACCTCGACCTGGGGCACTACGAGCGCTTCACGAACCAGCCCACGTCGAAGTCCAACAACGTCACGACGGGCCGTATCTACAAGAGCGTCATCGAGAAGGAGCGCAAGGGCGAGTACCTGGGCAAGACCGTGCAGGTCATTCCCCACATCACCGACGAGATCAAACGCCGCATTCAGCTGCTGGCGCAGACCAAGAAATACGACGTGATCATCACCGAGATCGGCGGCACGGTGGGCGACATCGAGTCGCAGCCGTTCATCGAGTCGGTGCGCCAGCTCCGCTATTCGCTGGGTTACCGGAATACGGCGCTGGTTCACCTGACACTGATCCCCTACATGGCCGCTTCGGGCGAGTTGAAGACCAAACCCACGCAGCACTCGGTGAAGGCCCTGCTGGAGAACGGTCTCCAGCCCGACATCCTCGTGCTGCGCGCCGAACATCCGCTGTCGACGGCGCTCAAGCGCAAGGTGGCGCTGTTCTGCAACGTCGACGCCAACGCCGTGATGGAGTCGATCGACGTGCCGACGATCTACGAAGTGCCGCTGAAAATGCACGAACAGCATTTGGACGAGGTCGTGCTGGACAAACTGAACCTGACGGCCGACAAAGAGCCGGACATGGCCGCGTGGAGCGCATTCGTCGAGAAGGTGAAACACCCCTCGAAGAAGATCGAGATCGCGCTGGTCGGCAAGTACACCGAACTGCCCGACGCCTACAAGTCGATCTGCGAATCGTTCATCCACGCCGGGGCGGTCAACGACTGCAAGGTCAAGCTGCGCTATGTCAATTCGGAGAAGATCACCCGCGAGAGCGCAGCTGCGCAGCTGGGCAAGATGTCCGGCATTCTGGTGGCTCCGGGCTTCGGCAACCGCGGCATCGAGGGGAAGATCGAGGCCGTGCGCTTCGCCCGCGAGAACAACATCCCGTTCCTGGGCATCTGTCTGGGCATGCAGTGCGCCGTGATCGAGTTCGCGCGCCACGTGCTGAATCTCGCCGATGCCAATTCGAGCGAGATGGAGCAGACGCCGCATCCGGTGATCGACCTGATGGAGGAGCAGAAGGGCGTTACGGCCAAAGGCGGCACGATGCGTCTGGGCGCCTATCCCTGTGCGCTGAAGAAAAGCTCGAAAGTCGCTTCCGCCTACGGCAAACTCAACATTTCGGAGCGTCACCGCCACCGTTACGAGTTCAACAACGACTATCTGGAGCAGTTCGAGGTGGCCGGCATGAAGGCCGTGGGCGTGAATCCCGACACGAATCTGGTGGAGGTCGTCGAGATCGAGAACCATCCCTGGTTCATCGGTACGCAGTACCATCCCGAATACAAGAGCACCGTATTGAGCCCCTCGCCGCTGTTCGTGGCCTTTGTGAAGGCCGCGCTGGCGTATGCGGAGAAGAAGTAATCACCCTCTGAAAAGATAAAAAGGAAGACAGTTTAATGGATAAAAAATCAATCATAGGCATTGCCGTCGTAGCGGTTCTTTTTCTGGGATTCGCCTATTTCAACAGCCAGCAGCAGAAAGAGTATCTGGAACAGAAAGCCGCATACGAGGCCTATGTCGATTCGGTGGCCGCAGCCGCGCGTGCGGCGGCTCCCGTGGCCGATTCGCTGACGTCGGGTAACGGCGTGCAGGCCGAAGTGGCGGCCGCAGAGGCTGCGGCAGCGGTACGCGAGCGTCAGGTGGAGACGCTGGGCGAGTCGCTGACGGCGGCCCGCGAGGCGGAGGCCGAAGAATTCATCGTGGAGAACGACGTGATGGCGGTGCTCTTCTCCACCCGCGGCGGCCAGATCAAGGGCGTCACGCTGAAGGATTACACCCAATACGGTCCGCGCGGAAAACGCGACCGGAAAATCGAGATGATGGACCCCGCCACGGCGCGTTTCGGGCTTTCGTTCTATCTGAAGAACGGGCTGAAGAACGTGCCGGTCAACACGCTGGATTACGTGTTCACGGCCCAGCCCGTAGTCGGGGAGGCGGACGGAGCCAAGAGCGTCGTGATGCGCCTTCCGGTGGCGGAGAGGGCCTATCTGGAGTACCGTTACCTTATCTATGATACGGAGGCTCCCGAGCGCGACTACCTCGTCGACTTCGACGTGCGGCTGGTGAATATGGCTCCGGAGATGGCCAACCAGACGCAGATTCAGATCGACTGGGCGAACACCACCTTCCAGAACGAGAAGGGTTTCCAGAACGAGAACATGTACACCACGCTCTCGTACCGTTTCCCCGACGAGACCTCGATCGAGGAGTTGGGCATGAGCGAAGGCGCAAAGTCGAAGAACATCTCGACGCAGGTCAACTGGGTGGCTTTCAAGCAGCAGTTCTTCTCGTCGGTGTTCATCGCCCCGGACAACGTGTCCTACGCCAACCTCGCCTTCGACACGGCGGCTCCCGAGTCGTCGCTGCTCAAGACCTTCACGGCGCAGATGGGCGTGCCCTATACGCCGCAGACCGAAGGGTATGACTTCGCATTCTATTTCGGCCCCAACAAGTACTCGATCCTCAAGAAGATCGGGGAGCCGGGCGGTGCGGATATTTATCTGGAGCGTCTCGTGCCGCTGGGCTGGGGCATCTTCGGATGGGTCAACCGCTGGTGCGTGATTCCGGTCTTCGACTTCCTGCGCAACTACATCGGCAGTT
>ERZ839767.5359-NODE-5359-length-11613-cov-2.628482_pt1 | contig 11613 bp, 6 predicted proteins | sample MGYA00519879_ERZ839767 | MGnify/ENA primary metagenome ERZ839767 (study PRJEB31850, sample SAMEA3708852) | human gut metagenome | biome: human gut; feature: human-associated habitat; material: faeces | place: China | collected 2014 ...
CTCGGCACCTCCCGTAAACTCGGCCGGCATGAAAAGGCATTTCTCCCATTCATAGGAATACTGCGCTCCTCCAACAAAGGTCATATCCGTTGTGCTACCGTAGGCATTCGGGTTCTTGTCTGCGCCATAATAACTGTTTCTTTTTGTATGCTGGGCAGAAGTATACACATTCAGACGATGCTTATAATCCTTTGAAAACAAATCGAATTTCAAGCCGCCGCCATTGATGTTATGTTCGGTCTGCTCGGCAATATCGGCTTCGTGGGGAGGCAAATCCAACAAGTTACCGCCACGACGGTATTCATTGATATTATGATACTCGAAAGTCAGTTTCGAATACATGCTTGTTTTCAGGTAAGAACGGAAACCAAGCGTGCGGGCATTCAGTTTGCCCAGTTCGGTATATCCGTCACCGTCATGGTCATAAGCTCCGCGATAACGGTTCTGTCCGAACATATAGATACCGGCTTTATGGTCGTCCGTCACCAGCGAAGCATTTATCGTTGTATTGTTATCGGGACGGTCGCCACCAATCATCGTCAGTGAATGAGCAATCTGTGCCGAATTTCGCAACGGTTCTTTGGTAATGATATTAATCGTACCGGCAATAGCGGAAGAACCGAACAAGGCGGAACCTCCCCCACGCATAATCTCCACACGTTCGATCATATTGGCCGGAATCTGTTCCAAACCGTACACACCCGTCAGAGCACTGAATATCGGACGGCTGTCAACCAATATCTGCGTATAAGGGCCCTCAAGTCCGTTGATACGCACCTGCTGGAACCCACAGTTCTGGCAATTGTTTTCCACACGCACACCAGGCTGGAAGTTCAAACCGTCCGCTAAAGAAGTAGCATGTGTCGTCTCAAATGTTTTTGAATCGAGCACATTCACCAACGAAGGAGCCAGGCGGCGGGTTGTCTCATTACGGTTTGCCGATACGACAACACCATCCAACGATACCAGGTCTTCCTCCGCCTCAAAATTGATTTCCAACGTTTTCCCCTTCTTCAAGGTGATAGGTTTCTCTACAGTCTTAAAGCCCAGCGTTTTCATCACCAGGGTGTATTTGCCTTCCGGCAGGTTCTTCAGGTAATAATGACCGGTAGCATCGGTCGATGTACCGATTGTCGTTCCTTTCAGAAAAACATTAATAAAAGAAAGATGCTCACCCGTTTTCTTGTCCAGTATATGTCCTACGATATTGGCATCCGACGGATTCAGGGCCGGAGCATCATCCGCCCATGCTGCTGTAAAGACACAACACAGGCATAGTATAAGCGTAATTATCTTATTCATTGCGATTTGTTCTGATAAATAGGTAATGTTATAATGTAAAACACGGCACTTTCTAATTCAAAGCCTCCGATGTTTTATACTTTTGACCTGGGTCGAATACATATTTCACCTGGGTCAACTACATGTTTCACCTAGGTCAAAAATGTATTCGACCAGGGTCAAAAGATTAGAAGGACGGGATGTTTATAGTAGAAACACCTATCCTTATCAATAAAAGTCTTACTATTTTTTATCAGAAAACAGGAGGGGCACGAAGACTAAGCTGCCCTTTGCCAGGGAGTTTATAATCCGGATAGACCGGATATTCTACTATTTCAGCGACTTGCTGTGCATTAAAATTCAGATGTAACGCATGAACAGCCCCATCTTCCACACTAAGAGTCGTCAGTATATGGAATAGCTGTATTTCGGAAAGGGAAGCATGATGATGGCAGGGACCGCCGTTCATCTTTCCGAAAGGGTGAGAATGGACAATCGTCGTGCCATGTTCGATATGGACATGGATAAATAACGTGATACAGCTATAGTAGGCGATAAAAATCACCGGCAGCAGCCATTTCAGATATTTTCTCATCGTTTGTCTCACGCCCTTATTGTTTGGAAGGTGCAAAATTACAAAATATTTTTTATACATTTGCTTATATATTCAATCAAAGCAAACTTTAAAACGACACCATGACAAAAGAACAAATGCTCGAACAATGGACTAGAATCTATGAGCAAGGATACTACAAATGCGCCTTCACCCCGAAAGTATATGAATATCTGGACGAGAAAATCGACCAGGTTCCCGAAACAGTGATGTCGGGCCCAAAGATATATGTTGATTATGACGCCTGGATTATACATGAATTAAACGGGGACAATGCGGAACTGGCACGCCGCATGTTGGTTATCCTCTCGAAAATACGTCGCGACGGACCTATCCATAAATGGGGAATGAAAGATGATTTGGAGATTTGCCTGCTCATCGGTTACGGCCATGATTTCAGAAACCTGATTAAAGAGTCGGTAACCCGTCACAAAACACAAGGCGCGGAGTTATATGAAACAGCACAGATATTACTGAAATATTGCCCGTCCGAATCGGAAGCATTTGCCGACCTGCTTCTTTCCGGTAAACTAAAGGAACTGGAAGAACAGCGAAACAACACCCATGAATTATACCTGGCTTTATACCTGGCCATCCTGTTGCTGGAACAGGATGCGGATAAATACGCCCGCTATCTGCCGGTACTAACTGCTTTGGCTTACAGATATTCCGGTCCGAGTTTCACATTCATCCTGTATTTCTGCTATAAGTTCGCTCCCGAACTAAAAGAGCGTTTACTCCAACTGCTCAAAGAGACTATATCGGCACGGGCCTTGTTCTTCCATCTCAATCCGCATAAGATGCTGGCATTCCTGCAATCGATCGGGGCACCTTTAGGCATTTATTATTATTTGATTCTGACGGAAGATAACGATGCCGACAAGGCATCCATGTTCCATACCCTGTATAAAGAAGATAAGGAATTGTTCATGGAAGTCTACCGGATGCTGGCAAAGACAACTCCCATCCAACAGGCCGCCTACAGCCTTTACCTTTTGTCAATCCTGCTCGAACATGGAGAAGGCGCGGAAGAACTGGCAGAAAGTACAGAGTTACAGGCTCGCTGCATGCTTAACCTGCTGGGAGAAAACTTAGGTAACACCGGTAATTTTATTTCAGCCCTGACAGACGATTCGACACCGCAGGTTGCCTGGGAGAATCGTTTGAAGAATTGCGGCAACTTCGGCTGGGGATACGGGAAAAATGCTCCGGCTTTATTGATCGGTGCCCTGGCTCTTCTATACTGTGAGTCGGAACTGGCCCGGCGGTTCATCAACGTTTTGCTGATTCAGGTCCGTACCAGTGCCGCAATAAATAATCCGGTATATCTTACATACATTTTCCTTGAAACACGTAAGAAATGGCTGAACAGTTCTCCGAAGGAAAGCCTTCGGCTATTACTCGACACCACCAGCCGGTTCACCTATGCCGAAGCCTTCAAAGCCTATGCCTATAACCCGAACCGGATGCAGGACGTTCTGGATAAAGAAGATATTATCAGCCACCAGTCTCTGGCACTGGACTTGCTAAACAGCGGCGACCTCTCGATCGAAGAGACACAGAACTGGCTCGACATGATTTACGGAACCTGTAAAATAACGGACGTCCAACCGTTGCTCGGGTTATTATCCAACAAATCGAAGATACTCCGCAAGACTGCCGAAGAGTTGATTAACCTCCATGAAGAAGCAACCCGTCCGTTGCTGGAATCGGGATTATCCAAACTGAAAGGAGATGCCCTGGCAGCCGGTAAACGAATCATCAAACGCTGGGACAACGAACGGAAATTCGGTGCAGACTTTACCTTTACCAAAGAAAGCGTCGTCGAATACTGCACCGACAACTTCGACAAGGACAATCAGAAATTCATTGCCTGGATACCCGAAGACATGTTCACCGACGTACGCTTTGCCGACATGACCGAAAAAGCGCCCGCCATCGTCATCCGTTATATCCTCTCCGAATATCTCTGTCTGGAAGAGGCCTACAAAGTAAAGGCTTGCGATAAAATAACGGAACAATTACATACTCCGGACTTCCAGCAAATGATGGAGAACATTTATCTGTTCTGGAAAGAGAACGGAGCGGAAGCCAAAAAGAAAATGATTATGGTCCCATATTGCATCTACGGTTCCGACACACAGATACTCCGCCTCAAAACGCAGTTGAAAGACTGGGCCGAGGCTTCACGCGGTGCTATCGCCGCCTTTGTGGTCAACGCCATCGCCATGAACGGAGGAAGCGTTGCACTGGTCATGATAGACGGCATCTCTGTCAAGTTCCCCAATAATCAGGTCAAAAATGCCGCCAAAGCAGCCTTCTCTTTTGCAGCCAAAGCATTGGAAATACCGGAAGATGAACTCTCCGACAAGATTGTCCCCACCCTGGGCTTCAATAAGGAAGGAGAAAAGATACTCAATTACGGTCCGCGAAACTTCACTATAACCTTGATGCCCGACTTCTCACTTTCTATCTTCGACAACGAAAAACAGAAGCCTATCAAGTCGATGCCTGCTCCCGGAGCCAATGATGACGCAGTGAAAGCGACGGCCGCCAAAAAGGAATTCTCCGAACTGAAGAAACAAATCAAGGCCACCGTACAGTCACAAACCAACCGTTTGGAAAAGGTACTGATGAACGGACGCCGCTGGACAGCCGGTTCCTGGAACACCCTCTTTGTAGAGAACCCGATTATGCATCGTTTTGCAACCGCCCTGATATGGGGTGTGTATGACGGAGACAAACTGACCGGAACGTTCCGTTATATGGAAGACGGCACATTCAATACGGTAGATGAAGAGGAATATACGCTGCCCGAAAAGGCCACCATCACCCTCGTCCATCCTATCGAGCTGGAGGAAGAATCCCTTGCAGGCTGGAAGGAGCAACTGGATGATTATGAAATTGTGCAGCCCATCCCGCAACTAACCGCTCCCCTAATTGTTTTAGGAGAAAAGGAGACGGACGGAAATAAGATAACCCGTTACAACGGCCTGACCGTCAAGTCAGGAAAGATAAGCGGTATGGCAAAAAAACACAACATGGTTCGCGGAGAGGTATGGGATGCCGGCAGCTACACTTGTTATCATCTGGTAGACAAATACCTGAATATGGCCGCCCTGCTGAACTTCGAATATATGTACATGGGGCAGGAATATAATGACGACGTGACACTCGGAGATGTCATCCTCTACCGCCTGGGAGAAGACCAGACGACCGACGACGAACCGAAAAACAACGCAATCCTCTCGCCCGAAAGTGTTCCGGCCCGCTTCCTGAGCAGTGTATTGGGTATTTTTGATGTATTGAAAGAAGAATAAAAGGATATGAAGAGAAAGCAACAACCGGATTTAGCAGCATTATTCGACAGCTATTGCGAAGCATATACAGCATCCGACTGGCAGGTTCTGAAAACATTTCAGGAGATGTCGCTCGACGACATAATCCGTAAGAACAAACAGGCAGCATACGATTATTTATATAGTGATGTCGCATTGAAAAAGAGACTGATCTGGTTGAATAAGCTGTTTTCCGATTGCGGCTTGAAAGACTATGAGCAGTTACTGGGATTACTGAAGGAAAACTCCAAACTAATCCGCAGAAACATCGAAAAGATCATCCTCGACAAAGAGAAGAAAACCCGCAATTTACTGGAACAACTGTATCCGGAACTGGACGAGGATTCGCAGAACTGGACCCGGCAGTTATTCAAATACTGGGATAACGCACATGCCTCAGCCCGTAAAATCAAATTCAGAAACAAACAGGCTGTTATCGACTATTGCAGCAAACATATCGAGCTCTATTGCACGCAACAAATAGCCTGGTTACCACAGAAACCTTATACGAGAATCCATTGGGCAAACGAAACCGATGTAGACGAGTTTGTGCCGCGCCATGTGCTCCGTTATGTATTAAGCGAACATATGGCACTCACCCAAATCACCCGGCTGCATGCCTGTGATGCGATTGTCCCTTTCGTCGATGAAAAAGAATGGCAGGCGGCCCTGGAAGAACTGTTCCGGTATTGGTTGGCAGACAGTGCGGAGGCCAACAGGAGGATGCTTCTGCTTCCTTATTGTTTCTACGGGGCAGAATGGCAGATAGCCCAATTAGCCCCCCTGATAAAGTCATGGTCGAAAGCCTCCCGCAAACAACTTGTCGGTCTCACGATGAAGTTGCTGGGATTGAAGGCTAGTCCTAACGCGCTTATCATACTCAACGACTGGATGGAGACCCAACGGCATGTACAAACGTGCTGCCTGGGAAGCATTCCGGCAAGCCGCCATCCGGAAAGGCCTGTCGATAGAAGAACTCGCCGACCAAATCATCCCCGACTTCGGTTTTAACCGCCAGGGAGAAAAGAGGGTGGATTATGGCACACGTACTTTCCGGGTAACTTTGATGCCCGACTTCAGCATATCCGTACTTGATCTTGATAAGCAGAAAGTAAGCAAGTCACTTCCCGCCCCTTTAAAGAGCGATGATCGGGAGAAAGCTGAAAATGCCAGAGCCGAACAGGCCAGCCTGAAGAAACGGGTTAAGACGCAGACCAATATTCAGAAAAAACGGCTGGAACAGTCGCTCAAGAACGGACGGACCTGGCCCAAAGAGGCCTGGCTGGCAACCTTTATAGAGAATCCGGTCATGCGGTATATAGCAACCGGACTTATCTGGGGCGTTTATAAGGAAGGGAAACTCCAGGATTCTTTCCGTTACCTGGAAGACGGCACGTTCACAACTGCCGACGGAAAAGAATTCCTTCTCCCGGACAACACAGTCATTTCCCTCGTGCATCCGATCGACTTGCCCGATGAAACACTGGCTGGCTGGAAAGAGCAACTGGACGATTACGAGCTCATTCCTTTCATTCCCCAACTGAGCGCACCGATCCATCGTCTGACCGAAACGGAAAAGCAGGGAGATACCCTTCTTCGTTATTCAGGGAAAAAAGTCTATCTCAGCAACATTTACGAGTTTGAAACGGCAGATATAACTACCCGGATAGAAAACAACACGCTTCATATCATAGACCGGTCTCTCAATGTGGTGGCACAGCTTTCGTTTGTTTACGAAGAAAGTGATTGTTTCTTGAAAGAGTTATACTTCTCATCCGTGGAAGAAGGAGAAGATATAAACACCATACAGTTGCCCAAAGAGGAAAGGCTACCGTTATCGTCTATCCCCGAACGCTTTATCAGCACTCTGCTGGATATACTGAATCGTGCCTTTCCGCTGAATGAATAATCGAATAAAACAAATACAGCACTTACATATATTATATGGATAACAAAATTCAGAAACCATTGATGGAGATGCGCTATGCCGACGAGCTTGCCGCACTCCGCAAACAAGATACAGGAGCCAAGCCGGCAAACTGGCAACTCTCTCCCCGTGCAGTCCGTGCCTTTATCCTCGGTCAAAACGAACCGATAGAACTGGACGGGCGGCTGGTCACCATCACCCCGAAGTTCTTCGGCGACGACGCCCTGGTTGAACGTGCCATTATCACCCTGGCCGGTAACCGGGGATTAATGTTGGTTGGCGAACCGGGCACAGCAAAGACCATGTTAAGCGAATTGCTTTCTGCCGCTATCTGCGGCATCAGTACCAATACAGTACAAGGGACGGCAGGAACCAGCGAAGACAATATCAAATATTCCTGGAACTATGCCCTTTTGCTTGCCAAAGGACCGGTCAAGGAAGCCCTTGTCCCCTCCCCCGTCTATATCGGCATGAAACGGGGAATCATCACACGCTTCGAAGAGATTACCCGCTGCCCGCTGGAAATACAGGACAGCCTGATCAGTATTATGAGCGACCGGGTATTGAATATACCCGAACTGGGAGAAGAAGGGTTGCTCTTCGCCTCATCCGGATTCAATGTGATAGCAACTGCCAATACCCGCGACAAAGGGATTAACGAAATGAGTAGTGCCCTGAAACGCCGTTTCAACTTCGAGACAGTCGAACCGATACGCAGCGTAGCATTGGAAAGCCGCATCATCACCGACCAATGCCAGGGAATGCTGGCTGCCAACGGATTGGAAATGCCGGTGCAGGAAGAGGTTGTCGACATTCTGGCCTCCACCTTCAACGAACTACGCAACGGAACCTCCTTCGAGAAAGCCAAGATACAGAAGATGTCGGGCGTAATGAGTACAGCCGAGGCCGTATCCGTTTATTACCAGTCCGCCCTGGATGGATATTATTACGGAGACGGAAACGTAAGCATGCGTTCCCTGGTACAAAACCTGTTGGGTGCCGTCATGAAAGAAAACAAAGACGATTTACCCAAACTGAAAGATTACTTTAACGGCGTAGTCCGGCTGAAAGCCGAAAGACAAGGAGGAAAATGGAAAGAATATTACGACAACCGGACCTGGCTGAAATAGAGCACCTCTTCGCTACCAGTTTCAATATGGACGGACAGGTGGTGTACTTTCCGGTACGTCACCACTCCCCTGCCTGTGCGCTGCATCTGCAACGTACAATCGACAGCTTCCGTCCGGAACTGATCCTAATAGAAGGGCCTTCGGATTCGGCACAACTGTTGCCTTACATAGCCGACGGGCAATCGGTTCCGCCTTTTTGCATCTATTACAGTTACGACGACAAGGAGGGAAAAGTAAGTGAAGAAAAAGAGAAGTATCGCGCTTACTATCCATTCCTCTCTTATTCGCCGGAACTGGTCGCTATCCGTGAAGGGGCACGTCGCAACATACCGACCCGTTTTATAGACCTGCCCTATGCACTTCGACTGATAAATAAAATAGAGGAAGAGCCGCAGACACAGTTCTATTATAATGAGAATAAGGAATACGAAGTAAATACCTATACGGCCATGATTGCCCGCAAAGCCGGATGCCGCAGCTTTGCGGAATTTTGGGAAAGCCGCTTCGAACTGGATGCCGAAAAAATGAAAACACACGATTTCGTGCGTAACGTATTTCATCTCGGTTATTTCATGCGGCTGGCAACACCGGGCAACGAAACGTCTCTGAAAGAAGACCGGCAACGGGAAACTTATATGGCAGCAGAAATACGGAAAGCAATCCCCAACCATCAGAAAATACTGGTAGTGGCAGGTGCTTTCCATATCGCCGGCTTAATGGATGAGTTGCAATCAGACCGGAAACAATCGCTGAAATCAGGCAACCCGGAACATGTCGCTTCTTATCTGATGCCTTACACATTTAAGGAAGCCGACAGTAAAAGCGGTTACGCCGCCGGTATGCCCTTCCCCGCTTTCTACCAGGAAGTCTGGGAAAAGATGGAAAAACAAAAGAAAGACCCGTTTGCTTCGACCGTTCTCGAATATATTATAAAGACGGCCCGTTATGCCCGTAAAACACAGATAATCTCCCTGCCCGATGAAATTAATGCCTTGAATATGGTACGTTCGCTGGCTATATTGAGAGGCAAACAGAGTGCCGGCGTATATGAATTGCTGGATGGTGTACGAAGTTGTTTTGTGAAAGGCGACCTGAATGCGACTTCGACTTTCGAAGTGGATTTCCTGTACCGTCTTCTCTCCGGGATGGGTGCCGGAAAGATTGTGGCCAACGATTGCATCCCGCCTGTGGTTCGTGAGTTTCGTTCCTTATGTTCGCTTCACCGGTTAAAGACATCGACTATCGAACGGCAGGAAGTAACGCTCGACATCATTAAGAATCCGGCCCATTACAGGAAAAGCCGTTTCCTTCACCAGATGGAGTTTTTGGAGACAGGTTTCGCCACCCTTCAGTCTGGTCCCGATTATGTGAACCAGAAGAACAAAAACCTGGTACGGGAACAATGGATATGCCGTTACGGCACAGGCGTTGAAACCCGTTTGATTGACCTGTCCGTCTATGGGGCGACACTCTCGCAGGTTTGCAACTCGCTCATCGAAAAGAATTTTAAAGACAGCATGACGGCAGAAGAGCTGGGCAAACTGCTCATCTCCGTTCAGGTGATGGGGATAGAAGGCTTTTATTCCCGGTATGAAGACACTGTTCGGCTGGTAGTGGAAAGTGAAGGGAATTTTATCAGCCTCTGCAAACTTATCAACAGCCTGTTATACCTCGCCAATATGCAGCAATTGATGGACGGAACTATCCAGCCGGTCATTGCCGGATTGGCACGAACCGCGTTCAATGGAGCAGTCGTACTGATTCCGTCACTGAAAAGCACAACGGAAGAAGAAGAACAGGAAATATGTGAACAGATGCGCAATCTCTACAGTTTCACCATGGATACGAAAGACTGGTTCGATACCGCCGCTTTCCTGTCTGCCGTAGAGAAGATATTGAACGATAGTTTCAGCAACAGCCGCCTCTTCGGCCTCTGCCTTGCTATACATTATAAAGAAGGACAAACCGGACAGGCTGTTTTCTGCCGGCAGATAGCCGCCTACCTCGAAAGCAGCATCACGCATCCTGAGCAGGCGGCCTCCTTTATCTGCGGCCTGTTTCTGAATGCCCGCGATGTGTTATTTACCGGCCCGCATATCCTGGAAGCGATAGACCGCGTTATCGCCAATGCCGACCAGGAGACTTTCCTGACTATTCTGCCCAACCTGCGTTATGCCTTCACCGGCTTTCTCCCGGCAGAAGTCAGCCGCCTGGGACAACAGGTTGCGGAATATCATCAGGTAGCGGAAGCCCGCTTAACAGGAAGTATCACTGTTTCGCAACAGGAAATCACCGAAGCTATGCGCCTGGATAAACTGGCGGCAGAAGCACTAAAAACATGGAGAATCATCGAATGGACAAGCACGGAATAGTCAACCGCTGGCGGCTTATATTGGGAGACTTTGCCGAAAACAGCCTGCCCCTCGACCCGGAGAACGCGGAACTGGACGGTACGCTTTATTTCCTATACAACCGCGAATATACCGATGAACAGGGAATACGGAACGACTTCCCGAACCGGGGAGGCCGTGGCGGCTCCATGCTGACCGTCCCCGGATGGCTGAAAAAAGTAAAGAAGCTGTTCCCCAGAAAGACCGTCGAAATCATGCAGAAACAGGCTTTGGATAAATATAACCTTACCCAACTGCTGACCGACGAATCTGTCCTGAGCCAACTCGAACCGAATATCGGACTGCTGAAAAATATCCTGACGTTCCGCAACATGATGCCGGAACATGTCAGAAAGCTGGCTTATTCAATCGTGGAACAGGTCATAAAAGAGATTCAAAAGAAGCTGGAAATAAATGTACGCAAAGCCTTCTACGGAAAGAAACTTCCGCATACCAATTCCAGCTACAAAATATTCCGGAACTTCGATTTCAAGCAGACCATCGAAAAGAATCTGAAAAACTACAGCCGCGAACACGGGACAATTATCCCCGACCGCCTGTATTTCAACCAGAACATACGCCGTTACAATCCCTGGCATATCGTCATCCTGGTAGATGAGAGCGGCAGCATGCTCGATTCGGTAATCTATACGGCTGTCATGGCCTCCATCTTTGCCAAAATGCCCTTTCTTTCGGTCAAGCTGGCGATATTCGACACATCGGTAGTCGATTTGAGCGAACATCTCGACGACCCGGTCGGTATCCTGATGAAAGTACAGCTGGGTGGCGGAACGGATATACATAAAGCGCTGGAATATGGAAAGAAACTAATCTCCGCGCCACAAAAAACAATAGTAGTACTGGTAAGCGACCTTTACGACGGGAACAACTATAGTTATATGTTCCGCTCCTGCCGCGACATCATCGAAGCAGG
>ERZ839767.5378-NODE-5378-length-11562-cov-3.879812_pt1 | contig 11562 bp, 10 predicted proteins | sample MGYA00519879_ERZ839767 | MGnify/ENA primary metagenome ERZ839767 (study PRJEB31850, sample SAMEA3708852) | human gut metagenome | biome: human gut; feature: human-associated habitat; material: faeces | place: China | collected 2014 ...
ATGAGAACCATGCCGGGGTGAAATTCCCATGAGGTTATGCTAATAACCGTCCGATCACAGCCCCTTTTCACTATTAACCTTTTACCCATTTTTGAAAGGGGGATTTATAGAATGAACAATGCTGATGTGCCTATTTGGGAAAAGTACACGCTTACGATTGAGGAAGCGTCAAAATATTTCCGCATTGGAGAGAACAAACTGCGGAAACTTGCGGAGGAAAACCCTACGGCGGGCTGGGTGATCTTGAACGGGAATCGTATTCAGATCAAGAGGAAACAGTTTGAAAAAATCATCGACACACTGGACGCAATTTAGCGAAAAAGATAGTGAAAAAGAGCCTTGAATGTGCTATAATAAATATAAGCATATCAAGGCTCTTTCCGACACGGAAAGGAGCAAAAACAATGTCGGAGAAAAGACGTGATAATAAAAACCGCATTTTGCGTTCGGGAGAGAGCCAGAGAAAAGACGGGAGATATGCTTATAAATATACCGATACTTTTGGTAAAGTGCAATTTGTCTATGCGTGGAAGTTAGTACCTACGGACAAGACCCCTGCCGGAAAGCGTGAGGATATATCCCTACGGGAAAAGGTAAAAGAGATACAGAAAGACCTTGACGACGGGATAGACACCATAGGCAAGAAAATGACGGTCTGCCAACTTTATGCAAAGCAGATACGCCACCGGGGAAATGTAAGGTACAATACGAAAAACGGACGCAAGCGGCTGATGAAGCTACTGGAAGAAGATAAACTTGGGGGCTGCCCGATTGACAGCGTGAAGCTGTCCGACGCGAAAGAATGGGCAATCCGCATGAAAGAAAAAGGAATTTCCTATAAGACTATCAGTAATGACAAGCGTTCCTTGAAAGCTGCCTTTTACACAGCGATACAGGACGATTGCATAAGGAAAAATCCTTTTGACTTCCAGTTAAACACTGTCATTGAAGATGATACAGAACCAAAGGTTCCGCTAACACCAGCGCAGGAAGAAAGTTTTTTGTCCTTTGCTCAAAATGACAAAGTTTATCAGAAGTATTATGACGAGCTTATTATTTTGCTTGGGACAGGGCTTCGTATCTCTGAACTTTGCGGGCTGACCGATACTGACATTGACTTTGAGAATAGGATAATCAATGTAGACCACCAACTTTTAAGAAGTGCGGAAACAGGATATTACATTGAAACACCAAAAACGAAAAGCGGTATTCGTCAAATTCCAATGAGCGAAAAAGTATATGAAGCATTTAACCGAGTGCTGAAACGGCGCAGGGGTGCAAAAGCTGTTACTATTGACGGTTACAGCAACTTCCTTTTCCTCAACCGGGACGGCTGCCCGAAAACAGCTACCAATTATGACGGTATGTTTAGGGGGCTTGCAAAGAAGTACAACAAGTACCATGAGGAAGCTCTACCGAAAGTAATGACACCGCACACCTTACGTCATACGTTCTGTACCAACATGGCAAATGCCGGAATGAACCCGAAAGCATTACAGTACATTATGGGACATTCCAACATTACTATGACGCTGAACTATTACGCACACGCTACTTTCGACAGCGCAAAAGCTGAAATGCTGCGGATAGCAGCTTAGTAGTAAATCAAGGTTTTACTACTTCTTTACTACTTTTGAAAGCAAAAACCTAAGCGGATATAAAAATATATGTGAGTTTCTTCCGATACGAAAAATGCCGGAAAAGCCTGTAAATACGGGCTATACCGGCATATAAGAACTTCTAAAAAGATAATCAAAATTCATATCTAATTTTATTCTAAAAATCAAGTTCATATCCATCCTGCTGGTGCTGTCGATGGTGCTGACGGTACCGGCTTTTGCTTTTTCCTTGGACTTTACGGATGTGCCGGAGAAAGCGGTCTATGCGGAATCCGTTTCGTACCTTGCCAATGCTGGCATCCTGAGAGGTACGGCATCCGGCAGATTCGCGCCGGACGAGAGGATCACGGTCAGCCAATGGGCGACAATGCTCTGCCGTGCGCTGAACGAAGAACCGGAAGGTGCTTCGTGGCAGGAAGTAAGCACAAATGCCGTTCAAACTGCCGTCCGAAAAGCGTGGTTGCAGCCGACCGCGATTGGTGATGAAACCGGATTCATCTGCCGCGGTGAACTATTCTTAAGCGCCTTTGCGGCGATGAAGATACCGCTCTACGACGCGACGCTTTACGGATTGGACTGGTTGTCCGACAGTGAAAATGCTCTGCGCGTCGGAAAAGCGTTTGGGCTTTGTGCTGAAAATAAGACGGCAGCAGAACTCGTCACACGCGCCGAAGCTGCGCAGCTTCTTCATGCCGTCCTGACGCAGAACCTGGCCGTCACGCCGCCCGATACGCCGGTCGCGGTGGAAAACCGGATGCATTGCAACGCGAACAAGTTCCTGCTGGAAATCCGGAAAGTGCCGCAGCCGATCCTCGATGCCTTCAACGAAAACGGCTGGACGTTTGTTATCGACGGCAATTATACAGCGAACCTCGGCCGGCAGCTGGGCGTGAACTGCATCGGCGCGACCGTCTTTGGCGAGAACCGCATCTATGTTTCCGAGTCCGGCGCGACGCTGCATGAGTTTGGACATTTTTACGATTCCCTGCTCGGTTTCCCGGAGGAACATGATCGCCTGTACGAGCTGGAAGCAGCAAATGCGCCGATGAGCGAACACGCAAAGAGCAGCAGCCTGGAGTATTTCGCGGAGTTCTTCGCATACTGGTGTTCCGGAAATCCTCGAACCCTGACGCTGCTCAAAGAGCTGACGCCAGAAACGTATGCGTATTTTGAAGGGCTGTCGGCAGCGTGGCTTTCTGAAAAACAGTAAATGCAAAATGACATCAAGTCTTTCTGATGCATTAGAGTAGATGACAATCATACGCAAAAGTTAACCCGCTGTGATCCATTTCGGGTTTGCGTATAATAATACTTTAGCGCTGGGGGATGCCCCTGCGCTAAAAAGTTATATGTCCTTTGTTGGTGTTAATTAGTTTTTCCTGACTGAAAAACCAGCGCTAGAGATATATGTATATGGTGTGAAAAAACATACAGATTTCCAGACGAATCAGTACGTTTCCCGTGCAGGACTCCGCAGTACTTTGCGCCAGATGATGCATCTTGGAAGAACGGGCCGCCGCTATCGCCGCTTTCACAAGAGCCGCTAGTAACCTTAACTTCTGTTAGACCGCTAATATTATCACGGTCATCGGCTAAAACGGTAACATTTCTTCGTTCAACAGAGCCATAGCCAAAACTGGAAGTTGTGCGGCTATAATACTTTATAATTGTACCAACTGCAGGTGAAGACAATGTGCCGGTAATAGAATACATGTTGTTAATGCTGTTACTGGTACTAAACGTATCCGTATTTGTGATCTTAATAATTTCAAAATCGCCAATGTCGCCATCATAATATCTATGGATGTAGACATTCCCAATCGTACTACCTGAACTCGATGCGTATTTTATGATATCATTAGGCGACTGACCACCATGCCCACAAGTAAGGATTACAGGAACGCCTCCATAGGAACCGCAGCAACTTAACGTCATGGAGCAGTTTGCAGTTATATTGGTAATTTTTGCACCACCACGGAGCGTTGCTATGGCATTCGTTACAGTGGCAGTAGTCGGTGCAATATTCTCAAACCGAATTGGAACATTGTGCTCGTCGGACAAAGCTGTTGCCAATGTTTCAGAACGCGTCGAGCTTAAAACACTGTCTTGGTATGAAATATCATCGAAATTCATACCTATAACGACATCGTTATTTGTTTCAGATACATAGTATTGCGTAATTGGATATCCGAGTTCTTCAAGTTCGTGTGCAGCTCCGGCGGCCGCGTCCATTAAATGATTATAAGAATAATCTACCTTTTCGAACGCAAGGCAGTCTGCATAATCGCCGACCCAATTGAGATATTTTGTTGTGTTATCAATGCCGGTGTTTGTGAGAGATAGTACAAGCTTATTTTCTTCTATCCGTGCACCGGCGAAATCATTTGGGAAGGTGATGTTCCCTACGGCATCATGTCCGAATGATTCGTTTAAAAGTTCATTAGCTGCAACCGCGTCTTCCTGCAGCAGCATTAGTTGTTCATATGTATTGTCGATAATTACGCCCTGCGCAGTGGCAAACAATGAAAACGATGTAATTGTTGCCATTACAAGGGTTAGAAAGCGAAGAGTTGTATGTTTTCTTCGGCTCATTATTAAACTCCTCCTTGCCGTAATTGTGTTGAACTGTCTATTCCGTCTCCACACACTCTGTAGTATATATTACTTCAGAGACTAGCACGCGGACACCAAAGGTCTCGCTCAAGTTCTTTGCAAGTTTAGAAGCTTCTGCGCTCTCGCATTTGAAAAGCCCGATCGATACCGCATTTTCTGTTTCGGATACAGCGGATGATGTTACTTCATACCCATCTTCTTTCAATTTTTCCACAATTGGATCTAGTTTTTCACTCAGTTCATTGTACGAATACTTGACTTTTTTGAAAGTTAGACACGAAGAATACTTGCCTGCCCAGTTTCGATACTTTTCAGTTGCTTCTTCGCTTGTGTTTGTAAGAAGCAGCACCAGGTGTCCACCGTTAATATAGGCTCCTGCATAATCCTCCGGAAAAATGATTGTGCCATTTGCCGTTTGTCCGAACGCTTGATTCAAGCATTCGTTTGCGGCAACGGCATTTTCCTGATTTTCCGCTTCATCTAGCTTTCCTTTAGACAGTTTCAAAGTGCCGAACACGCCGATCACTACGCAAATGCAAATGAAACCTATCCACAGTAAGCCTGCGGCACGCTTTTTTGTATCCCTGTTCGAGGGATTGCTTGGCGGCATATGCTTCATTTTTGCTGACGCTCCTTTTTACTTGTCGGTTAACAAACAATACTTAGGACCGCTGCGGATAGACAAATCACATTACCATTTTCCTCCTGCCCACTTAAGTTTCAATAAGGATGCACTGCAAAGGCAATTTCAGAAAACATATTGCTTGCTTTATGCCGTATCACGCATTGAACGCATATCATTCAGGGATGTATGCAACTGCGTGATTGCCTGTGCTAGTGCCAATATTGACGTACAAATATTCAAATCAGACTAAGGATGAGCCCTTTATTATATTCATGTCTCAATTACTCAAAATGGGGACAAGTGATCCGCAAAAAATACTTAATTTTTTTGCAGATGGCTTTTCTGACGACCTATAGCGCAAAAAACGCTTTTGCTCCCGCCAGAACTATTTTGCATGCACTGCTATCCCAGCGCCCCATTTATATGTGTCAAACCAAACTCTTCGCCCGATAAACCTGACGGTTTCGGTTACAACGCCTTGCTTGGCGTCTGCATATTGTATGTCGAAGATCAGGTAGAATGTTTGTCCTTCCCACCTGGCGCTTTGTGTTCCACGGATGGCTTTTGCGCAAAGAATATCGTCTTTGTTGCTTAATCGGCTGGTATATTTCTGCGCCAGCTCTTTACCGTATTTGTTAAAAACAAATGTGGCATATCCGCCGCCGCAGACCCCAGCGTCCCATTCAACGGGAAGCATTCGTATGTAAGTAATACCGGCGAGAATGACGCCGCACATCATCGCAGCTGCAACGCATATCGCAGCTCGTTTGTTGAATGCTTCACCTTTGAACATATTTCGTATTTTCCTCCAGATTATAAAGCGCTATGGCAGTCCCCAAATGCGTGTCACATGGGGACTGCCATGAGAGTCATTGCTTAGTGAACACTGAATTCCGTATCTGTCATAGCCAGATTTATATATTGCCTAGCGAATACCTGATATGTGCCAAAAGGAGCGTTTACGGCATGAGGCCCAGACTCCATAGTTCATTTTTGGGGTTATTTGCTTCGTAATGCGTCGATTGTTGAGATCACAACAAGAATGAAAGAAATATGGAGAAGTATGCGAGAGGTTGCCGAACCTCTTGGTGGAATCACTCCAGCATCAGATAAAACCAAACAGATCAAAATCCCAGTCGCAACTAACAATTGAACATAAAGAAGCCATTTTCTCATTATCCCAGATTAACTCCAACTTACTATTTCAATTACATCTTGACCAACAGCTGCAGTATAGAGTTTGACTGCAAAGTCTGTGTTATGATCTTTATAGTAGGAAAGGGGACAAAAGTCACCAGAGTAGCCTCGAATACTTCGCGGAGTTCTTCGCGTACTGGTGTTCCGGCAATACACGGACACTGGCGCAGCTCAAGGAACTGACGCCGAAAACGTATGCGTATTTTGAAGGCTTATCTACAGCAGGGCTTTCGTGAAAAATAGTAAAATATGAAAGGGTTCTGAGGCTGATGAACTCGCTACTCAAATGCAATTATAAGCAAGCCCCAACTTGCAGTGATTGCATTTCCGGATCATGTATGCATAGTATTTTAGCGCAGGGAGGATACCTCCTGCGCTTAAATGCGATAATGTTTACAATTTAATGTATTTGGATGTATTCAGATCGTACATCTCCTTGTATAGACTGCTTGGATTATTTAAAAGCTCATTCGGAGTTCCGGATTCTACCACATGCCCTTTGTTTAGGCAAATAATTTTTGACATTCTATAAGTAAAAGTTATACGATGAGAAATAACGATCATTGTATTCGTTGTTTGCGAAAGAAGGTCTTCATAAAACCTATTCTCCACAAATGGGTCAAGACTGCTTGTCGGTTCATCAAACACAAGAAATATCTGTTCCTTGAGATACGCTCTTGCAAGAGCTAATCGTTGAGTCTCTCCTCCCGAAAACTCTATCCCTCCTTCATAGAGCTGATTAGTAATGGGTGTATCAAGGCCTTGAGGAAAGGACATTATCTTTCCAAGAAGTCCAACTCTTTCCAATGCAGCCATTATCTTCTCATCTGAGATTTCTTCACCAAGTGTAAGATTTTCCCTAATAGAAAAGGCGTAGACTGGGTAATCCTGAAAGAGGACAGAGACAGTTTTTCTTAAAGAACTAAGATCATACTCACGAATATCAACCCCGTTTATCAAAATCATCCCGTCAGATGGATCATATAGCCGAAGAAGCAACTTAATAATTGTTGTTTTTCCTGCACCATTCTTTCCAACAATGGCCACCTGTTCTCCCTTGTATATCATGAAACTGACGTTATCCAAGGCATTCCCATCGACATTTGGGTATCTGAAAGATACGTTTCTAAACTCAACCAAATCAATAGAAATTAGTTGCCTTCTCCCACATACGACGTTGGAGGCTGTTTCCATAAATGATAGATAGTCCTTGATGTAGAGATCGTTCGTGGATAGAGAGACAAAATTGGAAATTATCTGAGAAAAGGCGCTTTTTAGCCGATTATATGCGCTCAATGAAACAACAAAGTCATCATACCAGATCCGCTGCCAGACAACTTCAAGTGAAAAATAGAGCATAGTGGCAAAACTTTCAATGGCAGACAGAATTGCGATAATAAGGTTCTTTGTAGAAACTTTTTGATTCGTGGAATATGTATCGCTCAACACCTTTTCTGTAACCTTCTGCTTTTTTGTAAAGATAAACCGCATAATATCATTTGCCCGAATATCGCGCATGAATTCTGGAATGTAAAATAGTCTGTACAAATAGTTTAGCTTCCGGTTATGCTGATTCATAAATTTCTGATACTTGTAATTATCTAACTGAATCAAGTTGTTAATATAAGTTTGCAACGCACAGACAGTCAGGAATACCAACAGAACGACAGGCGAAATCCAAGACAACACATAGACAACCAGTCCAATCTGAAGGAGTGACGAAATAAACGATAGAAGAATATCGAAGGCTCCCTGAACAATTGCGCAGCAACGTTCAAAGGCAATCGTATACTTATCATAAGCGTCCGGCTGGTCAAAATATTCCAAATCCAGGTTAATGCTTTTTTGCAGAAAATTATCAACGATCTTTGCATTGATTTTCTCCCGGAGCCAAGACAGCTTTGGGCTTAAAAATCTGTCAATTAGTGAATTAATTGTCGACACAAAGAACGAAAGGCTCAATATAATCAATACCGTTTTCAAATTCTTAGTAGCGATTGCGTTAAGCAGCATTTTAGGTAACAAAAGTGAAAACGCTGATGAGGCAGAGGACAAAATCAGCTGAAAAATGCGAAGCACAAGATAAAGCTTGCTCAGCTTTATACCATAACTTAGTATTTTTAAATATCTCTGTATCATACGCTTAACTCCCCAATCATAATACGCCCTATCCTTTATTGCATATTTACATATATAAACATATTTTACTCACGTTCAACAGCTTTTTCTTCAAAGTGTTCTATGGCCTTCAGCAGAACCGTATCCTGCCCGGCAAGCGCGTCGGAGACGGTCTGCTCGCACCAGATATCCGGCTGCACGCCGTGATTACAGACCGGTGTGCCGTCTTCCATGACACAGTTGTAGGTCGACACAGCGAAGAGAAAATTCCCGGGGAGCTGCGTCAATAAGAGCTGTCCGGTGCCGCCCGCGGTATTTGTGCCGATCAGGGTCACGTTGGGCGCGCCCTTCGCGAAAACAGCAAAGTCGTCTCCGGCAGAAGCGCAGTTCCAATCCGTCAGAACGGCAACAGGCTGCGTGCAGAGGTCTGCGTCCGGTGCTTCCGTTGCCTCTGCTTCTGTAAACTGGGGCGCGGACAGGCTCTCATCATAGGGAAGAACGTATCGGTGCGCATACATGTCCAGTCCGTCCAGATAGTACTGTTCCTGCCCGGCATCGAGTTCGAGCTCTTCAAAATAGTCTTTGATTGCAAGCGCCGCTGTGACCTGCGTCGGGTCGACATACTGCTTGTAGACGGACCTGGTTCCCATGTCTGCCGGCGCAATAAAGTGCCGCAGAACTTCGATGGCGTTGCCGTCGCTCCCGCCGCTGTTTCCGCGAACGTCCAGAATGTATGCCGTGGCTGCATCGCGCGTCTCGTCTATCCAGGCGGCAAATTCCTCCGGCAGGGCAGGGTTAGCAAAGGACGTGATCTCTGCCACATAGATCGTATCCGCGACGACATAGCTCCTGAAAGAGTCATGTGCGGTCACATCGCGCTTCAGCTCCATGCTGAGATCATCCGGCAGCTGTTCTCGTTTCCCGGCGTACTCCGCATAGGACAAGGTGACGTTGAACGCCGCTCCGTCCGGGGTCAGGCCGGAGACGGCCAGCTCTTTTGCGTCCTCGCGCAGGAGCATTTTCTCAGCGAGCTTTTCCTCCCGCCTTCCGTGCGTGAAGCAGCCCACATAGAGGCCGTATTCCTGCTCTAAATACTCGCCCGTCGGAAGCCCATTGATCTCCGTGACCGTCGAGCCGAGCGGGATTTTGGCAAGCGTGCTGCGCGGCGCGGCGCTCAGGACGAAGGCGTCTTCCATGTACCGAAGCGAAATGGGCGAGACCCAGAATCCGCGTCCGGTGCGCAAGGCGGTCTGAAAGTCTTTATCAAGACAGCCCAACTGCGTATGTCCGTCGCGAAGGAGCGCGGTAAACGCGCTCAGCTCGTTATAATACGCATACAGGCTGTCGGCTTCCAATACGCGCCCAATGGCAGCCTGATATTCTGCGTCCCAGTCCAGATCGGGTACCAGGCTCCACATGCCATAATAGGTTTTCGCCGTGTCCCAGATGACGGACAGACCGTATACCTTTTCCTCGGCGGACAAAAAATCGCTTTCTGAAAGCACCCGGTGCTTCACGGTGCTTTTTTGCGCGTAGAAAATGCCCGCGAGCAAAAGCAGCACCGCAAGAACAGTGATGATGACTTTCTTCTTTTTCGTCATGGCACTCGCCTCCAAATAACTATATATACAATATACAGGAGACCGTAAGGGCTCCTGTATATTGTAACAGCAACAGCATCCATTTAATTCATAATATCATCCAATAATAGGACAGAGTGTGTCCGTTGATGTATGGCATATTACTCCGACAACATCACCGCAATCAGTTCTCAGCGGATGGCATGTATCAAAGTTGGGATCCACCGGGGGAACGTCACAAAGAGTATCCGGGGAATCGCACGAAGAGTCAACTGGGCATATGGCATTCTCAATGCAGAACCCATCTGAACAAAATCCATCCGGGCAAAAAACGTTCGGGCAGGCTACATTAGCGCATGCTCCATTAAGAACGTTTGGTTCTGCACCATTACGTTTTGCTAGTACACTAAATGACATTTGAAGTACTCCTTTCAATAGCGATATATGAATGCTGCTGCGCATTATTCAAATTTACGGACAATATGCGCTTGATATATTTTTTTAATTTCGTTACATGAATGTAAATTGTAGTAACTTTGTGGGCACTTTTTTCCTAAACATAAAGGCAATATCTCACAATGTAAGCACTCGTCCTGCAATCTATAACATGTCCAATTTGAAAAATTGCTCGGATAAAGCTGATAATTTCCGCTTTCATATAGTTTTCCGACAATGTTTCGATCACTATCAATACTGACGGTACATTTTCTAAGCGTGCCGTCAAAATCAATTACCAGAGAATTGTCTGTTCCTGCATAGCAAGACAATCCACCAAAGGAAGAAATCATATCAATAGTTGCTTTGTCCTGAAGACTGTACTTTCTCGCAATTTTAGCGAGCAGAACAATCTGCTCACCTTGATCTTCACATAGTCCCATCTTATGAACTCGCTCTCCACCTAAGTTTTTAGCGCATTCATAATGTACAGAGAAGCGATTGTCTCCTCCAAATTCTTCTGAAATATATGAATAGAAGTCATCTGCCAGCGATACGCTTTCTGGAGTGAAATTTGTTCTTATCGAAACTGCAAAGTCCAATTCAGAGTCTCGTGCTGCCTTTAAATTTTCTATAATCCGAGACCAACTGCCTCTACCATTAGCAACAACTCTGGTCTTATTATGATTGTCTTCTGTTCCGTCTACAGTAATTTGATAAGAAGTAATTTTACAGTCTACCAGTTCGCGAAAACGGTCGGGTGTCAATAAATATCCATTCGTCGTCATTGATGCAGAGTACGGGACTTTTTCTGACAAGGTCGTTAATAATTTCTTTGAGAACTTTACTATAGCATTATGTTCTAGCGTCGGTTCTCCCCCAAAAAATGAAATATGCAGACCATCATATTTCTTCATTTCAAGTTGTTTTTTGATGAAGACAATAATAGCATCATATGTTTCATCTCGCATTGTTTTACATTCGTGTTCCTCATAGCAATACGGACATCTAAAATTGCATTGCCGTGTTACAATCAAAATCAATTTTAGATATATCGGCCGACTATTTTTTTCATAATACCCCACTAACTGATGCTCTCGCACATTTTCCTCAACTAGCATACCTTGCTCTATTAATGCCTTGTGGAAATTAGACTTCATATCCGGTTCAAATGAATGATAATCAGAAATACTGTCAATAAAGGCTGCTTCTTCGTCTGAAACGCTTATAGCTGTTTGATATAATGTGTTGTGGAGCAAATAGAATCCGTCTGCTTTGATGACATTTACATCGCTTGACAAGGGCACACAGCCCTTTGTCGTGTGCGATGGATAAGTAAAAGTCAAATTTTCCACTCAATCGAAACGTGTTCGTC
>ERZ839767.5382-NODE-5382-length-11551-cov-12.743476_pt1 | contig 11551 bp, 10 predicted proteins | sample MGYA00519879_ERZ839767 | MGnify/ENA primary metagenome ERZ839767 (study PRJEB31850, sample SAMEA3708852) | human gut metagenome | biome: human gut; feature: human-associated habitat; material: faeces | place: China | collected 2014 ...
AGGGCGGTCCCGCCTTGCGGCGGGACCGCCCTTTTTCTGTTACCACTTATTATATACTTTTTCCGCAAAGCCCAGCAGGTTCTCTATCTTCAGCACCGTACCGTCATCCAGCCTCGCCGTGCCGTTAAAATAACCGAACACCTGATGCTGGTCGCTGCAAATAATACCTACATTGGTGCAGCTCGCGCGGTCCAGCACTGGGATAAAGTCCATCTCGAACCGCCCATCGCTGCTGGTGAATTTCCACGGGCTCATAAAGTCGTCCTTGCCGTCCTTCTGCGGGATCAGGAAGGTCAGCTGCTCCAGCTTGTGCGCCGTGCCATCGTAGAACAGCATATTCTCGCTGGCGGCACTGGTATCGCCAAAGCCATACCCGATATTAAAGCCAAAGGGTCTGCCCTCCACTGTGCCGTTGCCGCTGCCCCAGTACCAGGTGTTTTTGTAGGTCCACACGCCCCGCCCCCAGTCCAGGGTGGCATAGCTTTCCTCGGGGTCAAATTCGATCACCTGCCCGTCAAATTCCACCCGGCCGGCGGCTCTCATGCAGTTGATCTTCTGGTTGTAGTAAAAGGCCTTTTTGTCCTCCGCAAAGGGCGTCACGATCACCATGGAATCCTCCGGCTCTTCCGTCAGGGTAAATTCCGCCGCGATCGGCTTTTTATTCATAAAGTTCTGCACCCAGGCCGTCAGCTTCCGGGTACCGTCCGGCAGCACCTTAAAGCAGAAATCAGCGTTTTTGCGCTTCACCGCCACATCTCCCTCGGCGCTGCTGGCAGGGAAACCGGTCTTTCCGCCAGGGAAAGGATAGATGATATTGCAGGTGTGTTCCCACGGCCGACTAAAATCCAGCAGCGAGAAGCCCAGCAGTCCCATGTAGCTGTTGTCGTCTATGGTCAGCGCCACACCCCACCTTCCGTTCATGATGAGGTAGTAGTCCCATTCCTTGATGCGGTGGGCCGCCGCCTTGATCGCCCGGCGGTCGTATGCCTTAATGAGACGGCGGGCATAGCCTGCCTCGCACAGCTCGCCCCGTTCGTTCAGCAGCGGGCCGGCGTTGGTCAGTTCTTTCTGCATGGGGTGCCTCCTTGTTCTGTCATGTTTTTCTCAAGAACAAATGTTTCACGTGAAACATTTTCGGGGTCTCTGCAGGGGGAAAATTCGCCCGCAGGGCCAGCCGCCTGCGGCGGCTGCGGCGGCTTCGCCGCCGGTCCCGTCCTCCGGACGGAACGCCCTGCGGGCGCCGTGTCTTTCGGGTCTCTGCCTCAGCCCTCGGCCGCTTTGTTCAGCGCCTCCATCAGGGCGGGGACATCAATGCCATGGGCCAGCGCGCCCTGCTCAATGTTCTCAAAGTGGGCGGCAGCGCAGCCGATGCACCCCATGCCGAAGCGCTGCAGTACCTCTACAGTAGCAGGATATTTCTGTACGATCTCCATGATGCCCATATCTTTTGTAATCAGCATAATTTATTATCTCCTTGCAGTTAAATTGGGGGAGACAAACTCCCCTCCCTTAGTATAGTTATTTTTCCCCTATTTGTAAACAGAATCCGAACTTTTTTGCAAAGGGGGGCTTTCCGCCGCCCCTTTCATTGACAAGCGCCCCGCTGTTGGTGTAGAATAGGGCGGAACAAAGCCCCCGAACGGGGGCAATTTAACAGATAATGAGGAGCACTATGAAACTGACAACTCGCCTGCTGGCCCTGCTGCTGGCATTGTGTATGGTATTTGCCTTTGCCGCCTGCGGCAAGGACCCGGCAAATCCCGACCCGGTAGACCCCAGTAACCCCGTGGGACCGGTGGACCCCTCCAACCCCGATGACCCCACCCAGCCCACCAAGGAGGAACAGCTGAAGGAGCTGCAAAAGACCATGCTGGAAAATACGCTGGCCATGCAGCAGAAGAATAAGGATACCATCGGCTGGATCTATATAGACGACACCACCGTCAATGATGTGGTGGTAAAGGTAAACTACAATGACGATAATAAGTATTACCTGCGCCGCAACGCCAATGGTGAGAACGATAACGACGGCTGCTACTATGCCGATTTCCGCTGCACCAGCGGCAATCGCTCCACCATCTCGAAGAATACCGTCATCTACGGCCACAATCTAGGCCGGGCCGAAAATGCCCTGCTGACCGATTATCAGAACCACGCCAACGGCCCCAAGTTCGCCCAGCTGCTGAAGTATCAGAACGAGGATTTTGCCAAGACCCACCCCTATATCTACTACTCCACCATCGAAGAGGACATGGTCTGGCAGGTATTTGCGGTATTCTACACCGATATCAAGTTCGACTACATCAACCCCAACCCCGCTGATGCCACCTTCAATAGCCTCATCAAAAAGGCCCAGGATCTTTCCTTCTACGATTATGATGTGGAAGTGACCAGTAACGATAAGATCCTCACCCTCTCCACCTGCACCTACCGTCTGGCGGATGATACCAAGCTGCACTATCCCAATGACTATCGCTATGTTGTCATGGCCAAGCTGCTGCCCGCCGATGCCGTGCTGGAGGATACCGTTTCCCTCACCGTCACCAAGAACGCCCCGGTAAAACCCGCCGGCGAATAATGCACCATCCAATAAGGCCCCCTTTCCCACCGGGAAAGGGGGCCTTTCGCGTTCCCCTAAAGCCTCCCCAGTGTAAGGAGTGTGACACTGCACCATCCAAAAGCCTCCCCTGTGTAAGGGGAGGTGTCAGCCGATCGGCTGACGGAGGGGTTGTTGGCGCAAACTATGTCATCAAACGCCCCGGCGGCGAACTGTACGGGTCTTGCACTCTGCAAAATCAGTGCAACGCCGCCAGGCGCCCACAAATTAGCCTCCGTCGGGTAGGCGCTCAGTTTATACCTTTGCAAAAAAGGCCCCGCCCTCGCCGCCGGGCCGCCGCAAAAAAGAAAGCCCCCGCCATATGGCAGGGGCCTTGCTTGTCTTTTGTGGTTTGGGAATTACAGCTTGCCCAGCTTGGTGCGGCAGCTGCGGCAGACATACTTGTCGTCATAGGTAGCCAGCTCTTCCTTGGAGCCGCAGAAAATGCAGCAGGGCAGGTACTTCTTAAGAATGACCTGATCACCGTCTACATAAATTTCAACATCACTGTGGATGTCGATGCCGAGGGTGCGGCGAAGCTCTACAGGGAGAACGATACGGCCGAGGTTGTCAACTTTTCTTACGATGCCGGTGGATTTCATGGTACAGGTTCCTCCTTAATAAAGTTAGGTGGTTTGCTGGCGGTTTACAATATCTTCTAATATTCTCGCTTTTTCTCTACCTTGCTACTAAGTGTACTATTATTTTCCATGAAATTCAAGAGGTAATTAGCACAATTTCGCAAATCTTGTGGATAATTTTTGCCCCTAATTTGCCGCTTTTTTGGTTATTGTTGCTAAAATTGATAAAACGCGCACAGATTCCGTTATTTTACATAATTCGATAAAACACATCAAAAAAGGAAAACATTAGCGCAATATGCTCCCGTAAGGAGAAAAAGATGTTGATAATTCATCTCTATTCCCGCCAAATTGAAGAAGGGAGCTCCGCCCATGATGAACGGTATCCTTACCGCCCTGCTCATTTTTTCGGTCGTCACCGCGGCCTTCACCGGCCGGATGGAGGCCCTTTCCGCCGCGGCGCTATCCGGTTGCAGCGAAGCAGTAACTCTGGTCATTACCCTAACCGGCATGCTGTGCCTGTGGAGCGGCCTGATGGAGATTGCCCGCCGCTGCCGCCTTACGGAAGCGCTGGCCCGGCTGCTGCATCCCCTCACCCGGTGGCTGTTCCCCACGGTGCCGCAGGGCAGCCCCGCCATGCAGGCCATCTCCATGAATCTTTCCGCCAATTTGCTGGGCCTGGGTAATGCCGCCACTCCCTTGGGCCTTGCCGCTATGCGGGAGCTGCAAAAGTTGAATCCCCATAAGGACAGCGCCAGCAATGCCATGGTCACCTTTGTAGCGATGAATACCGCCTCCCTCCAGCTCATCCCCACCACCTGCGCCGCGCTGCGGCAGCAGGCCGGCTCCGCCGCCCCCATGGAGATCCTGCCGGCGGTATGGCTCACCGGGCTTTCATCACTGGCCATGGTCCTGCTGCTGGACCGCCTGCTGCGCGGGAAGTCCCACCGGCCGGAATAAAGGCAGGCCCGTGCAGGGGGTGGGGCGCCCGCAGGGCAAACCGCCCCTTCCGGGCGGTTTCAGCGGCCTTCGGCCGCTGGCTCCGGCTGGGCCGGAGCGCTCTGCGGGCGCCCTTCACCCCATCCGCGAATTTCATCAAAAGGGAGGGCATTCCATGTCATTCAGCGCCTGGTTCATCCCGCTGCTCATCACCGGCCTGTTCAGCTGGGGCCTCTGCACCGGCGTAGATGTGTTCGATTGCTTTTTGCAGGGAGCCAAAGAGGGGCTCAAAACCGCCGCCTCCATCACCCCGGCCTTGGTCTGCCTGCTTACGGTGGTCACCATGTTCTGCCACAGCGGCGCCCTGGATGTCCTCACCGGCTTCCTTCGCCCCGTGACTCAGCTTATCGGCTTCCCGGCGGAGGTACTGCCATTGGCCCTGCTGCGGCCGGTCTCCGGCAGCGGCGGTACCGCCCTGCTGCACCAGCTGCTGGGGGAATACGGCCCGGATAGCTTCATCGGGCGGGTAGGCAGTGTGCTGGCCGCCGCCTCAGAGACCACCTTCTACGCTATCGCGGTCTACTACGGCGCGGTGGGGATCCGCCGTACCCGCCACACCATGGCCGCTGCCCTCACCGGGGATCTGACTGCGGCGCTGGTCAGTGCCCTTGCGGTCCGCTTGCTGCTGGGGGTGTGACCTGCCTCATCAGAGGGAAACGGTATCCAGATAATGCAGGAAGAAGCTGCCGTCCGGCCGTGTCATTACGGAGAAACGGGTCCGGAAGTCCCCAATTTTATAGGGATTTTCATAATATACATTGCCGTGCAGTTCGTAACTGACGCTTACCTCGGATTTTTCCCGATCAATTTGAACCTCCGTGTTCCTGCACACCGGAGTATTCCCCCATCCAAAGCCGGACCAGAACACATACTCCCCGGTTTCGGGAACATAGGTATCTTCACCAAACTCATAATCCGGAATATCAAACACCTCCTCAGCCATCTGCTGTATCTTTTCTTTTGGAAAGTGGTAACACCCCTCATCATCCATGGTGACAAAATCATGGTACAGGTATTTCTCCTCCTCCATGAACATTACCGTACTCAAAATAAAAAGATGGACCTGCCGGTCCTCCAACGGATAGGCGGAGCTCCCCAGGATATCTCCAGAGTAAAAGGCAAAGTTGGTCAGCTGCGCGGTCAGAACCTCCGAGGAGGCCTGCAGTTCCTCCTGCATTGCGTCCCAGTCCAATGCGGACTTTCCCTGCGGGGCGTTGCCGACGCAGGCGCAAAGGCTAAAGCAAAGTGCCAAAGCGATTGCGAGTGATAGCATCTTTTTCATGGCGTTTTCTCCTATATGTTTTTGCCGCTGCGGCAGGTTTTCTATCATTTTACCATGGGCGCCGCAGGTGGGCAACGGAAAATTTTAGGGCGGTGACGCCTGTTCCTTGCCAGCGTCCGCCCTCCTCACAATTTTTTAACAAAATCGCCACATTCGGCGCTATGCAAAAGACCCCGCCGGTGCTATAATGTAAGTTAGAATACTATGACCTGTAAGGAGGAAATAGCAATGATGGACAAGATCCTGGTAGCCGATGACGACCTGAATATCTGCGAGCTGCTGCGCCTGTACATGGAAAAGGAGGGCTTCGAGGTGGTAATGGCCCACGATGGCGAAGAAGCCGTGGCCAAGTTCGAGAGCGAAAAGCCCTCTCTTATCCTCCTGGATATCATGATGCCCAAGCTGGATGGCTGGCAGGTTTGCCGGCAGATCCGCCAAAAGAGCGATTGCCCCATCATCATGCTCACCGCCAAGGGCGAAACCTTCGATAAGGTGCTGGGCCTGGAGCTGGGCGCCGATGACTATGTTGTCAAGCCCTTCGATACCAAGGAGATCGTGGCCCGCATCAAGGCCGTGCTGCGGCGCAGCAGCCCCGCCGGCACCGCCGAAGGTGAGGTCAAGGAGGTCAGCTACGATAAGCTAACCGTCAATATGACCCGCTACGAGCTCAAAGTGGATGGCAAGGTCGTGGATGCCCCGCCCAAGGAGCTGGAGCTCCTGTTCCACCTGGCCAGCCACCCCAACCGCGTATTCACCCGCGATCAGCTGCTGGATGAGGTCTGGGGCTTCGAGTACTACGGCGACAGCCGCACCGTCGATGTCCACATCAAGCGCCTGCGCGAAAAGCTGGAAGGCGTCAGCGATCAGTGGAGCCTCAAGACCGTTTGGGGCGTCGGCTATAAGTTCGAGGTCAAGGAATAAGAATGAAAGCTTCGCAGAAAACCCTGATGGGCAAGTACTATTCGGTGTGCTGCGCCATCATTCTGCTCAGTATGGTATTGGTCGGCTCCATCTTTATGGTGCTGGCCAATGACTACCTGCGGGAGGAAAAAATCAGCCTGCTGGAGAAAAATGTGACCCAGGCCGCCCGCCTCACCATGGAAAATTACGCCGCCCACGAGTACCGCTATGTCAGCAGCGATACCCTGCAGCCGGTGTATGCCGTGCTGGGCTCCGCCATCGAGGCCGACATCTACCTTTCCGATAACAAGGGCAATATCCTCATTATGGCCCATACTACCGAGAGCGCCATCCCCCAGTCGGTGCCGCAGGCTGTCCTGGATAGCCTCTCCAAAACCGGCAGCTATCAGGGCTCCGTGGTCATGGCCGGCACCGGGGAAGACCCCCAGTACGCCGTGGCCACCCCCGTGGTGGATGAAAACGGCCTTCTGGTGGGTGCCGTCATGGCCACCGCCCGGGCTGCCAACCGTGCCCTGGCCGGCGATATGCTCCAGATGTTCCTCATCGCGGCCATCGTGGTGCTGGTGGTCAGCTTTATCGTCATTTATTTTGTCACCACCAGCCTGGTAAACCCCCTGCGGCAGATGGCCGCAGCGACCCGTGCCTTTGCCAAGGGCGATTTCTCGGTCCGGGTGCCGGTGGAGGGCGATGATGAGATCGGGCGGCTGGCCTCCGCCTTTAATAACATGGCCACCGAGCTGGCCCTCACCGAATCGGTGCGCCGCAGCTTTACCGCCAATGTCAGCCATGAATTAAAAACCCCCATGACCACCATCGGCGGCTTTGTCGATGGTATCCTGGATGGCACCATCCCGCCGGAGCGGCAGAACCACTATCTGCGCATTGTCTCCAGTGAGGTCCAGCGCCTTTCCCGCCTGGTGCGCAATATGCTCACCCTCAGCCAGATCGAGGCCGGCGAGCGCACCATCCAGCCAAGCGAGGTGGAGATCACCTCCCTTGTCACCAATACGCTGCTGGGCTTCGAGCAGCGGCTGGAGGAAAAGCACATCGAGGTGGAGGGGCTGGATACCGACCGCTACTGGGTGCTGGCCGATGCCGACCTCATCCAGCAGGTGGTGTATAATCTCATCGATAACGCCGTCAAATTCGTCAATGAAGGCGGCAAGCTCTCCTTCGACTTTTATACCGAGGGCGAGAATATTATGGTAGCGGTGCGCAATACCGGCTCCGGTGTCCTGCCGGAGGAGATCCCGCGGCTCTTCGACCGGTTCTATAAGACCGACCGCAGCCGCAGCCTGGATAAAAACGGCGTAGGCCTGGGGCTTTCCATCTGCCGCACCATTATGAATGTCCACGAGGGCGAAATTTTCGTCCGCAGCCAGCCCGGGGAATACACCGAGTTTGTATTCGGCCTCAAGGCCGACCCCGCCCACTACAAAAAAGGCGTCAACCGCAAAGCCCCTATGGTAGATGCCAGCTTTACCACATTGCCGGCGGCCCCCGCTGCCGGCCGGGAGGAGAAACAGCATGAGAAACCGCAGCAATGACAGCAACTACCACTGGGATTACCAGGATTACCGGGGCAACTACGGCCAAAGCCCCGCCCGCGCCCGGAAAAGCAGCGGCCTGAAGTACTTCCTCATCGCCATGGGGGTGGTCATCCTGCTGGTGGGGGCGCTGTGCGTCGGGGCCTCCGTCTGGGGCAGCAAGCCTGCCCCGCAGCCGGATCAGGATTCGTCCATCGGCAATGAGCTGGAGCACCTGCCGGAGATCGACCAGCAGAACAAGCCCGATGACAGCATGCCGGAGCAGACCGAGGACGGACTGTTGACCCCCGCCGGCATCTATAAAAAGTGCGCCCCCTCCGTCGTGGGCATCGTCAGCAACAGCAGCAGCTCCACCGCGCAGGGCAGCGGCATCATCCTTTCGGAAAACGGCTACATCATCACCAATGCCCATGTGGTCAGCGGCGGCGAAAAGTTCGAGGTCGTGCTGCAGAACGGCGACAGCTACAATGCCACCGTCATTGGGGCGGATAACCAGAGCGACCTGGCTCTGCTTAAAATGCAGAACCCGCCCGAGGGGCTGGTCGCGGCTACCTTCGGCAACAGCGATGAGCTGGAGGTCGGCGAAATGGTGGTCGCCATCGGCAATCCCGGTGGTCTGGCGCTGGCCTCCACCCAAACCGTCGGCTACATTTCGGCGGTGCAGCGCACCATCACCACCGAGCTGGGCTACACCATGGTCTGCATCCAGGCGGATGCCGCCATCAATCCCGGCAACAGCGGCGGCCCCCTCATCAATACCTACGGCCAGGTGGTGGGCATCACCTCCAGCAAGCTGGTGGAGGAAGGCTACGAGGGCATCGGCTTCTCCATCCCCATCAATACCGCCCTGCCCATTCTGGACGATTTAATGCAGCACGGCCGGGTGACCGGTCGGGCACAGCTGGGCATCACCGTGGTGGAAGTAGGCAGCAATGAAGCCAATTATTACGGCATCCCGGCGGGTCTGCGCATCATGTCCATCAATGAGGACAGCGATGTAGGCCGTCAGGGCGCCGAGGTCGGTGATATCATCACCTCCATTGATGGCTGGGCCATCACCAGCCGTGCCGATTGCAGCGATATCCTGGCACAGCACAAGCCCGGCGATACCGTGGAAATAAGCCTGTACCGGGCCAGCCGTACCGGCCGCGGCCAGACCTTCACCATCACAGTCACCCTGCTGGGGTCCTAAGCATCCCCCAAAGGCCGCCCACGGGCGGCTTTTCTGCCCCTTGTGCCATATTGCCCATAAAGCCGTGTCATTTCCGGGCAAACCTGCCAATGGCATTTCGGTCGGGAGTGATGTATAATTAAAAAGAGGAGGAAAGCAACCCGCATCGACACAGTAAGGAGGTGCCGAACAATGAAAAAGAGGATATCAGCCGTACTGCTGGCCCTGACCATGCTGCTCGCCACCGCCCATGCCATGCCAAGTTATGTGGATGGCAGCGCCCTGGGCTGGCAAGAACCGCTGACCCTGGAGGTGGAAAGCGGCGACAGCATCGATAATGTCAAGCAGAAAATCCAGGATAAGAACGGTACTCTGCCAGATCAGCAATACCTGTATTTCAGCGGTAAGTTTTTGGCGGACGGCCGTACCTTGGCGGATTATAATATCCAGAAGGAAAGCGCCTTGCAGCTGACCACCTTTCGGGAGGCAGCCACTTCAAATGATCTTTCGGATGCGCTGAATTCCGATGCCGCGGTCATTCGCTTGACTGGGGATATTGAGATCACCGCCTTTATGGCGGTGAGTAGACCGGTGACCATCGATCTGAACGGCCACTTACTGAAAACAACCAGCGGGGCCAGCAACTTGATCCATGTCACCCAAAATGGAGAGCTGACGCTGATTGACAGCAATCCCAATGCCGTTCACAAGTTCGATAAGAGCAACGCCCTGTGGAAGCTGGCAGATGGAACCACCGCCGAAGAAAATATCATAGAGGTAAAGGGCGGCGCCATCACCGGCGGCAGCAGCACAGGAGAAGCAGGAAATACCTGCGGTGGCGGTATCTATGTGAGGAAAGGCGGCACGCTCCTCATGCGGGGCGGCAATATCGTGGGCTGCACGGCGCGCGAGGGTGGCGGTATTTATGTGGAAGATGGCGGCCGGTTCGAGATGTCCGCCGGGACCATTACCGGCTGCACGGCTGGGCAGGAGGAAGGCAAGACGGCCAACGGCGTCTTTATCGCGGCGGGTGGCCGGTTTACGCAGTCACCCGGCGCCCAAATCACCGGAGAGGTCATGGGGGCTTGTACAGTCACCTTCCAGTCGGAGGGTGGAAGCGAAGTAGCATCCCAGATTCGTGCCAACACCCCTGCCGACCGACCTGCCGACCCCACTAAAGAGGGCTATACCTTCATCGGCTGGTACAACGGCGAAAGCGAATGGAACTTTGAGACACCTGTGACCGAAAACCTGACCCTGACGGCAAAGTGGCAGCTCAACCGGTACACCATCACCTTTAAGCCGGAAAACGGCGGGCAGGATATCGTCATTAAGCAGGACTACGGCACGGCCATTACCGCCCCGGCCAACCCTACCAAAACAGGCTATACCTTTGCCGGCTGGGATAAGACCATTCCCTCCACCATGCCGGCCGGGGATATGACCATCACCGCCCGGTGGACCGAAAACCGGGTCATTGTCATCATCCGGCCGGATGACAGCAAGGATGAGCCGGATCCCGGCATCGTCCACCGGTGGGGCCCCTGGCGCTCCAATGGAGACGGGACCCATACCCGCCGCTGCACAGCCAGCGGCTGCTTCGACCAGCAAAACGGGAAGTGCTACGGCGGCACCCCCAATTGCACCCAGCGGGCAAGCTGCATCCTGTGCGGCGCCAAATACGGCAAGACCGACCCCACCCGCCACGCCTCCCTGGAAAAGCTGGAGGCGATAGCCGCCACAGCGGCGGCCAATGGCCGGGTGGAATGCTGGCACTGCACCGCCTGTGATAAGTACTTTGCGGACGCGAACGGCAAAACGGAGCTCACCGCGGAGAATACAGTAACCGAAAAGGTGCCGCCGAGCATCATCCAGGGCAACGACGCCCGATGGAAAAAGGGCGAAAGCAGCACCCTCACCTTCCGCTCCGATGCGGCGTTTGAGGACCTTATCGAGGTGCTGGTCGATGGCGCGGTGCTGCCCTCCGAAAGCTACGAGAAGCGGAATGGGGAAGGCAACATCATCGTAGAGCTGCGGGAAAGCTACCTGGAGCAGTTGGCCGAAGGGGAGCATGCTTTGGCCATTCGCTCGGCAAGGGGAGATGCCACCACCCACTTTACCGTGGAGGCAGCACCCGATGTAACCCATCCGGTGAGCTGGTGGGTTTACGCGGCGGCTCTGGGGGCTTTTGCTATCGGCACCTGTGTCGCAGTGATCTCCTTCCGGCGCAAAAAAGCCGGATAAGTGACAGCAAATAGCAGAGATTCCGGATCTCCTTCGCACCAAGTGTGCGGGGGAGATTTTTTATTCAATTTTCAAGGTGCTGGTGGGAGGCGGGTTCCCGCTTAAGGCAGACCCCCAAATTGCCCGATGAGGCCTGCTGGAAGATAAAAGTTAGGCCGGCGCCCCTGTTTGACCGGTGGGGCAAAAAGGCTCTCGATTTGTTTGGTCGGG
>ERZ839767.5395-NODE-5395-length-11528-cov-5.428048_pt1 | contig 11528 bp, 4 predicted proteins | sample MGYA00519879_ERZ839767 | MGnify/ENA primary metagenome ERZ839767 (study PRJEB31850, sample SAMEA3708852) | human gut metagenome | biome: human gut; feature: human-associated habitat; material: faeces | place: China | collected 2014 ...
ACAAAGCCCGGGCTTGAGAAAGTCTGGGCTTTGCGCATAAAAAAAGGCTGTGTCAAGCGTTTTGACACAACCTCACTTCTACTAAATGGAATAGATCCAAAGCTATACTATTTTAATTCGGTATAGTATAAGTTTGCTCCATGTTTGCACCGTTTTTGAATTGAATATCCTCAAATTTCAGCATCATAATGTATGTTGCTTTTTATAGTCTGAAGGAGAAATACCATATTTTTGTTTAAATATCTTGGAGAAATGGGAATTATTGACAAAACCAATTTCTGACATAATTTCATTGATATTCATATCCGAATGTTTTAATAAATAGATTGCCTTTTCCAAACGTATATTACGTATATAGTCAGCTAAAGGCTGTTCACTGATTTGCCTCATTTTGTGATATAATTTGGTGCGTCCCATACAGAGTTCGCTGCATAAGAAATCAATAGAAAAATCTGGGTTTCCCATATTCCTCTCAATAAGCTGTTTCAGTTGTTTCTCAAAAGTTTGATTATTATCTTCTGTTGTTTTTTCGAGAGTAGATAAAGAAGACCGTTCTTGTTTCAACCATTTCTCTTTTTGTGTTAGCAATCTTTTTACATTTACATCAAGGAACTTGATTGAAAATGGTTTAGGTATATATATGTCTGCACCGGATTCATATCCTTCAATTTGGCTTTCGATATTTCCTTTTGCAGTCAGTAATATAATAGGAATATAGGCAATAGAAAGATCATTGCGAATTCTTTTACACATTTCTATGCCATCTATTCCAGGCATCATCACGTCACTGATTATAATGTCGGGATAAAGAGTCTTACATAATTCTAAACCGGTCAGACCATTTTCTGCCACTTGTATATTATAATGTGGTGAGAAATGTTCTTTTAGTACGTTTAGTACTCCTTTGTTGTCTTCTATAATGAGTAGAGTAGGACAGTTTGTTTCCGAATTATGCTCAAGGAATGCATTCTCTTCTTTTCCTTCGTAATTAGAAGGTAGATATTCAATATATTGATTGTCAATAAAGTCTTTTACATCCAGAACGGCGGGGTGTGGATATTCTGTCGTAGCTTCGTTGGTAATAGGCAGTGCGATAATGAACTCTGTTCCTTTTGAACGCTCACTACTTACTATAATACTCCCTTTATGTAATAAAACCATATTTTTAGCAATTGCCAGTCCGATCCCTGAACCTAGATGAGTCCGATTGTTATCTTTTACCTGAAAAAAACGTTCGTAGATATATTTGATAGATTCTGCAGATATACCTACTCCGGAATCCTGTATAATTAAAATACATATTTGTTTTTCGGACGTTATCTGCCCTTCTTGATGCATTGTGGAATATAAAGGATGAATATCTTTGGCATTCCCTTTTTTCAGCATAAGTTTTATATGTCCTCCTTTGGGAGTGTATTTAATAGCATTTGAGATAAGATTGACTATAAGTTTTGCGATCTTATCTACATCAAAATCCATATTTAATTCAACTTCCGATTGATATTCGATAAAAATATTCTTTTTTTCAGCCCAAGGCTTCATCTCTATATACAATTGTTTGATCAATTCAGTTATGTTTTGATGTGACATAGTTACTTGTTCAAGCCCTAAATCGGCTTTTCTAATGTCTACTAATTCAGTAATAAGTGATAGTATTTTTCTGGAGTTTGATAGTATGGACTTACATTCCTTTGATAAATTTAATTCGGCCATACGTTCTGCTGCGAGCATAATAAGGGTAAGCGGTGTTTTTAGTTCGTGGGAAACATTCATGAAGAAACGCATTTTAGACTGGTACTTTTCTTCATCATTGGCACGTTGGAGCTCTTGGATATGTTTTTCCCGTTTTAATATTTGCTCTTTATTGTATTGATAACCAAAAATAGAGGCAATCAAGATGAAAATGATAATATATAGAGATTTGGCCCATCCGGTCAGCCACCATGGGGGAAGTATAGAAATATCAAGAGTTTCCGGAGGAAGTGTCCAACTGAATCCCCTGTCTGTTGAAACTTGCAGCTCGAATTGATAGTTTCCATAAGGGAGATTGGAATATTGCACTTTGTTTATAGAATATGGTATAGTTTTCCATTCTTTATCATAACCCTTCATTTGGTAACGATACATAATTCGATTGGAGAGATTATATCCGAGGGCAGAAAATGAAATAATAAGGTTATTCTGATTATGAGATAACTTAAAATGTGTTGTATTATTGAGGATGGAAGATAAGATGATATTGTTGTCGTAACTTTTTTGAGGGATAATGGCTTTTCCGTTTATATATAAATTTCTAAAAATCAATTTTGTATAAAATTCTGTGTTATTTGTAAAATCATGTGGATGAAAATAGTTTAGCCCTCTAATACTCCCCATATAGATTGTTCCATCATTTGATTGGTATCCGGCACCAATCTTAAACGAATTGCTTTGTAGCCCGTCGGCAATTTCATAAATTGAAATTTCTTTGGTTTGAGGGTTGAAACAAGTAATTCCGTTGCCGCCGATCCATACATTCTGTTCATTGTCTATGAAAACTATTTCACAGTCGTTGCTGGTCAATCCATTGCTTTTGGTATAAGCTGTAGCGGAGTAATCATTATCTTTTGTTGAGTGAATTGTGATTTTATTCAGACCGCCACCGATGGTTCCAAACCAATAGGCAGAGTCATTTTGTTGGGTGATACAAGCAATATAGTCGGAAGATATGGAATGTTCTGAGTTGTTATTAGCTTGATAGACCGATATATTTTGAATTTCCCCTTGATTATCCATCCATATTTTGTTTAACCCGTGATCGGTACATAGCAATATAGCCTCAGATTCTATATATATATCTGAAATAAAACAAGACGCAATAGAATGCTTTGTCCGTGGTGTGAGAGAGTATTCTATACTTGGATTTGATTGGAGATTTTTGATACAATAAACTCCATTTCCCCACGAACATATCCAAAGTCTTCCCCAGCGGTCCTCGCCAATTCCACTCACGCTTACGGAGAAATCATCGGAGGTTCCTGAATCTTTCTTGAACAATCTGTGATCTTTTCCGGTTCCAATATCGTATATGATTACTCCTTGAGATAAACCGATATATAATCTTTTTTGATCACGACTTAGAGCCAGTCTTTGTAATCCGTCTGCTGCGCCCCTTGTTGAAGTTAAAGCTATGCGTTCGGTTGTTTCATTTTTAATGTCATAACGGACCAAACTTCCTCCTTCGACAATTATCCAGATAGCTGTGTTGTCTTGAACTGCAACAGACGATATTTCGCTTTCGGGATATCCGATATTTGATAACTTTTTGTTTGAAATGGAATGAAAAGGTGAGGGGGATAATGACCGATAGTATAGGCCTTTGTTAAGTGTGGATATCCATAAGTTGTTATAAGTATCTATAAATAATGATGTGACTCTTGCTTGAGAAAAATTTACATTATTGTTATTACTAAGATAAATGTTTATATTTTCTTTCGGGGTAAAAGGTTGATCAACTTTAAATATCCCTCCGAAATAACTAAACCATATTGTTTTATCATCTTTTGTGATGAAAGTCCCATTCGTACTGTTAGGAATTTTAGGATTGAGCGTTTGAAAATTAATGTAAGCCTTACTTGGAATATTGATTGTATAGGTGTCGGTGAATGCGAATCTGAAACAACCTTGTGGAGAACGGAGATATAAATGTTGTTCTGTTGCAAAAATTGCATTAATGTTGATTTTTTGTTCAATGAGATCTTGTATTCTATGACTTTCTCTGATTTTTATTTTATTATTGTTAATTTCTAATTGGACAAGGTAGTCTCCGGTAATGTTCCATATATATCCGTTATGTATGGACGGTTTGGTGAATTCCCCCCATGAAAGATCCCGATCGTAATCATTTTCCCAATCCAATATGTAAATAGTATTAGTGGATTCTTCGATCCGGGCGATGCATAGTTTGTTTCCCGTACGTATCCATAAGCGGTGATTAATATTGTCTATAGAAAGTTGGTTTATACGTTCTTTGAGAATGTTGTGATCGTTGGCGATAATAGTATAAGGAATATATCGGTGAGTGTTTAAATCTACACAAGTTAAGCCACTGTCAGAGCCTATCCATAATTTACTCTTGCTACATTCCATTGCATTGATTCGATTGTGTGACTCAAAGATCTTTGGGTTAGTGGAGTAATAGTCGATAGTTTGGAGCTGATAACCATCAAAATTCTGTAAGCAAGAATTTGTACCTATCCAGATAAGTCCAGTACTGTCTTGGACTACGCAATTTGCGTCTGTATGGGATAATCCATCATTGATAGTTAGTCTTTTGAAGGTTTCATCAGCTTGCACCGATAAAAAACTGAAGAACATTCTATAAATCAAAACCAGAGACAAGATTAGCTTAAATCTTGTTTGCACATGAATAGGTATCATCATAGTATTTTTGATATGACTGAAAATTGAATAATGCTACAAAAATAGAAAAGTTTTATAGAAAGAAGTAGGAGTTTAAAGAAAAAATGGCAGGGTGAACGCATAGAATAATATCGTGTACAAATAGGACACTTTAGTTGTTTTAGGAAAAGGATCGAACAACATTCGGTACAAATAGCGTAATACTAATAGTATGAAACATATATTTTTGCAAAAAAAATGAAAAGCATTATGAAATACAAAATCTGTCTTTTATTACTTTTATTATTTGGAACCAATCTATTAAATGCCATTGGTATTAAGTATGAATTGTGGTATAACACGCCGGCTGATGAGTGGATGAAGGCTCTCCCTATCGGAAACGGACGTTTAGCAGCTATGGTCTATGGAGGGGTGGAACGTGAAACAATTGCGCTCAATGAATCGAGTATGTGGTCCGGCGAATATGATGAACATCAGGAACAACCTTTTGGCAAACAGAAGTTGAGTGAACTGAGAAATCTTTTTTTTGAAGGGAAATTAGTGGAAGGAAATCGGTTGGCGGGCAAATACTTGAGAGGAACTCCACATTCATTCGGTACTCATTTGCCTATTGGTGATTTGAAACTGGATTTTATTTATTCCGAGAAAGGAATGACCGATTATCGTCGTTCTCTATCCTTAAATGAAGGAGTAAGCAAAGTCTCTTATCGTGTAGGCGATGTGCGGTATACTCGGGAGAGTTTCTCTACAAATCCGGACGATGTGATTGTGATGCGTATGTCGGCGGATAAGAAGAAATCATTTTCGGCTATTCTTTCTTTGGATTTATTGCGTGACGCACAAGTTACGACAGAAAAAAATCAGCTTATTTTCAGTGGAAAAGTTTCCTTTCCTAAATTAGGAAAAGGCGGGGTTGGTTTTGAAGGAAGAATAGCTGTGAATGCTCCTCGTGCAACGGTACAGGTGGATGCGGATAAAATAAAGATTAATGATGCGGATGAATTGACTATTATAATTGACATACGTACTGATTATAAGAATGAACAGTTTAAGGATTTGTGCCGGGAAACAGTTAACAAAGCAGCAGTTAAATCATATAAGGCATTGAGAACAAGGCATATAAAGGATTTTATGCCTCTTTTTGAACGTGTGTCATTAAATATAGAAGGAGAGGAGTCATTTGAACAATTGCCTACGGACGAACGATGGCAACGATTGAAAAGTGGAAAGGCAGATGAAGGACTAATCGCCCTCTTTTTTCAATATGGGCGATATTTGTTATTGTCTTCGTCAAGAAGTAATTCTCCTTTGCCTGTAGCTTTACAGGGTCCTTTTAATGATAATCTGGCATGTAATATGTGTTGGACCAGTGATTACCATATGGATATCAATACTCAACAAAACTACTGGATAGCCAATGTGGGAAATTTGGCGGAATGTAATTTGCCGCTTTTCAAGTATATAGAAGATTTAGCTGTGCATGGAGCGAAGACAGCCCGGGTAGTATATGGTTGTAAAGGTTGGACTGCACATACGGTAGCCAATATCTGGGGATTTACAGCCCCTTCTGCTGCCATAGGTTTCGGGTTGTTCCCGACTGCAAGTTCATGGATGGCTTCTCATCTATGGACTCAGTATGAATATACCTTGGATAAAAGCTTCCTTGCTGAGACAGCTTATCCTTTATTAAAGGGAAATGCAGAGTTTTTATTGGATTATATGACGGAATCACCGGACGGAAAATATCTGATGACAGGTCCCAGCATTTCGCCGGAGAATGCATTTCGATATGAGAATACTTATTTATGTGCTTCTATGATGCCTACTTGTGATCGTGTATTGGTATATGAAACATTGAATTCTTGTATGCAAGCGGCTTCAATTCTAAATATTGATGAAGCTTTTCAAGATACTCTGAAACAGGCATTGAGTAAACTTCCTCCGATTCGTCTGCGGGCTAACGGAGCTATACGTGAATGGTTTGAGGATTATGAAGAAGGTGTTCCGAACCATCGGCATACAACGCATTTGTTAGCATTATATCCATTCTCTCAGATTTCATTAGAAGGTACTCCTGAACTGGCTTTGGGAGCGAGAAAAACGATTGAAGGACGATTATCGGCGAAAAATTGGGAGGATGTGGAATGGAGCCGTGCTAATATGATGTGTTTTTATGCTCGTCTGAAAGATGAGAAGGAAGCATATAATAGTACTCTTGTCCTTTTGAAAGATTTTACACGCGAGAATTTGCTGAGTATTTCTCCCAAGGGAATTGCAGGAGCTCCTTATGATATTTTTATCTTTGACGGTAATGCAGCCGGAGCCGCCGGGATTGCGGAGATGCTGGTGCAAAATCATGAAGGCTATATTGACTTTTTGCCTTGCTTGCCGAAGCAATGGAAAAGAGGTAGTTATAGTGGATTATGTGTGAGGGGAGGAGCGGAAGTCGCTGCAGATTGGGATGAGGAAGGAATTCGTAAAGCATCTGTACAGGCTAAGGTCGAGCGTCGATTTTCTGTCAAATTGCCTGCTAATGGTAATTATGGGCTGACTTTGAATAATCGGAAAATACATTTGCCGGTAGATGCTTACGGAATAGCTGCCGTTTATATGCAGGCGGGTGATAAACTGGATATCAATCGAAACTAATTATACAAATTTTTAATATGACTGTTATGGTAAAATACATTTCATGCTTATTGTTTGTAATGTTTGGCGCATTGTACAATGTCAATGCTCAGGATTATCTGATCTCTACTCCAAACACATCTTTGTTATTAACGGCAAAACCGGGGGAAGCCGCCCGTATCCATTATTATGGTACTCGTATAGAAGAGAACCGGATACAGCAGATTTTTGATTCGAATCTGGCTTTTCATTCGGAGTCGTATCCTGCATTCGGGATTTATTCGTATAATGATAAAGCTATGCAGGTGACTCACGGAGATGGAAACATGTCATTAGACCTGGCGGTAGAATCTGTAAAACAGTATACGGTGGCTGAGGCTGAGATTACTGAAATCTTGTTGAAAGACAAAGTCTATCCTTTCTTTGTTAAGCAGTGTTATAAGGCTTATAAGAACAGTGATGTGATTGGTACTTGGGTTGAGGTGACCAATCAGGAGAAAAAGCCTGTAACCATGTATAAATTTGCTTCTGCCTTTATTCCGGTACGTAGAGGCGACAACTGGCTAACGCATTTTCATGGAACTTGGGGAGCGGAAAATATGCTTCAGGAAGAGAGGCTGACAGACGGACAAAAGATTATTAAGAATGAAGACGGAGTCCGGAATACGACGAATGAGAATCCTTCTTTTATGTTGACTTTGGACGGAAAACCACAGGAGGAAACCGGACACGTTTTTGGTGCAAGCCTGGCTTGGAGCGGCAATTATACTTTGAAACTGGATGTTGACAATAACCGGATTATTAAAATCTATGCCGGTATTAATGAGGATGCCTCTTATTATACTCTGGATCCGAAAAAGACTTTTGTCACACCGGAGTTTGCCATGACTTACAGTACAACGGGCAAAGGCGGGGTGAGCCGTAATTTCCACCGGTGGGCACGAATGTATAAGCTCAGTCATGCAGACGCTGATCGGGATATTTTATTAAATAGCTGGGAAGGTGTTTATTTTAAAGTAGACCAGGAAGTTATGGCTCAGATGATGAAGGATATGTCTCAATTGGGAGGAGAATTATTTGTGATGGACGACGGCTGGTTCGGTGATAAATATCCTCGTGACGGTGGAAGCACAAGTCTGGGTGACTGGGTGGTATGCAAGAAGAAACTGCCGCAGGGTATAGAAGGATTGATTGCTTCAGCTAAGAAATGCGGAATTAAGTTCGGCCTTTGGATTGAACCGGAAATGGTCAATAGTAAGAGTGAATTGTATGAGAAACATCCGAATTGGATTATTTGTCAGGACAATCGTACGCCTACTACCGGCAGAGGGGGGACACAGATGATTCTTGACCTTTCAAATCCCAAGGTGCAGGACTTCGTTTTTGGAGTGGTAGATAATCTGATGACTAATTATCCGGAGATTGCTTATATCAAGTGGGACGCCAATGCCAGTATCATGAACTATGGTTCTTATTACTTGCCGAAAGACAGACAATCACATCTTTATATAGAATATCATAAAGGTTTGAATAATGTGTTGGAACGTATCCGTACTAAATATCCCCACTTATTGATGCAGGCTTGTGCAAGCGGTGGCTCTCGTGTGAATTATGGACTATTACCTTACTTTGGTGAGTTCTGGACAAGTGACAACACAGATGCTTATCAGCGTATCTATATGCAATGGGGCGTATCAAATTTCTATCCGGCGATAGCTATGGCATCACATGTGAGTGCGGATAAGAATCATCAGACAGGTCGCCGTACCCCGTTGAAGTTCCGTTTTGACGTAGCCATGTCAGGACGTTTGGGTATGGAGATGCAGCCTAAGGATATGACAGATGGAGATAAGGAATTTGCAAAAAGAGCAATCAAGGCATACAAGGAGATTCGCCCGATTGTGCAGCATGGAGATTTGTACCGTTTGGTATCTCCTTATGATAAAGTGGGTTTTGCCTCTTTGATGTATGCTACTCCGGAAAAGGACAAAGCGGTTTTCTTCGCTTACCGTATGGAATATTTGTTGAACCAGGTTACTCCTCGTGTACGTATGACGGGACTTGACCCGGACAAGCAGTATAAATTGGTTGATATGACACCGTTGAAAGAAAACAAGAAGAATTTCTTGGATGGAAAAGTTTTGAGTGGCAAACTACTGTTGGAAGAAGGTGTGGAAGTGCCTTTCTCCGGCGAATATTCCAGTGTTGTGATGCAATTAATTGAAGTGAAATAGAGGACAGGTTATGGGAATAAAAAGTATGATACGGTTTTGTTATGTAACTCTGGCAGTAATTCTGATTAGTACAAATGCTTCTGCTATGATATCAGGAGAAGAAGATTATCAGCGTGCAGATACTCTTCATCGATTAGCTGATAAAGTGTATTCTTTGGGAGTGGTTCCGGAGTGGATCGGTGATTCACATTATTTCTGGTATAAAAACCGGGAACGGACAGGTTCTGTTTTTTATCTGGTGAATGCGGAAAACGGAGAGAAGCAGCGTGCAGGCACGCTTGAAGAACTGAAGAAACTGTTGCCGGAAATATGGAAAGTTACTGATAAGAAGGAGAAAAAGAAGCCTGTAACCAAAGATGGTAAGGTCATGTCTCCGGACAGAAAATGGCTAGCCTATATACGGGACAACAATGTATATATAGCTTCGTCTGATAAAAATCAGGGTGGAGAAGTTCCTTTAAGTATAGATGGTACGTTTGACTGTTTCTACGATGCCAATTTGATATGGTCGCCTGATTCGAAGAAAATAGCAACATTGAAGACACGGCAGGCTAATTGCCGGCGTATTCCTTTGTTGGAGTCTGCCCCCAAAACACAGCTACAGCCCCTCTTGCATTGGCGGGATTATGCAAAACCGGGGGATGTATTGCCGGTGTCGGTTCCCGTCCTGTTTGATGTGGAACATCGTAAGCAAATACCTTTGGACACCCGAGGCTATGAGAACCAGTTCAGTTTGTCTCTAACCGGTTGGAGAGAAGACAGCCGTGGCTTTACCTTTGAATTTAACCGGCGTGGGCACCAGCAGTATATTGTGGGAGAAGTCAATGCGCAGAATGGGATGATCCGTCATTTAGTGGATGAGAAGTCGGATACATTTATTTCTTATATCAACAACTACCGCTATGACCTGAATGACGGAATGGAGATACTTTGGATGTCCGAACGGGATGGGTGGCGCCATTTATATCGCATAGATGGAAAGACCGGAGAGGTCAAGAATCAAATCACACGTGGAGAATGGGTAGTGCGCAAGGTTATTTTTGTGGATGCTGGTCAGCAGAGGATATACTTTATGGCTTCGGGGCTTAATAAGAAAGAAGATCCTTATAACCAGCATTATTGTTGTGTGAACTTTGACGGAACCGGTTTTCAGGATTTGACTCCGGAGAATGCCAATCATAAGGTTATTCTTTCAAAGGATAGAAGTTATTTCGTTGATGTTTACTCCCGTCCGGATCTGCCGCCTGTCAGTGTTTTACGTAAGCTGGGAGAGAAAAAAGTTATAGCCACATTAGAAAAGTGTGACATATCAGACTTGAAGGCGCAAGGGTGGCAAATGCCTGAGGTCTTTTGTGCAAAAGGCAGGGATGGAAAAACGGATATTTGGGGAACGATTTATCGGCCATTCAATTTTGACCCGTCCAAGTCATATCCTGTTGTTGAGAATATCTATGCCGGCCCTCATGATTCGCATGTGTCAAAAGACTTTAATCCTATTGAGTGGAGTAGTTCTTCATTGGCTGAACTGGGCTATATCGTTGTGCGAATTGACGGAATGGGTACTAACAACCGCTCTAAGACGTTTCACGATGTTTGCTGGAAGAATTTGAAGGATGCGGGATTCCCGGACCGGATTAAATGGATACAAGCTGCTGCGCGGAAATATAAATATATGGATACAAGCAGGGTCGGCATTTATGGTTGGTCAGCCGGCGGACAGAACGCGATGACGGCACTGTTGTTCCACAATGATTTTTATAAAGCGGCGGTTTCTTTCTGCGGTTGCCATGATAATCGAATGGATAAGGTCTGGTGGAATGAACTGTGGATGGGGTATCCGGTGGATGAATCGTATAGCCGTTCATCGAACGTGGATAATGCTCATTTATTGAAAGGTGATTTATTATTGATAAATGGAGAACTGGATGATAATGTAGATCCGGCTTCTACGTTGCAGGTAGTAGATGCCTTGATAAAAGCGGATAAGATGTTTGAACAGCTTTACTTGCCGGGTAAGGGACACAGCCTGGGAGGTAGTTATGAACTTCATCGTCTATATGAGTTCTTTAATAGGAAATTGCTTCAGAGAAAATAAGCCTAATGCTATCTGTATATAAATAAATCCCCTGCCGGCACGCCGGCAGGGGATTCTGTCATTAATCAAATTGTCCCTCGACTCTTAAAACTTAGCAATAAATTTAGTCTTTCAGTTTTGCGATGATGAAGTCGCGGTTCAAGCGGGCGATGTTGCTGATAGAGATGTTC
>ERZ839767.5397-NODE-5397-length-11523-cov-4.324468_pt1 | contig 11523 bp, 9 predicted proteins | sample MGYA00519879_ERZ839767 | MGnify/ENA primary metagenome ERZ839767 (study PRJEB31850, sample SAMEA3708852) | human gut metagenome | biome: human gut; feature: human-associated habitat; material: faeces | place: China | collected 2014 ...
AATCTCGCTATTCACCAAATTTATAACGACTTATAATTCGTCGAACTCACGTTAATATATTTAGGGAACGATATAACCACCATGACTCGTCTGAAATACCTGCCCGGTCAGACAGTCAAATGCACCTCCTCCTACAAAGAGGCGGCGAAGTGGTGTTCCGAGATGCCTTCCCAAGACAATGCCATTATTTTATTCGACAAAAGAAGCCTGAATGAAGACATTACAGCCATAACCTATCTCCACAATAACTTACCGGGAGTATACATTATCTTATTTACAGCACCGCTTTCAGCAGAAGAACGGAAACAGTATCAACGTTGCGGCATTCACGACACACTGAATAAAACAGCCTCCATCACGGATATACATAATAAGATAGAATTTATCAGTGACCGAGCGGACATCCTATTTTCGGAGAAAAGAGCCAAAAAGAAGATACTCCATTTCAAGATTCCTCTTTGGAAAAGAACCTTCGATGTTATTTTCTCCTCTCTCTCCATACTTATTCTTTCTCCTGTATTTATCCTGACTGCCATTTCTATCAAACTTGAGAGTAAAGGTCCCATCTGGTACAAATCCAAACGAGTGGGAACCAATTATAAGGTTTTCGATTTCCTGAAATTCCGAAGCATGTATACCGGCGCCGATTCCAGATTGAAGGACTTGAATGATAAAAACCAATATGCCTCCGACGAAGAAGAGGCGGAAGAACAAATTATCCAGCTGAATGAAGAAACGGAAGAAATGCTTTTAGCAGGCGGAGGTTTGTCGGTAAGCGATGATGAAATCATGTTAGTGTCCGACGATTATGTGATTTCCGAAGAAGAATTCAATCATAAAAAGGAAACGGAAAAGCAAAATGCATTTGTAAAGATAGAAAACGACCCCCGCATCACAAAGGTAGGTCGTTTTATTCGCAAATACAGCATCGACGAATTGCCCCAGCTCTTTAATATATTAAAAGGTGACATGTCAGTGGTAGGAAACCGTCCTCTCCCACTCTATGAAGCCGAGAAACTGACAGGCGACGAATACATCGACCGCTTCATTGCCCCCGCAGGCCTCACAGGTCTTTGGCAGGTGGAAAAGCGGGGAGACGCAGGCAAACTGTCGGCAGAAGAGCGTAAACAACTGGACATCCAATACGGTCGCACCTATTCGTTTAAAACGGATATGAAGATTATCCTGAAAACGTTGACCGCATTCATCCAAAAAGAGAATGTATAAGAGAGAATGAAGAATATTAGAATCAAAAAGAATTACAAAAAGACAATAATTATGAAAAAGTTACTTTTACTTACCGTAGCCTTTTCCGTATTTGCGGTCCTGCAAGCACAGGAAGAGCAAACCCAAAAGGTAGCGGATGATTTCACCCAATCCACTTTCGAACAGGTAGATTATGAGAACTTAACCCTGCCTCCGTTGGGTACCTTGTTCGAAAACGCAAAGGGAACTCCTTCTGTAGAAATCATGGAAAAACAGGTACAGCTCCAAAAGAAACTCCTTTCTAAGGAACAACGTGCTTGGCTCTCTTTTTTCACCGGGCATGGTTCCTATACATACGGTATGTTGGATAATTACGCTAACAGTTCAGATGTATTGACTCCTATCTACTACCAATATTCAGGTGTAGAACAACACTATTGGAATATAGGGGGAAGCGTGAGTATTCCATTTGAAACACTCTTTGATTTGGGAGGACGTATCAAACGCCAACGTCTGAATGTAGAGATTTCTCAGTTGGAAAAAGAAAAAGAGTACCAACTATTAAAACAACAGATAGCTACTATTTACGTACGTATCACCAATAATTTAGTATCTTTAAAAACTGCAGCCGAAAATGCGGCAGCGTATCGGGGAGCAGGTTTAGTCAGTGAGCAACGTTTTCGTGCCAATCAATTAGATGTTACTGATTTGGCAGATGTAAAAAGATATGAAAACACAGCAATTCAAGCTTATCAAGGTATCATGACTCAAATCAGTACAGATATCCTCATTTTGGAAATTATGACCAACACTCCTATCATTACCAATATTAATAACAAATAAAGCTCAACAATATGGAATATTTCCGCTATATCGTCCGTTTCCTCTACCGCATTCGCTGGTATCTGGTAGTACTGCCGCTCATCGCGTTAGTCATTGCATGGTTTATGACCCGCAATATGGACAAAGAATATGATGTAAAGACTACTATTTATACGGGTATCATTTCCGGTTATAACATTGAAACCGGTTCTACCATTGCAGTTGGTAATTCGTTTACCAATATGGCCAACCTGATGAATATCATTACCACAGAAAAAACATTGAAAGAAGTATCTCTTCGACTTTATGTAGAATGTATGACCTACGGAGACGAAGAAAAAAGCACTAATTACATCACTGCCGAACATTTCAGGGAACTCAATGCTATGACTCCCAAAGAAATTAAAGCGTTGATAGATAAAAAGAATGAAGCAAAATCAGTTGAAAATCTGAAAGCGTATGAACGTCCATCGGCTAATAACTTTGTATATGCCTTACTGAATGGTGGACATCCCTATTTCAGCGTGCCCTTGTTATCGGAAAGAATAAAAGTAGCCCAATTAGGAAGTTCTGATATGATTGAAATCGGCTATTCCGCTAACGACCCGGGTATTGCTTACAATACCTTACGCATCCTTAACGAAGAATTTATCGACCAATACCAAGAAATACGTTTTGGAGAGACCAATGATGTCATCCGATTCTTTGAAGGAGAAGTAGCTCGTCTATTCCGTGTATTAACCAACTCTGAAAACGACTTGATTAAATACAATGTAGAAAAACGTATCATTAATTATGGGGAACAAACCAAACAGGTAACCATATTAGATGCCAATCATCAAATAAAAGAAAACGATTTACTTTTCCAACATGCCACTACTAATGCTTTAGTAAACTTTTTAGAAGCCAAATTAGGTGACCAAGCGAAGCTCATTCGTAGTAACAATGATTTCATTGATGAACTGAATAAAATATCGGGATTAAAGGCAAGAATTTCTAACTTAGAAATCATGAATGAAAGTGGTAATGCTACAACAAATGAAGCTTTAACCAAGTATAAAGAAGAAATGGCTACATCAGAAAATAAGATTTCTCGCATTGCCCAAGATATTATAGCAAGTTCTTCTAGTACTAATAATATTAAAAACAGTGTATTAGTAGATAGGTGGTTAGAACAAGTTCTTTTAGCGGAAAAAGCACAAGCAGAAGCTGGAGCAACAGATATTATGCGTTCCAATATAGACAAAGACTTCCTCTATTTTGCTCCTATCGGTGCCACCATTAATCGCAAGGAGCGTCATATCGGATTTGTAGAAAGTAACTATATGGAGATGCTGAAAGCATTAAATGCAGCACGTCTTCGCCAAAAGAATCTGCAAATGACAACGGCTACATTGAAGGTATTAAATCCTCCTTTATTCCCATTAAATGCATTGCCAACCAACCGTTTACTCATTTTGTTGGCAGCCTATTTATTGACTTTCCTATTTACTTGCGGCTATTTTGCCATCATCGAATTGCTCGACCATACGTTACGCGACCGTCAACGAGCCGAAAAACTAACAGGTGGAAAAGTATTGGGAGCTTTCCCCAAAGAAAGCTCACTCCGCTACCGTCGATACAACAAAGCCATCAACGATATGGCCATGCGCCATTTAAGCAAGACGTTGTTACCTTATTTTAAAGATAATCAACAAAATGTACTCAATTTGCTTAGTACGGAAGAAGGAAATGGAAAGAGTATGTTAGCTTCTCAATTGGAAGAATATTGGAACTCTATTGGTTTGGAGGTTCGTAAGATTGCTTACGATGAAGACTTTTTGACAGAAGATAGCAAATACGTCATGGCTAGTAGTGTAAAAGACTTGTGCCCGGATTTGCAACCCAATGAAATTCTCATTGTCGAATACCCGAACTTAAGTGAACACTCAATCTCTCCAGCTCTATTAAATATGGGTACAGTGAATCTGTTGGTAAGCCGTGCAAATAGAGCATGGAAGAACACAGACCAACAAATGTACAAGAAATTAATGGATATGCTGGATAACAAAGAAGACCTGTTCATCTATTTGACTCAAGCTGACAGAAGTTCTGTAGAAGAGTTCACCGGACAGTTACCTCCGTATACTCCATTCAAGAATTTTGTCTATCGTATGTCACAATTAGGCTTAACTGCTGTTGAAAACAAGCACACTAAATGATTAACGAAAAGTTACAAGATATCAGAACCGAACTCCAAGGCAAATGGGGCATCCTGGCAGTTTTACTGCTAGGATGGCTCTTTTGTTTCAAGTATATTGTAGGTGGTAGTATGTCTATGGGGTTGATGATAGGGCTCTTACCTCTCATACTTTTAATAGGAGGAGTCTTTATCAATAAACCTGTAGTCCTTTTTGCTGTGCTTTTTACTGTAAACTATTTCATCATGGGGTCATTACGGTATTTAATACATCATCCTCTTCCCCTTCCTGTATCAGTTTTGATGGATATTTTATACCTCATGTTAGTATGTATTTTACTAGTTAAGTGCGTATGGGGGCAGTATGAAATACGAAAAATCGGAATAGGAATTCTTTTTATCTATTTAATTTGGGTCGGTTTTTGCTTACTCCAAGCTTTTAATAATACCTGTGGTACGGGATTTGAAATAACTCCATGGTTCAGAGAAATCCGCCCTTTAGCATTTCATAGTATTTATATTATTATCATTTTTGCTATTTTATTCCGAAAAGTAGAACATATTAAATGGTTCCTCTATATATGGGCTATTTTTACATTATTAGCAGTAGCCAAAGGATATTGGCAACGAAACCATGGTTTTGACCAATATGAATGGTGGTGGTTATGGGCAGTAGGTGCACCGACACACTTAATAAACTCAGGAGTGCGCTATTTCTCCTTTTTTTCAGATGCTGCCAATTTTGGTTCTAATATGGCCTTTTGTACTGTCACATTTGGACTAATTGCGCTATATATAAGAAACTGGAAAAGTAAATTATTTTTTCTTGGAGTAGCTTTTGCTTCAGGCTATGGAATGATGATTGCCGGAACACGGAGTGCCTTATTTGTGGCATTAGCTGGATTTGTTCTATATACACTACTTTCTAAAAATTGGAAGTTATTCTTATTATCTCTATCTGTCATCGTACTAGCTATTGGTTTTTTGAAGTTCAGTACTATTGGAAATGATAACCGTTTAATTCATCGAATGCGTACAGCCTTCGACCCGGAAGATGCATCATTACAAGTACGCTTAGATAACCAGAAAGCTATGAAAGCCTATATGAAAGAAGCGCCATGGGGAATTGGTTTAGGACGAGATGGAAATAATGTTCCTGTAAACAACAAGTATAGACTAGTATCTACAACAGCTACAGACTCAACCCTAGTATACATTTGGGTACGAACTGGAGTGATAGGTCTAACAATTTATTTACTACTATTTGTTGCGACCATGATTGGAGGATGTTATATTGTACTCTTTAAAATTAAGAACAAAGAGCTTCGAGGAATTCTTACGGCCATGCTTTGTGGTGCCGCTTGTATGATGGTGGCGGCCTACGGTAACAATATTTATTTGCAGTATCCGAACGGACTATTGATTTTTGGTTGTGAAACATTAGTCTACCTAGGACCTTACTTCGACAAGCAACTGACCAAAGAAAAAGAAAAGAAAGATGCAAACCCACAATCTGCTTGAATTATCCATCATCGCCATCAATTACAATGGCTATACGGATACTTGTGAGATGGTGGATTCCGTAATGAAATATATTCATAATATTTCTTATGAGCTCATTATAGTAGATAACGCTTCGCAAAACAGCGAAGCGTTATTACTGCAACAAAAATATCCGAATATAATAGTTATCCCTTCAGAATACAATCTAGGGTTTGCTGGAGGAAATAATCTTGGACTTCGACAAGCACAGGGTAAGTATATCCTCTTGCTGAACAATGATACTTATATCAAAGACGACTCAATCATCCGAATGATTGAATTAATGAAACAGAACCCTCAAATAGGAATGGTTTCTCCTTTAATTAAGTATGCACAGGATAAACACACTATTCAATATGCAGGCTTCACTCCCCTATCCCCTATTACCTTAAGAAACAGCGGAGTAGGTTGCGGAGACCCGGATAACGGACAATATGCGTCAGCCTATCGGACAGCCTTTGCGCATGGTGCCGCTATGCTATTCAAAAAAGATTTGCTTCAAATCATTGGCTATATGCCGGAAATTTACTTTCTTTACTACGAAGAAATGGATTGGTGTACGCATTTAAGCAAAAAGGGATATGAAATCTGGGTGGAACCTCGTTGCGTAGTCTATCATAAAGAAAGCGCCAGTACCGGACAGAGTAGCCCATTAAAGACCTTTTATATGACCCGTAACCGGTTACTTTATGCAAAACGAAATTTAGATATAGTACCTCGGGTATTGTCATATCTTTATCAATTAAGTGTCGTCGTACCAAAAGATTGTATCAAATATAGTATAAACAAACGCAAAGATTTGGCCAAAGCCACTTGGCAGGGAGCCAAAGCATTTATAACTTTAAAATAGAATAAAAGATGGATTGGGGAGCAATACTATTTTATGTAGATTGGATTTTATTCATTATAGTGGCCATTACGGTTCTCTATTTGTTCATTTTTGCTTTAGGTGCTATGTTCGGTCACAAAGAACAAATACCGGTATCCGCAAAAAAACATCGTATATTGGTACTATTCCCATGCTATAAAGAAGATAAAGTCATCGAAAATACCATCAACTCTTTTTTTGAACAGGATTATCCCCGCAATGAATATGACATAGCCGTCATTTCTGACCACATGAGCGAAATTACCAATTTCAAACTGGCACAATATCCTATTATCCTCTTAACGCCTAATTTTGAGAAAAGCTCCAAAGCCAATTCATTGAATTATGCAATGCAACATATTCCTTATAAGAAATACGACATTGTAGTTATCCTGGATGCTGATAATTTGGTGGATAAAGACTTCTTACAGCGAATCAATGATGTATATGCTGCCGGTTCGAAAGCCATTCAGGCACATCGTATTTCTAAAAATCGAAATACCTATACAGCTATTCTAGATGCCTTATCGGAAGAAGTTAACAACTCCATATTCCGGGCAGGACATGTCAACCTAGGCTTTTCCTCTGGACTAATTGGTTCCGGAATGGCCATGGACTATCGCTGGTTTAAAGAACACATCGGGCAAGTCAGCACAGCCGGAGAAGACAAAGAGTTTGAAGCCCTCCTGATGGAAGACCGTATCTACATAGAATATTTAAACGATGTCTATGTTTATGATGAAAAGGTACAGAAAAAAGAAGTTTTCAATAGACAACGCCGTCGTTGGATGGCTGCACAGGTAAACTCATTGGGTTCGAATTTCAAGAAATTCTTTCCGGCTCTCTACCACCGGAACTTCGATTTGGCGGATAAGATATTTCAGTGGATGATGCTTCCACGAAGCATACTCCTTGCTTTCATTGTATTAATGGGAGGTTTGATGCCTATTCTTTATGCTTATTTAGGTATGCATTGGTGGATGCTGGCTCTCAAATGGTGGATTGTGTTCTTTATTCTGTTACTTACATTTGCCATCGCCATTCCAAATTACTTAGTAGACTCTCGTTTTAACAATGCGATGCGCCAAGTACCGATATTAGGCTTAGGCATGATATTAAATCTCTTCCGTTTAGGAGGATTAAAAGAGAAATTCCTGCACACAGACCACGATTACGATGAAAAATAGAATCATCCAATGGTTACAAGCTCATCCCGCTATAAAACAGAAAGTATATAGTCTGATGATGCATCCGATAAAAACTCGTCCACGCCGATGGATGGCACTTTTCCGTTTTCTCTATATGAAAAAAGGAAAAGGCTCCGTCATTTACCGGAGTGTACGTAAAGATATCACTCCTTTCCATCCCTTTACGTTAGGCAATTATTCTGTCATTGAAGACTATTGCTGTATCAACAACGCCGTAGGAGAAATCCATATTGGCGACCGTACACGCATCGGACTGCATAATACAATTATCGGACCTGTACGTATTGGCAATGATGCAAATTTAGCCCAAGGTGTAGTAGTGTCTGGACTTAATCACAATTATAAAGACACAACCTATACCATCAGTAAACAAGGAGTCTATACCTCTCCTATTATCATAGAAGATGATGTTTGGATTGGCGCCAATGCCGTCATTACTGCAGGTGTTACCATTGGGAAGCATTGTGTTATTGGAGCTGGAAGTATTGTAACAAAGGACATTCCAGATTATTCTGTAGCTGTAGGAAATCCAGCCAGAATAATACAAGGACTCTAATTCTTCCTATACTTTGCCCTTAAAACATATAAATAAATTTAAATATTGATATAACCCTATAACTTTCAATAATAAAAACCTTATTTTTTCTTTTTTGTCTACATCACTAATTATCCAATCCTTCCATGTCGGTATATATTGCTGCAAATCTCTTAAATATGAAGAAATGTTTGATTCTTTATGTTCTTCTTTCGCCATTATTAAACGACGATAAACTCTCATAAACGCTACCAAACGATATTTTCTTAGACTTGAATAGCTATATAATTTCCTATAATTCTTAAACTGAGCTGTAAAATGGTCCAAATGTTTATCTATAGAATAATGAGAACGTGAAATGGAGTTCTCACGTACATAATAAAAATAAGTTCCTATCGTAGACAAATATACCTTTTTTGCAACCTCTGAAAAATCTACAATCAAAAACAAATCTTCAAAAACATGTCCTTCAGGGAAACGAATTCTTTTAAATATCTCATACCTATATATTTTATTCCATACAGCAGGAGTTATAGGATTTCCTCTCCACCAATGAGAAAAAATATCTTCTGTTCCACAAAATGTTAATGGCCCAAGATTCTGCAAATAGGCATCTTTAGTTCCATAATTCCAATATGTAGGATATTCCAAAATATCTATATCTTTATGCTCTTCCATATACTTTATATTCTCTATATATGAATCAGGAGCTATCATATCATCAGAATCTACAAACGTTATATATTTTCCCCGAGCGACATCTAATCCTGCATTTCTCGCAGAACTTAATCCTCCATTTTGCTTATGAATAACCCGAATCCGATTATCTTCACTCGCATATTTATCACAAATCATCCCACAAGCATCAGGAGAGCCATCATCAACTAATATGAATTCGCAATCTGAAAAAGGTTGCTTTAATAAAGTATCAATGCAATTCTTCAAATACATTTCTACTTTATATACGGGAATTATAATACTTAATAAAACTTCAGTCATTATTTATCCTCTAAATTTCTGAATACCTCTTATTCTATCACAATAATCCAAGATATCATACCAAAAAGCTCTCAATATAATTCTAAAACTTTTTGGATTATTTAATCGAATCCATGAAGATGGTATCATATCATCCATTTTATATCCACTTAAATGTTTACCAAACCATTGTTTTGGAGCTATAACGACCTTATTCTCATTATTATTAAGCCATGCTCCCCACCAACTAAAAGTAGAATTACTGATTATATTATGAGTACATAAACTTTGTAAATACAAATCTATAAGAGCATTTTCCCTATCTGGATAAATAAAATTATCACCTCTAAAATGATTTTTACACCATTCTATATCATCACTTAGAACTAAGAATTTCTTATTTCTCCCAAAATAATTAATTGCATGTCTATAATAAGATAAGCTACAAAGTCTCTGTCTTCTTGGCCTATAAACATAATCTCCCCTTCTCACATGCAAAGAGATGATTTCATTTTTTAAAATTTCAGCGTATTTATTCTGAATATATATTTTCGTATTTTCATCTATCGCAAACATATTACGCACCAATGTTTTATCAAAAAACTTTTCACTTTGAAAATATCCTTTCAAACATATATTATCAAAATAAGGTAACGGCGAATAATGAAATCCATCTTGAAGATATTCTATAGCATCTGAAGGTATCTCACTTACAAATGTCACATTTCGCAAAATATTTTCTTTATAATACGCTATAGAGTCCTCCAAATTCTTCCCGTTTGGCAATTTAAAATCACTTATACACACTCTATAGTCCGTATTATACTTATTAGCTAATGAAGCAGCCGCAGCAATTTGAAACAAATTATTGCCCAACCGGTCTGTTAATACTACATACACCATATATCACATTCTATTTTAATCTAAAAATTTTACCCAACATATTCCAACGTTTAATAAAATCTTTTGTACCATATCCTATATAATAAAATAATGGGATGTTTATTATCAAATACATCGTAACTAAATAAAATCCATATTTAATAAACCCCCATATTGTTTCTTCCGGAGACAATGAAAAATATAAAATAAGTAGATAAACTACACCAAATGAAATTATAAATATAAAATTATACCTCATGACCCCTTTCCAATAAGAAAATATTGGTAAATGAAATCCCTTAGAAAATAAATAAAAAGGTTTCCATAATACAACTATAACAAAAGTACTAACAATCTTCCCTAATAACAAACCAACAATACCATATTTTATACCAATCCCAATTGTTATACCAACATTCAATAATAATTCCACCCATGCAGACCAAGTATCTGCATACAATCCATAAGCATGATTAAACATATCAACAACTCCTCGGCTTTGCATTATATACAAATTAATCATTAACAGAATTAGTATTATTCTTTCTAACAAATATTGTGTACCTATCCATAATGAGATAAAAGGCTCTATTAAGAAATACAAAGAAAAAACCATAAATCCCGCTATAAAATATCTAACAACCATCAGTTCCCAAAAAACTTTCATTATATTTTCAATATTCCCCTCAGCTACTAAATTTCCAACTCCAGCACGAACGCTATCTAATGTAGTTGTAAATAGTTGAGCCAATTTTGAAATAATCATTGTATAGTTACCGTAATATGCTACCATTTTTAATGAGACAAAGGCATAAATCATTATTTCATCACTACGAGTAAGCAAGAAATCTTTAATTTTATGTATAAATATTTGCTTTGTATTCTTTAAAATTTCCGGATATTTTTTCAGAAGCAGATTCCCTGATTGCACGTTAGTTTTCACCCATGGGTATTCTTTATTAATTTTCCAATTCAAAACGACGCAACCAATAATACCAAATACAAATTCAATAGCCACCCAAACGTATAAATTACGATAATTATATGCCAGAAAGATTTGTAAAGCTGTCTTTATTAAACCTGCCGATTGAAAATATACAGCAACTACATAATTTTTTTGGTCTGCCGTAAGGAGTATCTGGCGATAATTGATAAAATATCCAATTAATGAGGAACCTAAGAAAGAATAAAAAGCAAAATAGATAATTCCCAATCCTATATTTTCTTTTGAGAAAATAAAAGGGAAAAAACAACTGAGAAGTATGCCTGCTAATAATATGAACTGCCCGATTCTTCGATAGAG
>ERZ839767.5399-NODE-5399-length-11520-cov-11.783951_pt1 | contig 11520 bp, 10 predicted proteins | sample MGYA00519879_ERZ839767 | MGnify/ENA primary metagenome ERZ839767 (study PRJEB31850, sample SAMEA3708852) | human gut metagenome | biome: human gut; feature: human-associated habitat; material: faeces | place: China | collected 2014 ...
TACGCCGTGAGGGATTCGAACCCCCGGCCTTCTGGTCCGTAGGTTGTCTCAAGGGCAAATCGGAGTCATTTCGGCTCCGATTTGTGCTTTTTACCGCCATTCGTTCGGTGAGTTTTCCATTGTTTCCGTCCAAGCCTGCCCGCTTTTTTCGGATTCTGGGTCAAAACTGGGTCAGATGTTAGCCAGCAGCTTTTAGCGGAGTTTTTGCTTTGGCCGTTGAGTCAAACTGTATACCGCGTTCGTTATTTGTTGATAGACCCATTTGCTGCGGGTTTTGTGATTAGAAACGTATCCGCCATGACTTGCAAGAGCGTTCCAAAACCCTCAGTGGCTTCCATGGGATACCGCAGCTCCACAGCGTACATGGCATTCTGGCCGGAATAGAAGAATACTTTCAGCATGGATCTGCCTGTGCCGTCTGTACCGCCAATGCCGCCTTGCTTATCTTCAATCAATTGAAAGCCCGTGTTTTGCTCGCGTTCCCATTCCTGCGCCTCCACTAAATTCCGATACCCCAAATGGCGAACGGTCAGAGAGACGTCAGGATTGATGGTAGAAATCCAACATTTGGCCAACATATCATGCTCCAGCATTCGGTGATATTGCCAACCATCGTGCGGAATGTAGAGAGAATATTCCAGGTCACGGAACAAATAGGCGGGAATCGATTCTTCCAAGCCTTCCACTACGAAGTTCAGATCCGTTTGCTCCGGTCGGGAAGAAGAAGTTTCGGAGAATGCAGACCAATCCGCAGAGAAGAACGCCTGCTGTCCACGCACATTGTAGAGTACAAAGAACGGCAGTGTTTTCGGCCCCTGACCGTCCCAAAATTCTTCCGCACCGCCGCGCAACCAGTCCACAGCCGCCTGGGGCAGTTTAGATACCGAACATCCCGGCAGATAGATGCGAATCTCGTCTACATCATCCAGACCGTAAGGCTCTGCGGAAACAATCTTTTGGTCGTTTTCATAGGCAACAGCATTGGACTTTTCGTAATCCAGAGCCGTCACGCGGGTGGAAAATTCCAAGTCCCCGATTTTCCGCGGAGCGTCCATGCTGCCCATGAAAAGGCAGCGGTAGATTTCACTCACATCCGCATCCTCGTAAATGCCGGAAAAGGTCCCATCCCCGTTCCAATAAAGCTCCGTCTGCCAGCCACCGGCGCCGCTGAGAAAATGAAAGGTGGCAGGCATAGAGGCAAACAGGTTTTTCGCTGTGATAGAGGTTGGCGATGTGCCTTCGGGTATACGGGCATATTCCTCGAAGGTGAAGTGGTCCAGATGGGACACGGCAGCGGTTTCTGTTCCGTGGTCGGTATCGTAGCGGACTTCAAACATACCCGTATCGGGGTTATATCGCTCGGCGGTAGAGTTGAAGCCCCAGTTTTTCCAGTTGGCAGACATCACCATGTCAAGCTGTTTGTGCTCTAAATCCAGATAACCTCGCTCAATGAGATTGCCATTCCGGCGGTACACATAGACACTTTCATGACCGTCAGCTCCATACTGGCAGTTGCAAACCAGTTCCGTGACGCCGTCCCCGTCCAAGTCTGCGATGTGGTCGTCGATTGTAAAGCCGAAGCTTTCTGCAATGCGGAAAGACGTATCAGAACCAGGAATCACGGCATAGTAGGTACGCTCAATAAAGTTTGGTATCGTTTCTTCTTCGGCATACCAGCAATCCAGTCCCATGAACTCTACATACGAAACTGCTTGAGAGTTATCCCCGGGGAGCGGCGATTTGCAGTTCCATACAATGTCGGTATCTCCGCATTGGTGCAGTTCTCCATCCAGCGTAGAGATCAACAGCTTGCTGTGAGACAGCAATGCATTGACCTCCTCGGCAAAAGCCGCCGCTTCGGCAGGCCATGGATTCTCGCTATCCGGATTCGTGTTGAACTCTACTTCTCCAGACGCATAAGTGGTTTGCACTCCGTTCAGGAATGTATATATTTCGTAGGAATAATCAGCATAGCCTTGGAACACGGAGGGATTATAGCGGAGGATTCCGTTCACACCGTTATCCTGATAGAGGAAATATGCATCCCACGCTGTGTGCGGCAAGCCAAGTTCGGCACTCCAAAGAGTGGAGCCGTCTACTCTGATAATCTGAACAGCATAGCGTTCATTTGGAGTCAGTTCCTCAGTTAAAAGCCGTTCTGCGACCCCATCACCGTCCAGATCAGCCAATTCGATTCCGTCTGGTACTTCTTCTTTGGGATTCGTCAGAAAGCACACCGCTGCTGCGATGCAGGCGATAACAGCCACAGCAATGACCCGGAAAGCAGGCTTTTTGTAGTTCAGCACACCCTTGATCCGCTCCTTGACGCCTACCTCGCCAAAGGCCAGCGGACAGGCGGAAATCTGATTCCTATGGGTGCTGCAGGAGAGCAGCGCTATGGAATAGGCTTTCTTTGCAGCTGCGTCCATGTCGCGGATAACCTTTTCATCGCAGGCCATCTCAATATCCCGGCAGAGCAGAATGTAGGCCGCCCAGCACAGGGGATTGAACCAGTAGACCGTCAGCAGCAGCCATCCCAGTGGTTTCCACCAATGGTCACAGCGGGCAAGATGCGCTCGTTCGTGGGCGACAACGCTGCGGGTCTGCTCCTCGTTCAGTCCGGAGGGGAGATAGATGCGTGGGTTTACAACGCCAAGGATGAACGGCGAGGAAATGGCGTCGCAAAGATAAATGTGATCTTGAATGTGGAGCGATGCGCTCACGCGCCGACGCAGGCGGAGATAGCTGACGGCGGCATAAATCAGCAAGACCGCCACACCGATACCCCAGACGATGCCGGCAACCGCCGTCCACATATACAACGGGTTGACGTTGTTGGCGGGCGCACCGGCAAAGGCTTCTCCAATCGCGGGATTCACAGCGTTGTCAATGACCGTTATTCCGCTATGGATCGTTGGATGCTGCGCGTACTGCACCATCTCGGGGGAGATGGTTTCACTGCTGGGCAGCAGGCTTAAAGCACTTTCAATGGAAAGCGGGCAGAGCAGCCGGACAGCCACCAACGCCCAGAGAACGCAGTTAATCCACTTGGGAGCACGTTTCAGAACAAGCCGCAGAACCATGACCGCCAGAATCAGCCAACCCGCGGAAATACTCATGTTGAGCAATTTCAGGAATAGAGCGGTCATCTCAGTGCTCCTTTCCAAAGCGGTCGATCATTTTCTGAATCTCAGCAATTTCGTCTGCGCTCAATGCCTTCCGGGTGGTAAAAGCCGCCAGAAACGCAGGGAGGGAACCGTCAAAGGTATCTTCCACAAATTTCTCGCTCTGCACGGCGTTATAATCACCTTGTGAGAGAAGGGAAGTTACCGTGCCGTTTTCGTTCTGAAAAATACCGTGTTCGCAGAGCTTTTTCAAAACCGTGTAGGTCGTGGATTTTTTCCATTGCAGCTCCTGTTCACACAGCTTTACCAGTTCGCCGGAGGTCAGCGGCTCGTGCTGCCAGATGAGTTCTGCAAAATGCGTCTCAACAACGCCCAGTTTGTAACCGTCCATATGTGCCACTCCTTTTTTGACAGTCTACTTGCGATAGACTCCTGATGTTTGAAGTCTATCACAAGTAGACTGTACCTGTCAAGCACATTTTGCACCGCTGAAGTCAATGATGACCATCCGACCTCAGAAAACGGCATATTAGCCACTTTGACAAGCGGTCGTCCGGCGTTTCAACAACACGCAAAGCACACTGAGGGTAGTGATACCCCCCAGCCTTGCACGTTCAGAAAGTACTGCGCACAGAGTGAAAAAACAGCAACATCACCAAATTGCAAACAGATCACGCAGCCCAGCGGGGCCGCGGCGCCTCGGAACAGCGACGCGCATGAGCGCATCGCTGTCCCGAAGGCTCTCCGCGTTCTTTGGGAGCGCCCTCGACCAAGACCTAAAAGCGGCAAAGTATGCCGTTCTGACACCCGGCCGCGCAGGGTTTCCGAACCGCGCAAAACGCTCCGAGGGTAGTGATAGCGCCCCTGTCCGAAACGCCCCGTGTTTCGCCGTGTGAGCCGCTGTGTGCGATCCTGCTGGCAAAGGCGAGTGTATACCCGCTTTCATCCGCAAAAGCGAACGTGGGCCGTTTGTGCCGGAGGTGTTGAAGCCGCACTTTTACCGTGTGCTGTTTCTTGTCGGAAGCGAGGTGGAGATCTGCAAGCAATGGTCAACAAAGAAAACAGGGCTCCCGCCGAAGCCCAGCGAAGCGGGTTCGGTGGGAAGAGGAGACACAGCGGAATGAGTGAGTTTTCGCCGTTTTCGGCGGAAACGAGCGATATGGAGCTTGCGGTGACGAAAAGCAGGATAAAGGGCTGGCGTCTTAACCGCCGCCTTGCCCTGTCACTTCTGCCCGCAGTGCGGGCAGTTGACGGGGAGTTCAGTGCAGGCGATTGTGGCGCCTTTTGAGAGAACTTTTGGAGCGGCTGGCGTCTTTGTTCCCGCAAGCGCAGGCGTTTTAACGAAAACAAGCGTGCCTTACGACAGATTGGAGGGAATTATGAGCAAAAATGAAAACAGGCTGAACTTCCGTATGACGGATGAAACAGCCGCCAAAATAGAGCGGTGGTATCAGGAAGATAACTGCCGCAGCAAGAATGAATTCATCGAAAAGGCGGTGAACTGCTACGCGGATATGCTCGCCGCAGGCGAAAGCACCACGCTGCCCCGTGCGGTGCAGTCTGCCATCGACGCGCGGCTGAAACTCTTCGAGGATCGCATCGCGTCGCTGCTCTACAAGCAGGCGGTGGAGATGGACATGGCAATGTCCATCCTCCTGCAAAGTCTCAATGTGAGCGAGGAAGTGCTGCGGCAGGAGCGGGCCAAGAGCATCGCCGCCGTCAAGCGCACCAACGGTCAACTGCGGTTGGAGCAGAAGCTCCGTGAGCTGGAGAGCGAAGCATGGCAAGACTGATCGTCAAAAGCCCGTACATCAAGTGCGGCGGTGGGCAAAGTGCCGGTGGGTACCTCAAGTACATCGCCACGCGGGAGCGGGTGGAGATCATCCCGGATGACCGTCCGCCCACCAACAAACAGACGCAGTTCATCGCAAAACTGGTAAAAGATTTCCCTGACGCCAAAGAGCTGATGGAGTACGAGGACTACACGGCGCACCCAACAAAAGCAACAGCGTCCGCACTCATTACGCTGACGCTGGAGGAAAACTGGGACAAGGTGCAGAGCATGGAGGGCTACGCCAAGTACATCGCCCTGCGTCCGAGAGCGGAGCGGCTGGGTGAACACGGCCTGTTCGGTGATGACGATGCCGTTGACCTCGCCGCTGTCGCGGATGAACTGGATCACTACACCGGCAACGTGTGGACGCACATCATCTCCCTCCACCGGGAGGACGCGGAGCGGCTGGGGTATGACCACGCGGACGCGTGGCGCACTCTGCTCCGCACCCACCGCAACGACATTGCGGCGGCAATGAAGATCCCGCCGGAGGATTTTCGCTGGTACGCGGCCTTCCACGATGAGGGCAACCATCCTCACGTCCACATGATGGCGTGGTCGGCAAAGCTGAATCAGGCGTACCTGTCCAAAGACGGTATCCGCCAAATCAAGTCCACGCTCACCAACCAAATTTTCCGACAGGAGCTGTTGCACGTCTATGAGCAGAAAAGCAAATCGCGAGACGAGTTGGTGTCAGAAGCACGAAAAGCCATGCTGGAATTGGCGAAGGCCATGCGGGAAATGACCTGCATCCACCCGGAGGCGGAGCAGATGATCTGGGATCTGTCGCGGCAGCTCGGTCAGGTCGGTGGCAAGAAAACCTACGGCTATCTGCCGAAGCCAATGAAAAAGCTGGCGGACGAGATCGTCGACCAAATGGCGCGGCTTCCTACCGTGGATGCGTGCTACCAAACGTGGTGGGAGCTGCAATGCCAGGTGGAGGATTACTACTCCGAGGGAAAGAAACGGCTGCGTCCGCCGCTGTCTCAGCAGAAGGAGTTCCGACAGATCAAGAACGCCGTCATCAAAGAGGCGGAGCATCTTCGCATGAACAGATTTTCCTTTGAGGACGAGGAAATGCAGGATGGCGGCGAACAGATCAGCACCTATGACATGAGCTACGAGTGTCAGGATCTGCAAAGCGTGGCGAACGATGAGAGTTACCCTCTGGAGGAACGGGACGAGGCGGCAGAGCAGTTAGAGCAGCTTGCGGATGCAGGCGATGCTCATGCCCAGTACATCATCGGCACGGCGTACCGCGACGGCGGACTGCTGATATCGGACACAGCCAAAGCGCAAAAGTTCTTGGAGTGCGCGGCAAAACAGGAAATCGATGCGGCGCAGTACGCCCTCGGCAAGCTGTATCTCTCCGACGATGCTGACGTTCATAATCCCGCCAAGGGCATCTACTGGCTGAAACGCTCGGCGGACAACGGCAACGATCACGCCGCCTACCGGCTGGGCAAGGAATATCTCAGCGGCAAAAATACGATAAAAGATGCCGAAACAGCAGTGTCATATTTGCGGCAGGCCGCGAACAATGGAAACGCCTACGCACAGTATCTGTTGGGCAAGCTGACCCTCATGGGCGAGGGCGTTCCCAAAGACATGGACGCCGCCTACGAATGGTTCGCGGCGGCGCGGGATAACGGCCATGCCTACGCGGAATTTTTCATGAAACGCATGGAGCGCGGCGAACAGGAGCCGCCCTCCGTCCTGCTGTCAGCCACCCGGCTGCTCTACCACATGGGCAATATCTTCCGGGACAACGCCCCGGCTCCCGCTGCCAACGGTGTCCAAATCGACCGCAAGCGGCTGGCGCAGCTGCGGCAAAAGCGCGTCGCCCTCGGTCACAAGCCGGATGATCACGAATTCGAACCGCAGGGATATACGATGCAGTTCCATTGATTCAGCAGACGTCCCTGTCACCCCGCACCATACCGCTTGCGGTATTGAAGCGGTGAGGCGCCATAGCGCAGGCGAAACTGCTCGATAAAGTGGCTGAGCTGATTGTAGCCCGTTTCTGCGCAGATCTCGGTGATTGGCCGGTCCGTGCCGACGATCATGCTCTTGGCCATGTAGAGCCGGTATTCATTCCGGTACCGCGTCGGCGTCATGCCGGTGTACTTTTTGAACAATACACTAAGCATGGTGCGGTTGACCGCCGCAGCGGAAGCAAGCTGTCCGGCAGACAGCGGCTCGCTGTAATGCTCGTGCAGGTAGCGGAGCGCGGTTTGAAAAAGCCGCGCGTCCTCGCCGTCTTTCTCCGTCCGCCGCGGAAGCTGCGTGTCAGCTCGCGCAGCACCTGCACGAGCAGTTCATATACAGCGAAGCAGTCCGGCTCGCCCTCCCGCGCACAGCAGCCGCGCAGGATCTCCGACCACTCTGCGCGCAGCGGCAGAACGGCGTGGGAAAAGGCTGCATCCTCCAGCAGCGGACAGATATAGCGCCGAAGCAGCGCGGGCGGGAAAAGCTGCTCCGACGCGAAATTGATACACAGCGTTCGCGTGTCGCCCTGCACCGTTTGGGAACCGTGCAGGTGCCCCGCGTTGACAAGCAGGAGGTCGTCTGGTGTCAGCGCCAGACTCCCGCCCTCAACGGTGTAGTCAAGCGCGCCCTCATAGACCCATGTGAGCTGCACGTCGCTGTGCCAATGGAGCGGGATATGCTCTCTTGCGGCATGGCGGTAGCTTTGGGTATACACCGAGAGCGGAAGGTCGTCCGAAAGCGGCGCGACATGCTCGTGCAGCTTATCGTCCACCGTCAGATAGAATTCGCCCTGTATGCCCTCGCATTTCGGAAACGGTACAGCCATTCTCTCGCCCCCTTTTTCTCTATCCTACCACATCCCCTCGCAGCGGAAAAGCAAAAAGTGACAGTTTTTGTTTGATATCTGATAGAATCCGCTTTTTCGATCCCGTATACTGGTACCATCACAGAGCAAAACCGATAGTTTGAAGCAGAAGGGAGCAGACTATGCTGATCATCAACGAAGAACGTCTTTTGAAGCGTATCCACACGCTTGGCGCGGTCGGTCTTGACGCCGACGGCCGCCGTACCCGCCTTGCCGCCTCCGATGAGGATAAGGCGGGGCGCGATCTCGTGTCCCGCTGGATGAGCGAGGCCGGTCTCACGGTCGTGACCGACTACATCGGAAATCTCTTTGGTATTTGGGTGCCAGAGGGCTGCGCCGACGCCGCGCCGCTCATGCTCGGCTCACACATTGATACCGTCATCAATGCCGGACAATTTGACGGCTGCTACGGCGTTCTTGCGGCGCTCGAGGTCGTTGAAACGCTCAAGGCGTCTGGCTTTGTGCCCGCGCGTCCCATCGCCATCGGCGCGTTCACCAACGAAGAGGGTGTGCGCCACGCGCCCGACATGATGGGTTCTCTCGTCTACGCGGGTGGCTACCCGCTCGAAAAGGCGCTTGCCTCTGTCGGCACGGACGGTACGGTGCTCGGCGAGGAGCTCCGACGCATCGGGTACGCGGGTACGGTCGAGCCGGGCTTTCTCAAGCCCTGCGCCTTCGTGGAGCTGCACATTGAGCAGGGACCTATTCTTGACGCCGAGGGCATTTCCATCGGCGCGGTCGAAAACCTGCAAGGCATTTCCTGGCAGCGCGTCACCATCGAAGGAGAGCAGAACCATGCCGGCACCACACCGACCGCCTACCGCGTGGACGCGGGCCTCGCCGCCGCGAAGGTCATCACCTTCCTGCGCCGCCGCTGTGAGCTGCCGGACAGCCGCACCGTCGCCACCACCGGCTGCATCACGTTCGAGCCAAACGCCATCAACGTCATTCCGTCCAGGGCTGTGTTCACCGTGGACGTCCGCAACCCCGACGCGCAGCAGCTCTGCGCCGAGGAGCAGGCGCTTGCTGACTATCTTGCGGAGCTGGAAAGAACCGACCGCGTCAAGATCACAGCCGAGCGGCTCAGCCGTTTTGATCCGGTACTCTTCGACGAGAGGATCGTGCGGCTCATCGAAGGCTCCGCCGCCGCGCGGGGGCTTTCCTGCCGCCGCATGACCTCCGGCGCAGGGCAGGATGCGCAGATGCTTGCTCGCATCTGTCCCACGGCGATGATCTTCGTTCCAAGCGTCCGCGGCGTCAGCCACAATCCGCTGGAGCTGACACGCGACGCTGACCTTGCCGCCGGCGCCAATGTGTTTCTTGATGTTGTGGCACAGCTTGCCGTGAAAGAATAACAGTAAGCCGTTTTCCAGGGACGCCGCTCACCGCGGCGTCCTTTCTATACTCTCTCGTGCAGAGCGCACATATTTTGCGCTGCTGAAAACAATAGGACCTCTCCAAAAACGCACCGCTGTAACCAAAGAAGATGCTCGAAAAAGTAATAGCTTTCTTCGCGGAGTTGTGGTATGTGTTGTGGCTACCAAAGGAGGTAGCACGATGAACGATTACATGAAGTCCCTGCAAAAGCACTTTGACCGGCAGGAGCATAATGAACTGGATGAGCGGATCAGATGTGTGCGGGAAGAACTGCGTCAGGATTTGGGAACAGAGAGTCGGCGCAGACTGCTCCATCTGCTCGACGCACAGAACACCTTGCTGGTGGACTCCACGCTGATGAGCTTCACCGCAGGCTTCAAGCTTGCATGGGGCATCGCAACGGAGCTGGAGGCAGATGGTCTCTACTCCTTCGAAAAAGAAGACGAAGAACCTATAAGCGAGGTGAACACACATGGCTAAGAAACGCGCCAACGGCGAGGGCAGCATTCGCAAGAGGTCCGATGGACGCTGGGAAGGTCGCTACACCGCGGGCTACCATCCCGAGACAGGTAAGCGGATCATTAAAAATGTTCTCGGCAAGACACAAGCAGAATGCAAGGCAAAACTGAGTGCCGCTTTGGAATCGGTCAAGGGTATTGACGTCAGCCGTGCCGATGAGTATACCGTCGCCACATGGCTGCGAAGCTGGTACGACATTTACGCCAAGCCAAACATAAGAGTTGCCACGGCAGACCGCTACCATCTGATGGTCGAGCAGTACACGATTCCCCGCATCGGCAATATCAAGCTCACCAAGCTGACCGCACACGATCTGCAAAAGCTCTACAAAGAGCTGATGGAAAACGGTCGCATCGACCGCAAGAGCGGTCATGGCAATCCGGGGCTCAGCAGCACGACCGTCCGCAGCCTACATCTGATGCTGCACAACGCCTTCGAGCGGGCAGTCAAAGAACGCCTGATCCTGCGCAATCCGACTGAGGACTGCATCGCTCCCAAAATTCAGAAATTCGAGATGCAGATCCTCCAGCCGGAGCACATCAAAGAATACCTCGATGCAGCAAATGCCCGTGGACTCCTCCCCATGTTCTATTTGGAACTGGTCAGCGGATTACGCAAGGGCGAACTAACTGCCCTTCTCTGGTCTGACCTCGACATCCAGAACCGAACCATATCCGTCAGCAAGCAGTATGTCAAGAATCCTAACGGTGAGTTAGCATTGACCAGACCGAAAACAGAAACCTCCGTTCGCAAGGTCAGCATACCGCAAGAAGCCGTTGACCTCCTCGTAGCGGAACATAATAAGCATCCTGACAATCCCTACATGTTCCCCTCACCGGTCACGGGTGAAATGTACTATCCCGACTCCATCGTAAACCTACACAAGAAAATACTGAAGGACGCGGGACTGCCACACATTCGCTTTCACGATCTCAGACACACCTTCGCAACCTTGGCGCTTCAAAACGGAGTAGACGTCAAAACCGTCAGCAGCATGCTGGGACACTACGATGCGGGATTCACCCTGCGAACCTACACTCACGCAACAAGGCAGAAACAAGATGAGGCAGCGCAAACGATGGGCAACTTCATGGCTCAGGTCATGTAAGCAGAATAAGAACACAAGAGTACCAGAGAGAAGGCGAAACCTTCTCTCCGGTACTCTTTAAACCTATCCGCACATTTCCGCGTGTGGGTCACGGTGTGGGTCAGCAGTTGACCCACATTTTGGCTCACACCATTTCCGGCGTTTTTGCAACGAAAAAGCACCGAAAACCGAAGTTTTCGATGCTTTTTGGAGCTGCTGGGCAGATTCGAACTGCCGACCTCATCCTTACCAAGGATGCGCTCTACCTACTGAGCTACAGCAGCAAATGGCGACCAGGAAGGGGTTCGAACCCTCGACCTCCGGCGTGACAGGCCGGCGTTCTAACCAGCTGAACTACCTGGCCATTTACTAAGGCGTTCTAATCAAAGAACAGATTTATTATAACATTTACAAGCGGACTTGTAAAGTATTTTTTTATGGCAGGGGCAGAAAGACTCGAACTCTCGACACGCGGTTTTGGAGACCGCTGCTCTACCAACTGAGCTATACCCCTATATGGTGGGCCTTCGGGGACTCGAACCCAGGACCAACCGGTTATGAGCCGGCCGCTCTAACCAACTGAGCTAAAGGCCCAAATGATTGTCTATCCCTGATTTTTGAAAAAGAAAGAGTGCCGCCACCAGAGTGGCGGCACTCTTGGCTCCCCCTGTTGGACTCGAACCAACGACACCGCGGTTAACAGCCGCGTGCTCTACCGACTGAG
>ERZ839767.5409-NODE-5409-length-11493-cov-2.641895_pt1 | contig 11493 bp, 10 predicted proteins | sample MGYA00519879_ERZ839767 | MGnify/ENA primary metagenome ERZ839767 (study PRJEB31850, sample SAMEA3708852) | human gut metagenome | biome: human gut; feature: human-associated habitat; material: faeces | place: China | collected 2014 ...
TCGAACCGAAAATTGCGGGTCTGCTGTGCTCTGCGATTCTGTCGGATACACTGATGTTCCGTTCTCCGACCTGTACACCGCTCGACCGCGCCGCCGCAGAGGAGCTGGCGCAGATCGCAGGTCTGGACATCAGAGAGTATGCAACGGAGATGTTCCGCTCCAGCTCGCGCCTGCGCGACCGTTCGATGGATGAGCTGTTCCACATGGATTTCAAGTATTTTCAGGTACAGAATAAAAAAATCGCCATTTCGCAGATCACGAGTGTCAGCGAGAATGAGCTGAACGGCATCCGGGATAAAATGCTGGGCTATATGGAGGACTATCTCAAGACGAGCGGACTGTCCATGCAGTTTGTCATGCTGACCAATATCATCGAGGAAAAGACCGAACTGCTTTATGTCGGCCGGGGTGCAAAGAATCTGGTGCATACCGCGTTCCGCAAGGAATGCGGGGAGCATTCGGTCGTGCTGCCGGGTGTAGTCAGCCGCAAAAAGCAGATGGTAACGCCGCTGCTCAGCGCAATGGAGGAGGAAGGGACCATGTAAGGCGGAAGTGCCTTGTGCTGCGTGCAGGCGCAGTTCGTGCGATGCGGAACGAATACCCCCGTCCTGCACAATCTGTGCAGAATGGGGGTATTTGCGCTCTGAGGAAGGGAGAAAACAGTTCGGGGAGGCTGCATTGAAATGAAAATTTTCACAAATGCAGATATTTAGAACTTAATATATGATAATATGAAGATAATTAAATACACAAACGTTTGCGAATGTACAAATTACACAAAAATAAACAAAATACTTCTTACAATGTGAGGGATGAAACTTTGCCTGATCCGGTGTTATACTGTATATATACCAAGGAGTACGGTGTGTAAAATGACCATCAGCGCAAACGTGTGCGTAAACGGTTTCCGCAGGAAATGAGGAGGAGCAGAACATGACAGAAACGATTGCATATCTTCGCGAATTTCACTTTGCATCGGTCGTGCTGCGGCTCGCTCTGGCTATGCTGCTCGGCGGCTGCATCGGTCTGGAGCGGGAACGAAAACGCCGTCCGGCGGGCTTCCGTACATATATGCTGGTGTGTCTGGGTGCAACGCTGACCGTGCTGCTCAGCCTGTACGAATTTACCATGGTGACAGGGCCGTGGTCGGATATTTGCGCAGAGATCGGCATAAAAACCGACGTTTCGCGTTTCGGCGCACAGGTCATCAACGGCATCGGCTTTCTCGGCGCAGGCACGATTCTGGTCACCGGCCGTCAGCAGGTCAAGGGACTGACTACCGCCGCCGGCTTGTGGGCTTCGGCGTGTACCGGCCTCGCGGTCGGCGCGGGATTTTACGAGTGCGTACTGATCGCGTTTGCTATGATCTTTCTGAGCATTCGCCTGTTCCCAATCGTGGATGCATACATTCAGGAAAACGCGCGCGATATCAATCTATATCTGGAGTTTAACTCAATGGACGATGTCAGCACGATCATCAATCAGCTGAAGGCACAGAATGTGCAGATCTATGACATCGACATCGAGCGCAACCGGAGCGGTGAGCAACTGCATCCAAGCTCGATCTTTTCGATTCGTCTGAATGAAAAAATACCGCATACGCAGCTGCTGTCCGAACTGGCCGGGCTGGATTGTCTGTGTGTAATCGAAGAGCTGTAACGGGAGGGAAGCAATATGTTATCTGTTTTTGACGGCCTGCGCGACGTGACGACGCTTTCCGTGTTCGTGCGTCTGGCCTGCGCGCTCATCTGCGGCGGCATTATCGGTATCGAGCGCTCGTACAAGCGCCGCCCGGCCGGCTTCCGCACGCACATCCTCATCTGCATCGGCGCGGCCATCACCACGCTGACGAGTCAGTATCTGTATCTGAATATGCACTATTTTACAGATATGGCGCGTCTCGGCGCACAAGTTGTTGCGGGTATTGGCTTCATCGGTGCGGGCACCATCATCGTTACCAAGCGGCAGCGCGTCAAGGGTCTGACCACGGCGGCTGGTCTCTGGACCTCGGCCATCATCGGCCTCACCTTTGGCGGCGGCTTCTACGAGGGCGGCATTCTCGCGACCGTGTTCATCATGCTCGCCGAGCTTGTGTTCTCGCGTATCGAGTACCGCGTACTCGAAAATGTGCCGGAGATCAATCTGTATATGGAATACGAGCACAAGCACTGTCTGGATGATGTGCTTCAGCTCTACCGCAGCTGCAATATTAAAGTGCTGAACATCCAGATTACGCGCTCGGCAGAAAACGGTGAGCATAACGCCTGCGCTATCTTTTCGCTGCGCCTGCCGCGCAGCTGCGGCGTAGAAAAGCTACTGACACTTGTCGGCAAGCGAGAGGGAATTGTGTCGGTGGAAGAGCTGTAAACCACACCGAATTTCAAAAAAAAACAGAAAACCAAAGCGGTGATGCGCCTCGTATTTGGAGGCTGCATTGCTGCTTTCTTTCGTTTTTACCCGATGTGCCGTCGCGCAAGATGCATCACGTCGTATTCGTCCTGGTGAATCCCTATAGCCTGCGTTGTCGGCTTGCGGCGAGTCTTAAATTATGGGATACTATATCAGAAACGGCCTGACAAGAGGAAACGAAGAAAAATATCGAGTCGCTGCAAAAAGGCAGTAAGGGTCACAGGGAAATTCCCTGCGGGGCTGGATTTGAACAATCAAATCCGCTGCTTGTTACGACATCTTCTACGCAAAAAACGCAATATTGGCACCATCAAAACAAACCGGAGCGCACAGCTGAATTTCAGGCTGTACGCTCCGGTTTTTGCTGCTTAGATTGGCGTTCATAAAAATTTCTAAAAAGTTTTTGTCAGTTTTTGAGGGCAAAGAAGGCATGTGAACATTATCGGAAATTTCAGCGGCGGCGCGAACAGGAACGATGAGGTGCAGCATGAACGAGTTATGGACTGCGCAGGGAAACAATTTCCGAATGAATATCAGCGGCACCGAATACGAGGTGAGCACGCATTTTGACAGCAGCGGCAGGCAAAGCCTGTTTGCAGGCTTACTCTACTGTCCGGACTGCGGCGCAAAACTTCATTTCTGTGCGGCGAAAAGCCTGAAACCGAATCAGGAATTTTATCGCTGCGCCAACTACAATTCCGAACGCGGAACATGCAAAATCCACTACATCCGCAACGTGGTGCTTGAAGAAATCGTTCTGGAAACGGTCAGCAGTCTGGCGGATTATGTGCGCTGCTATGAGCCGGTGTTTCTGTATTTCCTCGCTATGCAGAATAACGCGAAGCATCAAATAAATTTGAAAGTGCTCCGGCAGTCCATTGACAAAGGCGAGCAGCGTATCCGGCAGATCGACAAGGCTATCGAAGAACTGTTTGAGGCCAATATCTGTGGAAAAATCACGGATGAGCGCTTTATCAAGATGACCGCAAGTTACGAAAAAGAGCAGAAGAATCTGACTGCATCGGTGGAGAACTGGAAGTTAGAGCTTGAAAACGCTCAGCAGCAGGAGGTAAACGGACGCAGCCGAGTGAAGGTGGACATTTACTTTACTGCCGTTGGGATGGTAAATATTCCGACCGAAACCGAGATGAAAGCCGCTATGGAGGAACTCCAGCGCAGCCGCAAGCAGGCAATCACCACATAAAAACAGCAGCGGCACAGTCCACAAATGTGAAACTGTGCCGCTGCTTATATAATACTTCGTTATGGGCGCCGAGCTAATCGGATACGTCCTTTTTCATGCTTATTTCTTCTCCAGCGCTGCCATCGCAATCTTTTCCGGCGTGATGGGAAGCTCATAGAACCGCTTGCCTACGGCATTTCGGATTGCATCCGAAATCGCCGGCAGCGGTGTATTGATAACAACCTCGCCGATGGATTTCGCACCGAACGGGCCTTCGCCCTCGTAGCTGTTCTCGAACTCCACGCGGATCTTGCCGATATCCACGCGTGCGGGAATCTTATACTGGAAAAGCGAATTTTCCATCGGATAGCCGCGGTCGTCGTAGGTGACGCTCTCGGTCAGCGTCATGCCGATGCCCTGCGCAATGCCGCCCTCGGCCTGCACGCGCGTCAGATTCGGATTGATGGGCGTACCGCAGTCCACTGCCGCAGCGTAATCCAGCAGGGTTACCTCGCCGGTTTCGGTATCCACCTCGATCTCAGCCGCACCGACCATATACGGCGGAGGCGAAATCTCGGACGAATGCGTAACCGTCGCCTGCAGCTCGATGCTGTTGCCGTTCATGGAAGCCGTCGCAATATCACTCAGGTTAATGGTCTTGCCTGCATTTTCGCCTTCCTCTACGCGGACTTCCCTGCCGTCGAAGCTGACCTGCTCCTTATCGCAGCCGAGCAGCTTTGCGCCGAGCGCACAGATTTTGCCGCGCAGCTCGAGCGCGCACTTCTCGGTCGCCTTGCCGGTGACGTAGGTCGTACTCGAGGCATACGAGCCGGAATCATACGGCGACCAGTCGGTGTCCGCACTCAGCGTGGTGATGTTGTCAAGCGGACACTCAAGCACCTCTGCCGCGATCTGCGCAAGCGTGGTATCACAGCCGGTGCCCATGTCAGCCGCGCCGATGAGCAGCGTGTAAAAGCCCTCATCGTTGACCTTGAGCGTCGCACTGCCGACGTCCATGCTCGTGATGCCCGAGCCCTGCATCGCCATGCCCATGCCGACCGCACGAATCTTGCCGTTTCCCATGTCCCGGCACGGATACTTGTTATCCCAGTCGATCATGTCATGCACGCGCGCCAGACAGCGGTCGAGCGCACAGCTTGTATTCAGCTGACCGTAGTACGCGGGCATGATCTCGCCCTCGTGCGTAATATTCATCTCACGGATTTTGAACGGGTCCATGCCGAGGATGTTCGCCAGCTCGTTTACCGCGCTCTCCACCGCGAACAGGCCCTGCGTTGCGCCGTAGCCGCGGTACGCGCCCGCCGACATGTGATTGGTGTACACAACGTCACTCGTAAAGCGGAACGCCTCGGCCTTGCCGTACAGCGGAATCGACTTATGACCGGATAGACCGACCGTTGTCGGGCCGTGCTCACCGTACGCGCCGGTGTTGGACAGCGTGTGCAGGTCGATACCGCGCACGATGCCGTCCTTGTTTGCGCCCAGACGGACGTGCATTTCCATCTCGTGGCGCGGCGAAGATGCAATCTGGCTCTCCACGCGGCTGAAGATGATCTTGGACGGCTTTTTCGTCATCCAGGTGACAAACGCCGGATACACTGCGCTGACCGCGGTCTGCTTGGCGCCGAAGCCGCCGCCGATGCGCGGCTTGGTGACGCGCACCTTGCTTTTCGGGATATGCAGTGCGTTCGCCACGATTCGGCGAGTGTGGAACACGATCTGCGTCGAGCTGATGATATGCAGGCGGCCGTAGGTGTCAATCTCGCAGTAGGTGCGGAAGGTTTCCATCATCGCCTGCTGGCATGCCTGCGTGTGGTACACGCGGTCGATAACGACATCGCAGTCCGCGAGGACCGCATCGATATCGCCGTTGCCGCACTCGTCGTGCGCGCACAGGTTGCGCCTGTTGTCCGCGCCGACCGGCGCAAGGCTCTCCCAGTTGTCCTCCGGATGCACGAGCACCGGATTGTCCTTTGCAGTGTGGAAATCGAGCACCGGCTCGAGCACCTCGTACTCCACCTTGACCAGCTTCATCGCCTTATCAACGCATTTTTCGTCCGCACCGGCGAGAATCGCCACCACATCGCCTACAAAGCGCACATGGCGGTCGATAACAAGGCGGTCATACGGACTCGCCTCCGGATAGGTCTGACCGGCCTGCGTGTAGCGGCGGCCGTCCTGGTCTACGTCCTCCCATGTGAAGATGGCCTCCATGCCGGGGACTTTCATCGCGGCGGTCTTGTTGATAGACTTGACGATGGCGTTCGCGTGCGGCGAGCGCAGCAGCTTGACGCACAGGCAGTCGCGCGGCGTTACATCGTCCACATACACCGGCTGGCCGGTGACGAGCTGCATCGCATCCTTTTTGCGGAGCGGCTGATTGACTACCTTCACTGTGCGTCCTCCTCTCTCTGCTTTTTCCAATCGAGGTAGGCGCGGATACCGCGCAGCTGTCCCTCATAACCCGAGCAGCGGCACAGATTGCCCGCCAGATATTCCTTGATCTCCTCATCGGTCGGGTCCTGCTTTTCGCGGAACAGCGCGATCGCGTTCATCATAAAGCCGGGATTGCAGAAGCCGCACTGCTCCGCACCCTGATCCGCGATGAACGCGCCGAATTCGGCGGCTTCGCCCTGCAAGCCCTCCAAGGTCGTGATCGTATGTCCGCTTGCACGCGCTGCCAGTACCGAGCAGGACAGCACCGGCTTTTCGTCCATAAATACGGTGCACAGACCGCAGTTTGCGGTCTCGCAGCCGCGCTTGACGCTCAGGCAGCCATGATTTCGAACAAAGTCGATGAGCAGCGTGTCCGCCGCCACATCGTCTGCTACTTTCTTTCCATTCAATGTCATTGTGATCAGCATATCCGTTCCCCCTTACTCTGCATCGAGCGCGTGTGCCGCGCGGCGCACCAGCACACCCGCGAGGTGTCTGCGATATTCCGCACTGCCGCGCAGACTGCTGCCGGTCTTGATTTCCGCCCGAACGGCTTCCGCCATCTGCTCCGCCGTTTTATCCACAGGCTGTGCATAAATCTGTGCGCGTGCTGGACGGGCACCGATGGCGAACCGGTAGCCGTTTTCGTCCTTGACGGACGCACAGGTCAGCACCGGAATATCGGTCTGGCTGATGCGCACAGACTGGTAATTGAACTTCGCCTTTCGCTTGGGAACGATCACGCGCACCAGAATATCGCGGTCCTTGGGTCTTTCGGCGTACTCGGAAAGCGGCACAATGCCGCCCTTGTACAGCTCTACCCGTGCATCCGGCACGAGGAACATGGTCAGCACATCGGAAAAGCCGAACCGGCTGTACAGGCTGCCGCCGACGGTCGCCAGATTGCGAAGCTGCACGCCGACAATATGGCGCACAGACTCGCGCATCGCACCGTTCGTGTATGCTGCCAGTCCTTCGTGCAGCTCCAGCGCGCGCAGCGAGGCCATCGCACCGATCCGGAACTCGGTGTCGGTCTCCTCGATAGTGTCCAATCCCAGACCGGACAGGTCGATTGCCGTGCCGACATTCAGCGTCTCCATTTTGAGCCAGATCATGCCGCCGATCACGCGGTTGGACTTTTTCTGGTTGAGCGTATACGCTTCCTCGAGCGACTCGGCTTTTTTGTATTCCCGTATCGTCAACATACGTTATATCCTCTCTCTTTCAGGGGAATGTGTTATCTTTTCAGTATACTACTTTTATTTTACCACAAAATCTGCTATAATGCCGTTGTGAATATCAAAATACAACGAAAAGAAAAAGTTGTGGGAAAGGAGCCGCCATGCAGCCAAATATCCGCGTGATGCTGTTCGATGAGGACGGCGAGCGCTTTTTCGGTGAGGGACCGTGCCGCCTGCTGCATGCCATCGAGCAGACCGGGTCGCTTCGCGCCGCCGCGCAGTCCATGCAGATGGCATATACCAAGGCGCTCGGACTCGTTCGTCATGCTGAGCAGGTGCTCGGTTTTGCGCTCACCGAGCGCAAAATCGGCGGCAAAGGAGGCGGCGGCAGCGTACTCACCGACGAGGCAAAGGAGTTTCTCTATCGCTATGAGCAGTATCGTGACGCCTGCAAACAGGCAGGAAAACAGCTCTATCCGCAGTTTTTCCCCGATGAAACGTGAAATCGGATGTGTGATCATGGCATCCGGACTGGCAAAACGGTTTGGCTCCAACAAGCTGCTCGCCGAATTTGACCGAAAACCACTGCTCTGCCGTGCGTTTGCTGTGACAGAGGGATTGCACCGCGTGGTCGTTACCCGCTCGACCGAGGTGCAGGCATTGTGTGAAGAATGCGGCATTCCCGTCCTGCACCATGCCCTTCCCTTTCGCAGCGACACCGTGCGGCTTGGACTGGAGTACCTGCTGCCGCGGTTTCCGGCCATGTCCGGCTGCGTGTTTCTGCCGGGCGATCAGCCGCTGCTGACGAGGAAAACGCTCTGCGATATGATATCGGCATTCTGCGCGGAACCCGACCGGAAATCGCAGATTTTCCGTCTATGCGAGCCGCAAAGCGGTACGCCGGGCAGTCCGGTGCTGTTCGGCGCAGATTATTTTGAGGAACTGCGTTCTCTTCCCGAGGGCAGGGGCGGCGGCGCGGTCGCCAAGCGGCATGCGGAAAAGGTAACGCTGTTTTCTGCTCGACATCCGGCGGAATTGATGGACGCGGATACACCGGACGTTCTCGCAGAATTAAAAACAATTTTTCAAAACGATTCATTTTATCGGTAATGCCAACCATTTGATGTGGCGTTACGTGGGCGCACCTTGTGCGCCCCTACGGTTACGTTTGTGCAGTCGGTTTACACGGTGCGCCGAGGTCGTCGCACCCTACAGTATCATTTTACGCCTCTCTCAATCGGAATGGCGAATGGTTGACCGTTACGATCATTTTCCATCCTCAATTCTCCATTCTCAATTAAAAACCCCGGAAAGAACTTCTTTCCGGGGTTTTGCATTATGCTTCGGTTTTCTTATCCTTCGGGAGCACGATATTGAGCAGAATCGCAACAAATGCTGCCGGTACAATACCGGAACCGCCAAAAATCAGCTGAACCGCCTGCGGCGCCTGTGCCAGAATTGTCATATTGGCACCCATGCCATAGCCGACACCCAGAGCAACCGACACGATGGTCAGATTACGCGGCGTCATCTCCTCCTTGGTGATGAGCTGGATACCGCTGATTACGATGGACGAGAACATCATAACAGCCGCACCGCCGAGCACGGACTGCGGCATAATGGACACGATCGCGCCCAGCTTCGGAATCAGGCCGCACAAAATGAGGAAGATTGCGCCAACGGACAGTGCACCGCGGTTGACAACCTTGGTCATGGTAACAAGGCCTACGTTCTGGCTGAACGAGGTGTTCGGCAGTACGCCGAACAGCGCCGCAAACGACGAGCCGATACCGTCGCAGGCTACACCGCCGGACAGCTCCTTGTCGGTTGCCTCACGGCCCATGCCGCCTTCCATAACGCCCGAAATATCGCCGACGGTCTCGACTGCGGTAACAATAAACATAACCAGTACCGGCAGGATGGCACGCAGATCAAACACCGGCTTTACCGGCATCAGCTTCGGGATGGCAAACCAGCCGGCCTGTGCTACCTTGTCCCAGTTGAGTACCCATGCCTTGGTAAATTCTACACCGTCCGCGTCAACTGCGGTGGTCGGCAGAACAAAACCCATGATGATTGCCGCAATGTAGCCTGCAATAATGCCGACAAAGATCGCGGACGAGCCAAGGAAGCCCTTGCAGCCGTGCTTGACGACCAGAATAACCACCAGCACGAACAGCGCCAGCAGCAGATTTTCCATCGAGCCGAAATCCTTCGCGGAGTTGCCGCCGCCGAAGGAATTGATGCCGACCGAGATCAGCGACAGACCGATACTCAGCACGACCGTGCCGGTAACGACCGCCGGGAAAAACTTGCGCAGCGGCTTGAGGAAGAAGCCGAGAACGGTTTCAAACAGGCCGCCGAGAATGGACGCGCCCATAATCGCGCCATAGGCAATCACACCGCCGCCCATGGTAGCCGCAACGCTGTTGAACACGCCGATAAAACCCGAGCTTGTACCCATGATGATCGGCACCTTGCCGCCGATCGGGCCGATGGAAAACAGCTGCACCAGCGTTACCACGCCGGCCACGAACATCGCGTTCTGCAGAACGCTTACCTGCAGGTCCGCGAACTCGCCGCCTGCAATGCCGCACGCACCCATGATGATGAGCAGCGGCGTCAGGTTGCCGACGAACATCGCAAAAACGTGCTGCAGTCCCAGCGGAATCTTGCGCGATAGAGGCATTTTTGCCTCAAAATCGTGCGCTGCGTCCATAGAAATTTTCTCTTGCATACCCACACTCCTTTGTGTTGTCCTGTAAAGTGCCGTGCCATTCATTCCCCTTAGCAAAACACTTTCTGATTTCATGCAAATAAATTATAACAAAAACAAATTCCTATGTAAATGGATTGCGCGGACAGACGCAGGATTTTGGAGGTATGCGCAAAAATTTACGTTCTGCGACCTGTTTCCTTAACAATTTCCCGAATCCGCGCAAAAGGAAAGGAACAACGCACACAGGCATTGTCCCTTTCGTATCGTTCCGAATTTCTGATTAACCCAGTCTTTCCTTGCGCTCGCGTCCGTCTCTCAGCAGAATGGTCAGTTCCTCGCGGTCTCCTGCACGGATGGCCTTGCGGTATTCGTCAAGGTGCTTGATGACCTCGTCAATCTCCTGCGCGAGCGGCTCTGCGTTGCACAGGAACAGCTCGCTCCACATGGTCTCATTCAGCTTGGCAACACGCGTCAGATCCTTGTAGCTGCCCGCCGAATAGCCGTTGTGCTTGTCCGCCTCCGGACTTTTGATGTACGCCGAGGAAACCACATGCGCCAGCTGCGAGGTAAACGCGATCATGTGATCGTGCTGCTGCGCGGTACAGCGCACGGTCTGACCGAAGCCGAGCGACATGAAGTACGCTTCCAGCTGCTCAAGCACACGCTCGGTGCTGCTCTTTGTCGGCACAAAGATCATGCTCGCACCGTCAAACAGGGTCGACAGGGCAAAATCCAGACCGGAGAACTCACGGCCCGCCATCGGATGGCCGCCGACGTAGTGCACACCGGCGTCGAGCGCCGCCTGCTCCAGATGATCGACCATAAACTGCTTGACGCCGACCATATCCACGATCACGCAGCCCTTTTTCATCTTCGACATGTTCTCAAGCAGCCAGTCTACCGTTGCCTGCGGGTACAGACCGATGATAACAAGGTCAGCCTCCTTGTACAGCGCTTCGGTCGCAATCGCGTCAATCGAGCCGTCAGCCAGTGCCTGCTCTGCAGTTGCACGCGTACGGTTCCAGCCCAAAACGCGGCTGAGCGTGCGCGCCTTGATGGTTTTCGCCATCGAGCCGCCCATCAGGCCCAGACCGGCGATGAGTACGGTATCAAACATAAATGGGTTCCCCCTGTCTTTTGTTTTTTATTCAGTTAAAGTTTATAACGGCAGACAGGGTTTGTCAATGAAAAACCGACTGCCTTTGCAGCCGGTTGTCATTTCATTATTTCTTCGGTCTTGGATTGACACTGCAAATCCGGTGCCACAACGGCGTAATCCGGCAGATAATAAACACGAGCAGCGCACCTGCCAGATTGAGGATAAGATCATCCACATCGCACGAGCCCGTTCCGGTGTACACCTGCAGCACTTCCACCGCCGTGATGCTCAGCGTGAGCGACGCCGTGAAAAAGAAAATGCTTCTCTGCCAGCGGAACAGTGCGGGCAGAAATACGCCCATCGGCGCAAACGCGATCAGGTTGCCTGCCAGATTGAGCACCACAAGCCGCAGCGAGATATTGCCGTAGCCGTAGGCCAGCAGGTA